>Ga0310786_10005193_pt1 | contig 17802 bp, 19 predicted proteins | sample AusTroGonzalo_MG_FD_203881 | JGI IMG/M metagenome (GOLD analysis project Ga0310786, IMG submission 203881) | Bovine rumen microbial communities from tropical cattle in Woodstock, Queensland, Australia - Gonzalo_03 (v2) (version 2) | ecosystem: Host-associated > Mammals > Digestive system >... | reverse complement strand
GTAAATCGTTCTTCATGAACAAGTACCTTAAAAGCTGTTATGATGCCCTACAGCACTGTTTCCTGATTGACGTGGGCGACTCCTACCGGGCGCTCTGTCACATCATCCGCGAGGAATCCGGAGGCAAGGACGGCACCTACTACACCTTCGAGAAGGGCAACCCCATCTCGTTCAATCCCTTCCGCAACTACCGAAGGTTCAGCGAGGAGGATTCCGAGGCGCTGGACTTCCTTTTCACTCTGATGGCAACGCTTTGGAAGAACAACGAAGAGCCGATTTCGACCACAGCGATGAAGTTCCTCAAGCAGAGTGTACTGGAATTCCTTCAGGCCTGGAATGGCACCGAGGACCCCATCTTTGACGATTATTACGTCTTCCTGGACAAGACCTTCCGTCAGACACTGAAAGACGCTGACATCCAGAAGGAGTATTTCGACTTCGAAGGTTACCTGATCGCCCTGGAGCAGTTCGAGAGCAAGGGCGCCTACGGATATCTGCTCAATTCCCGCGAGAATATCGATATCCTGAACGACCGCTTCGTGGTCTTCGAGATTGACCATATCAAGGGCGACAAGATCATCTATCCCATCACGACGCTGGTGATTATGGACGCCTTCGGCGAGAAGATGCGGGCCAATACCGATTTCAAGGTGATGGTTATCGAGGAGGCCTGGAAGGCTATTATGGGCACCCAGATGGCCACTTACATGATGGAACTCTGGAAGACGGCCCGTAAGCACAGGACATCGGCCGTAGTGGTGACGCAGGAACTGAAGGACATCATTTCCTCTCCCATCATCAAAGACACCATCGTGGAAAACTCCGGCGTGAAGATTCTGTTGGACCAGACCAAATACGTAAACAAGTTCGAGGAACTCTCCGTCGCTCTGTCGCTCTCCGAAGAAGATAAATCCATGGTCCTTTCCCTGAACCGGCTGCATGTCCAAGGCGCTGCCGGACGCGAGGTCTTCTTCAACCTGGGCAACCGAAAGAGTTTCGTGATGCGGCTGGAGGTTTCGCCGGAGGAGCGGTGGGCTTTCTCATCGGCAAAGAAGGATAAACTGCGCCTTGCAGATGCCGTGGCCAAAAGCGGCGGCAGCTACATCAAGGCCATAAAAAAGCTATGCAGAACCGAAGTATGAAACGATTAACAGTCTTAATATCAGTGCTATTTCTGGTGCTATCGGCACCAAAGGCATCGGCCCAGTGGGCCACCTTCGACGCATCCAACCTAGCACAGGCAGTCCTGTCCTTCCTGCAGGACGGCGACAATATGGCCGTCAACAGCGCCCAGTTCCTCGAGAACCTGGGCGTTGCAAAGGAGCAGCTGGAATTCCTGCAGGAGATGGACAAACGCTATAAAGAAATCCGCCAGGACATCTACAAGGTACAGGACGTCATCCGCATCGCCAACAACTATGAGCAGATGGCCCGGATGTTCACCCGCTACGTGGAGCGCCTCCGGAAAGTGGACTCATCCACGATGAACTACTATCAGGCACGCTCCCTGATGAACGAGGGATTCCAGTACCTGCTTTTCGCTTCCCGGGAGGTCAAACGGGCCCGGGAATTCCTTTCCAAGGACTCGCAGATCAGCGAAGAGGAACGCCTGAAAGGACTGCATGAAGTAAGCAAGGAAGTGAGCCGCGCCAATGCGGCCATGTACACCCATATCCAAGGCTCCTATGAGGCCATTGATGCAGCTGAAGAGATTGTCGGCACCATCGACGGACTGGAAGAGGCATTCAAAATCAAATACTGAGGGTTATGAAACTGAACTATCCCGAAATGCTCCAGAACATCAAGATGAGCATCTTCACCGGTGACCATAGCGCAGTCTATTCGCTGGCCTGCGCCATTGCGTGCATCGCGGCGATGGTGTCCCTGCTCTGGTGGTATAATAAGATGCTCAACGACCCTTACGGGAGGCTGGACATGCGAGCCATCGTCCGGACGGGTGTGGTGCTCTTCCTCACCTGCAACTTCTACAGCTTCGTGCTGGTGCCATTCGATTCCATCACGCACATCGTCACAAAGGCCATCACTGCATCCGTGGACAAAGACCCCAGCGGCATCATCGGCAAGGTGAATGAGGCCCTGGCAGAGAGCGAGCGCAACGACCGGGAGAATTCCCTTACCGGCAAGCTGGAAGATGAAGCATCGAAGAGCCTCACTTCGACATCTGAAAGCGGCGCCTCAGGAGAGACCTCCTTCGTACTGGAGTCTATGACCGAGGAGAAAATCGCCAACGGGAAGAAGAAAAACTGGTTCCAAAAGACCTGGGAGAGCATCAAGATGGTGGTGAGCATGAAGATTGGTGACACTGTGAACAAGGCATCGACCTGCATCTCCTGGCTGATGTCGCTCATCATCAAGATTGTCCAGTGGATTCTGCTGGCGGTGAGCAGCATATACCTGATTATCCTCGGTTTTATCGGGCCGTTCGTTTTCGCCTTCTCGCTGATGCCGGGATTCACCAACAACATCTCCACGTGGATAGCGCGATACATCCAGATTTCCTTCTGGGTGCCAATGGCGGCCATTGTAGACTTCGTGAACTTCAAGGTAAAAGACGCCCTGATTCTGGAATTCTGGAAGGCAGGTTTCGGAGCCCGGATGGCGTTCCCGATCCATATGATTCTCATCGATGCGGTGCTCCTGATTACGCTGCTGGCCATCCCGACGCTCAGCTCCTGGGTAATCACCTCGGCCGGCGCATCCGACGTGAATCGCTCTATCGCCACTACCGCCCAGAAGGGCGCCATGCTCATTGGAAAACTCAAATAATACACCGACTATGAATAAGATTCTAGGAATGACACGGGACATCGAAAAGTCCTTTAAGAAACTGAACTCGCTCACGCTGGTAGCTGTCTGCGGGTCTCTGCTTTTCGCCCTCGCCATTGGGCTATACTCCCTTTCCTTTGCCGAGAAGCAGCGGCAGAAAATCTATGTGCTCGACCAGGGCAAAAGCCTGCTGCTGGCCCTGCAAACCGACGCCATCATGTCCAAGGACGTGGAAATCCGCGACCACGTGACCCGCTTCCACGAACTGATGTTCACCCTCTCTCCCCAGAAGCAGACCATCCAGGAGAATCTGGACCGCGCCTTCAATCTGGCCGACCGTAGCGCCTGGGAATACTCCCAGGACCTGGCTGAAAAGGGCTACTACTCCCGCCTGATATCGGCCAACATCTCCCAGCAGATGATAGTAGATTCGGTGAAGTTCGTGGGAACCGGCTATCCCTGGCAGGTGGAGACCTATGCCCGGCAGTACGTGGTTCGGGAAAGCACAGTCTCCCAATACTCGTTCGTGTCGACCTGTCAGATTCTGGAAGGGCGCCGCAGCGACGTAAACCCTCACGGCCTTCTCATAGAGAAGTTCAAGGTGGTGAAGAATGACCTCGTAGAAACCCGCAAGCGATGAAAGAGATACGGAACGATTCGCGCCTTGCCAAGGTGCTGGTTTACTGCGGCATTGCCGCGTGCGTCGTGGGCGCACTGTTCTATTTGTACAAAGTTTATATGATGATTGCCTGATATGGAAGATTCAAAGAAAAAATGGATACTGTTTGCGGCTCTGGCCGTTATCGTGATAGGGCTTGTGGTGATTCTGTTCGTCACCGTTTTCAAGCCGAGCAAACCTGCTGTGCCGGCGGACAATTCTGTGGCTGCCGTGATTCCGGATGGCGAAGCGTCCCGGATGGAAGACAGCAAGTCCAAGGCTTACCGTGGCTCCACCGAGAGCTATTTTGCCGAGTTGGATGCCGCCGATGCGGCCCGGGAGGACATCTCCCTGCTGTCTTCAGACGGTACAGCTCCTGCACCGACTACTGCGCCTGTTACTGGCTCCGGTGCGCCGGAGGACGCCGTTTCACGAGTGTTCTCCCCGGCACCTTCCGCACCGGCGCCAGCTGCTACGTCCGCTCCAGCCCGCCGTTCTTCCGGCGGCGGAGGAGCAACCTCCCGGCCGATGACGGAAGATGAACGCCTGGACTATGACCGGCGACGCGCCGAGATGGTTCGGGATGTACTCGTCGGCGGGTCGGATGCGTCTGCTTCAGATGCTGCCGGATCGGCTTCTGAAGACCGCCCGGAGCCCATTGACCTTTCCTCTGTAGGCGCTTCAGATGGCATCATTTCCACACTGGACGATGACCCGGCGGATGCTACCGTCGGCTATGGTGTACGGCCGTTCAAATGTATGTTCGTCCGGGACCAGAAGCTAACTTCCGGCCAGCGCGTGACAGTGCGGCTGCTCGAAGATTACGTGGAAGGAAACGTACGGATTCCAGCTAATACCCATCTCGCCGCCATCTGCAAGATTGGCGACCGTCTGGAGCTGCAAATCCGTTCCCTGGAGATGAACGGACGCATCGTCCCCCTGGCGCTGGACGCCTACGACACCGATGGTCTCCCGGGAATCTATTGTCCGGAAACCTCCTCGACCAAGAACACCCGGGAAGTCTCACGGGATGCCCTCACTGCTGGAACCACCGCCTTTGGCGGCCTGGTCGGTGACATTGCCAACACGGTCATCCGCACCGGCGCATCCATTGCCCGGAACGCCTCCGGCGAACTGTCCGTTTCCGTCGTGAGCGGCTATGAGTTTTATCTTGTAAAAACTGAGAAACGATGAAAACAAAGCTTCTGATTGCCATCCTCCTCCTTGGGTGGTTATGCTCCGAAATCGCTTCTGCACAGGCCCCGGACACCCTTTTCATCTCCACCTCCCAGACCGTTCACATCCGCTTTAGCTCCGAGCTGAAGTACGTCAACCTGGGCGACCGTGTCATCGTCGCCAAGATAGTGGACGGCAGCAAAGACTTCGTCGCCGTCAAGGCCCGCGAATCCTTCGACTACTGCACCACGATGTCCTGTCTGGAAGCTACTGGCACCATGCATACCTTCCGCGTCGCATACCGCGAGCACCCCGCCCGCTTGGACGTGGACACGCGCATTCCCGAAGGGCAGTATGCCCTTCCTTTTTCACTCTCTCCTTCTGCCGATGGCTCGCCGTTGGCCACTTTCACTCTTGAAGAATTCGCCTCAATGAAACAGGAACTCTACCATATCGGCACCAAGGACTACGGCATAGAAATCCTCTGCGAAAACGTATTCTACAAGGATGACGTGCTGTTCCTGCTGGTTTCCCTCCGGAACACCTCCGCCGTAAGCTATGAGATGTCGGAACCCCGCTTCGCCGTGGAAAGCAAGCGCCGCACCAAGCGCGGCCTCCAGTACGAGAAAGCCCAGTTCCCCAAGCAGGTCTATGGCCTTGGAACCGTCCCTCCGGAAAGCGAAGGCAGACTCGTCTTCACCTTCGACAAGATCTCCCTCACCCGCGGCCAGGTGTTCCGCGTCTATTTCTATGAAAAAGGAGGGGCCAGGAACCTGACCCTCACATTTGCTCCCCGGGACATCAACGAAGCCCGGCGCTTAAACTGATTGCCCTATGAACTACATTTTAGACCAGCTGGAAGAGCTGATGGTCAGCGTCCAGCACCACGATATCACCTTCATCGTTTTCACCGTCATCGCACTGCTCTACCTCGGAATTATTCTGTATATCATTTGCAGTCTGGTGGAGACCCGTCATGATTTGCGCACTATACAGGAAAGCCTTACCGATGGCCACAACAAACTGGCCAGCCGCCTGCTGGAGCAGGAGCAAAACTTGAATCGTGTTCGCCGCGCTAGCGCCAACATTTTTCGACTTATCTGCAAGGTAGGTGTCAGTTCCGGCACGCTACCGGAAAGAGCCGTAAAGGAGGCGCTGGAGGGGGTGGAAGGATAGTTCTCTCCCTTAGACTGCCATGAATTATAGGGTTTAGACAAATGTCGCGTTTTTTTTGTGTCATGCTGCAAGAATCTGCGCTGGTTCGCGTCTTTGTATGTAGAAACGGATTACAAAAAAGTATAACCCTCTAAAACTACAGCATTATGGCACACATTACTTACGACGAGCCTTCCATCACAGTCAACTATCCCGATGGGACTTCTGCTCACACCGGTCCTTCCTCTGACTCCGGTTCCGGCTCCGGTTCCGGCTCTCCTTCCGGCTCCGGCGCATGGGATGACTATCAGAACGAGCGCACCTACATTTCTGAGTCCATCAGTCAGAAGCAGCGCTAGTATCCGCTCACTTAAGCGGAACTGTTAAGGCTCGTATGGGGCGGCTCTGGAATAAAACAGGGTCGCCCCTCGCAATAAACATTCAGGTTTCCGCGTCATACTCTATGCAAATCCGTAAAAACAGAACAAATGAGCACAGATGAAATAGTCACTTACATAGTAAACGTGATAGCTCCGAAGTACGACAACTTACATGGCAAGGAAAAGGACATCTATCACGCCATTATGCAATCTCTGCCTACCGAATTGATAATAGAAGTAAAGGCTCGCCTATTGAAGTCCGGGTTGTTATCCTATAACCTGCAAAGTTTTATTGATTGGATGCAAAAAGAGCGCAATAAAAAGCCGGAAGCGCCAAACGAATCCATAAAGACTTTGTTGAGATGGTATCAAGATAAGAAGAGCAATAAAGTTAGCTATGCATATGAGCGCCTGGTTAAGCGATTCGAGGCACAAAGTTTCCGTGATAAGATGCTTATTCTCCGCGCGTTCCTTTTGGGGGGAAAGAAATCTTCAGAATGGGCGGCAACGCAGCTGAGGCACGACTGGATACCCGGGCTGGAAGTCGAGATTGTTTTGGCATGGAACGCCTACAGGGGGTCGTCAATGGCCAAGACAATAATTTACAAATTACCTGAAGAGTACGTTATGTTGAAGCAGGATGAACTTATTGAAGCAGCTTATGACCCTATGACTGAAATGGTTTCAGATATTCCAAGCGCATATGCCATTTTGTGTGGAAGACTTGGGCGGACTGCCGGTTTTATTATAGATGAAACCAGATTAAGTATTCTTGACTGGTTTTATGTAGTAGGGAAACTATGCCTCATTGAAAAAGCCCATGAAATGAATGCAATGGCTGACAGATACATCAGCAGTTTGAACTGTGAAGACTATGCTGGATACAAAAACACTTCTGGTCATACTTTATTATACTGTTTAGGGATGAGCCGCATTATTTGGGCCATGAAATGCGTACATTATACTGAGGGGATCATTCGCCTGGCTAACCTTGAGCAGAAAGTAATAAATGCGATATGCCCCACTGATGTGAATGACCTTCAGATCGAAATTGCCGCGAAAGAGCTAAAAAAACTGATTAATCGTGAAAGAAATAACGATTAAGAGCGTCTAGTTATGAGAATCACATTCATTGACAATAGACATGCAGTTAATAAGAAAAGAGATGCTGGTTGATGACACGACCAGGGAATTACTTGAGCACCCATTCAACCTTGACAATGAAGATAAACGATGGGACATCTATTATAAGTTTTTCCAAAGACACTGCGTACAACAGTTCTGCTGGCTGGCCGACCAATGTGCCGAAGAATTGATTAGGAATACGACTTTTGATCCGTGCAGCTTTTTTGTATGCAATATCGGTTTTCTTTGGGAGTGTTTCAGTGTCTTGCCAAATGAATTTAAAGAGGCATTTAAAGAGTATGGTAATGCTATTTATAAAACGGCAAAGAAAGTCGAGCAATCATTTATGCAATAGCTCTTTCCGCATCCTTGGGGACAAAGGTATAGCGTGAGCCCGCGTCCCCGGGGGTGCTTTTAATAAAAGAATCAAGTTATGAAACAAAAGACAAAAGGGATTGAGAGACTTTTCCGGCTTATCGGGAAAGATCAAAGTTGTGACTATCAGTATGGGTTCTTTACTTCTGAAGAATCCCCGGATTGTTTCTTTCGGATTTCATTCAATGAACATTCTTTTCTCTACCGTCTAGGTATAGCACCAGAATTGGATATCTGCGCAGACGGTAAAGAATACAACTTCCCTGGCTTACAGGATTATGATGATAAAAAGAACAGTTGGTTCTTTCCTATCAGTGACAATGACATGATGTCAATTGCAAAAGCGGATTGCATCAAGTCTATAATCATTCAAACTCCTACTGAACACCTGAACTTAAACAAGGAAGAAGCCAGCGTTTGGAAATCTTTCTTTCTGGCTGGAGTGGCCGAATGTATAGAGGAGGTCGATAATTCCCGACAGTTGGAAGATTTTTATATTCAACGTTGTTTGGCTGAAGCCAGATTCTGCATCATGCAAAGTGTTGACGCAAGCCCAGAGGCTAGTGTCAGTTTGGCAGCCTTTGCTGTAAACCCTCACAGCGAGGCTATAATCTCCCAGGCATTAACTACTAGAAAGCCCTGATGATTATGAGTACACTTATCGACAAGGATCTTCTTGCAGATGAAAACACGCGGAGTGTCATAGAGAAGGCATTTGATAATCTCACAAATAAACAATCGGCCTTGCTTGCAAAATATGCGAATGACCCTAACGTGAGAGGATATGTATGGTTTTCCTTTATTTGTGCGAATGAATTAAAGAGATTGAACGCTTTCAGCAGGGACAGCGTTTTCATATTGAACATTCAGGACATATGGGAATACTATGTCGATTTGCCAAATGAAATAAAGGAGGCCTTTAGCGAGCATTGGGACGCTGTTGAAAGAATAATGACTCATATCGAACTCAATAGCGCTGCCGCAAAGTATATTGACGAAGTGGCACGTTATGTAGAAACAAGAGACCCTAGTATTGGTTTCATTCACGAGACGCTTTCTCTCTTTGGGATAATCGATGCGTATTATCATCCAGATGAAGGTGGCGTTATGACCGAAAACGAGCGTCGGTTCATTCTTGTGAAGACTTGTGACGCCTTTCGACCTCTGCTAAGAGAGCGCTGTACTGGTAAGCTGTCGCTCCGCGATCAAGTTGCTATTGAGGTGTTTGAAATGGTTCGATACTGGGGAGATGACGAGTTCTTTGACATTTTGGAAAACTATCCTGTCGGCCCCATTATTGACACGGAGCAGATAAGGCAAGATATTAACCGTGTCGCGTCCTCAGGCTTGTTTAATGAAGAAGAAGTGAATGCATATAAGCTTCTAAAGATGAGGGACATAGCCGAATTAATACGAATTAATGCCAACTTTGAGTATATTGATGAGGCTAAGGATCTCTATGAATACTACGGACAGCTTGTGAATGAACTCGGAGGCGAAATAGAGGAGTCATATGATCACCGTTATATTGGAGCCGGCGAGGCACTCAAATGCGCTATCAATAAAATGAATAGGCACAAACATGGAAAAGGGAGAAAAGATTAAAGTAGCATGCATCGGGGATTCCATCACAACAGGATATGGTTTATCTTACCCTAAAATCGAAAGCTATCCTGCTGTGCTGCAGAGTCTGTTGGGTGACAGGTATGATGTTAAGGGTTTCGGAGTTAACGGTTCTACGGTTTTAAGGAGTGTTCCATCATCTTATGCTATAATGGAAGAATGTGAAGCCGCTTTAGATTATTGTGCTGATATCGTAATCATAGAACTGGGCGCAAATGATATTCTATATATTCCAGGGATGGAACAGGAGTTTGTTCGGGATTATGATTGTCTTCTGGAAGCTATTTTAGCGGATTCGCCGAAAGCAAGATTACTCATTTCGTCCCTGACCCCTATTGTAAGCTTCAGTGGGCTTAGTATCGAAGAAATCCAATTAAGGCAAGGACAAATACAGGAACTCATAAAAGGAATAGCAAGTCACCATGGCATCCAGTTGATTGACCTGTGGACACCCTTGAAAGAAGCACTTATCTCTCAGCCGCTTCTCTTCCCGGACGGTGTACATCCCAATAAAATTGGAGCCATGATTATTGCGAGGACAATTGATGCATATCTTTGAGACTAACGTGTATCAAGGACAAAAAATAAGGGCGTGCAATCTTACACGCCCTTACCTTAACTCATAGATGGATTTACCAATCACATCTGCTACAATTGCAATTACCCTGTTCTGTGCAATTGCAATCGCATTTAGTTGAAGGGGATGTTTTTCTCCCTCCCAGATTGCGGATCTCACTTTCGAATGAGATGTTTGTTGCATTCCGCAGGTTGAGTAGTTGATCTAAACGTTGCATAACTCAATTGTTTGATAAGTTAAGGGTTTTATAAGTATTTTTGTAATCTTCAAAAGTATGGTTGAACCATTGAATGCAGCAGCCACCGCCGCAATTCTCTCGCAAAGTACAATCTTTACATTCTAAAGATGGCATTGTAGATAGCTTCTTATGAAGGCGCAATACAGGCTCCGAATTCCAATAGCTTAAGAATGACGAAGAATCAAAATAATCGTGGCCAAATTCACCTATGCCATATCCGATAAAGTGATTACATAAGAGAATGGAACCATTAGTGTCGAATATGACCCCGGATCTATTATGGACATGACATGATGTTGAAATCTGATCCTTTTTAAGCATCGTATCAGTTAGGTCCTTATCGCACATGCAAAGAGGGTATGTCTGATGTAAGTTAAACTTCCCATCTAGTATTTCATCCAACTCCTTATAATGCGAAGCGAAGCGCTGGTTCACCAGTAATGGGTGAGCATCCTTGCACACCTCATCAAAACAGCCGTTCTGATGAATTGTTTCATTACAGAAAGAAAATGAAATCGGCGAATCAATCCCACACTCACGAATATCCTTAGCAAATAGACAGATATCATTCACATTATCAGCTGAGACCACGTACGAGAGGGAATATTTCAATTTGTATTTAACACAATTGGAAACGCCCTTAAGTACTTTGCGAAAGACGGATGCGCCACAATGATCACGGTAATAATCATCAGAAGAGCCCTTCAAAGAAATACCAAAATGCAAACTCTTAGCAAATGGTAGGATAGAATCACAAAACTTATTATCAGCCAGTCGAACCCCATTTGTTACAACAGTAACCTTACAATCCTTGGACGACACATAGTCCAAAACCTTAATAAAATCTGGATGAATGGTAGGTTCTCCACCAATAAGGAGGAAATTCTTTATCCCAATACCAGCACAAATATCCACTAGGCTTTTCGCTAAGGATAACGGCATATCATCCTCTTTTTTAAAAGAGGTTTCAAAACCATAGCACCACTCGCACCGCAAATTGCAAGCGCGATTAATGGTAAGCCAGCAGGTTCTAGGTTGAATGTTTGCGCTCATAAGATTACAAATTTAAATAATCTTGTCCTCTTCTCAAATTCTTTGTTGCGTTTCTCCTTTGAAACATCAACGACATCCAGTTTTTAATAGCCTTATGTTTCTCATATTTAGACACTGATTTTTGCAATATCTTTCATTATTATTTGAACTGTTTCGCCGTAATCGCAAATTGTGTATTACTGTGAACGGTTTTTCTTTCCATCTGAAAGAATTAATGATAGATTGCGTCTTAATGAATAGTATAAATGTTCAATAAATTCTATTTTTTGTATGCATGATTTTGAAAAGTATGCTCTTCTTCACAGAGGCATTGATTCGCAGACGCTCGGAGGGTACGCCACGACAATTAAGTCGTATATAAACCCCGCAATCATTGAGGAGCGCAAGCTCAACGCTGTAGCCATGGATGTATTCTCCAGGCTGATGATGGATCGCATCATTTTTCTGAGCGAAACCATAACTGATGATGTTGCAAGCATTGTTCAGGCGCAATTGCTCTATCTGGCATCCGTTGATTCAAACGCGGAAATATCGCTCTATATCAACTCTCCAGGAGGGTCCGTTTCAGCGGGTCTGGCAATCTATGATACAATGCAGCTGATAGCTCCTCCAGTGTCTACGATATGTACAGGAATGGCTGCCTCGATGGGTGCCGTTCTCCTTTGTGCTGGCGAAAGTGGCAAACGTATGGCTCTGCCTCATTCGCGCATTATGATCCATCAGCCATTAGGCGGCGTCAGCGGACAAACCAGTGATATTCTTATTGAGGCAAAAGAAATCGAAAAGTGCCGCAAGGAACTCTACAGCATTATCTGCTATCACACTGGTCAAGACTTTGAAAAGGTATCCACTGATGCAGATCGAAATTTCTGGATGTCTAGTAGCGAAGCAAAAGAATATGGAATGATAGACTCGGTCCTGACAAGACGCTAAGCTTTGAAAAACAGTAGACAAAACAGGGGTTGCATTCTAAAAAGAAGCAGCCCCTGTTTTGATGATGCCTACGACGACACGCAGATACCTTCCCGGAGTCTGTGGGTCGTATTGGCACACCCATTTTACAACGTTAAAACGCTCACGCATCGTGCCTGTTATCACGCTGAAATCAGGATTACACAATCCCGCGCCGAGGAGGTTTCCCGCTATTACATAATAAAAGACATCTTTGCTGCCTTCTCCTATGACGTCAACAGCTAACATCATCCGCTTCAACACATCCATTGCAGAGCCATTAGGAGAAATCTCACAAATCAGAATACTCTTTGCGGAAGAACAGGCATCATCAAAGCCATTATCTTCTACCCAGGGCGTTTCCGGCTTAAATAAACCAGGAAGATAATTCACTACTTCAGAAACATTACTTATTTCAAACTTATCAGTAACATCCACAAGCATCGAGCTATCTATTGCACACTTTAGACGTCCTTCTCTCTGAACAATTCGCAAATTATCTTTAGATAGTGACTTTATTATAAAATGCCAAACCACACTGGCTTGTTGCCACATATCTTCAGACATGAGTTCATGTACCAACTGCTCTGCAGAATTTGTCAGCATAGCTATTACCATATCACTCCCGTTGTCCAGCAAATTGTAACAGGTAAAGAGATAATACTTGTCTAGTTCGCGAGAAAACCTATCCTTTAGTTGCTCTCTCTCCTTCTTTAAGCGTGCCACATTGTTGTCTATGAACATCAGTTGCTCGTTGAGTTCTTTCTTCAGAGTTTTTAACTGAGGTTGAATCAACTCGACATGTTCGCTTTGCGGTTTACTAGCCGTTTCTTTTGACCTCAAGAACTTCTTTGAGAATTGTATAATAGCCTTAACTGAATGATGGTTGAACGCCGTGTCATTTCTTGCATTTTCTGCCGAATCCAAAGAATTCCTCAGGTATTCAAGTTCTTGGACAAATGATTCAAAGCGTCCGATAATCCAGCTACAAGACAAGCTGTTTTCAGCATTCTGCTTAGGGAGAGAAAGGTATGTGAAAAAGCGATTGTAATAATCTTCGAACTCCTCTATGACGGATGCAACATCAAACGCCCGCACTCGATTCTGAGGAATCTGAGCAATGGCTAACTCTAATTCATTTAAATTGTATATGGTCATCTTATCAGATAAGTCAATACCGTTTTGGGCCAGTTTAGCCAAAGCATCTAATGCTATGTCAAATGTGCTCTTAAGAAAAGTGGCCATCTGAGGCTGGTCAATACTCTTGTTCTTGGCATCATCAATGCACTGTTTGATAATAGACCAGTAGTTATCAGGATTCATTTTGCCTCATCTAAAATACATAACGTAATATGATATGTGAGACCAGGGGTGTGGCTCATACCGAATAGTGTGTGATATCCCCTGTCTTGTAAAAGCCATATAATCTTTTGGATATCACACATATAATCATTTCTGTCGGAAGGCAAGTCAAGCCACATAATAGCATGACCGCATTGAGCTTCCCTGTTTTCAGGTAGTTGATTAGCCAAAAGTGGAGACAACCCTTCCAGACTCGTGGCTTCAATTGGCGGCAAGAAGCAGAGTTTGCTGCTCTTCTCCCATATTCTTTGTATGTCAAACCAATCAATTGGTCTGATGACATTTCGTGTTTTGTGACGATACCACATCAGAAGGTTCAAATAAAAAAACGATCGCTCGGTGGCTTCAATCCAAATGACCGGCATCAGTTCCAGGATACAATCGGGCAAAATAGATTCACGAAGCTCATTAATGAAAAGGATGAGATTTCTGGTGGCTTCTTCATATACATGCTCGTCTGCGTCAGAAGGAATAAGGGAAAAAGCGGTAATTGCTTTAGACTTCTGATCTTTTTCAAAGGTTATTTTATCAATTACTTCTGACACGTCATCACAGTGATTGACCGAACATATCATTGCACCTTTTTCGGCTTCGAACCGTTCCTTTATAATTTGGCGAATCAAGGGATTATTACACTTATCCAAAATAGCCATAGCTTGTTCGTCCGTCTCGAAGTATGCCACCGTCTCACCAATGAGAATCTGGTTGCTTATGGAATCGTTCGGCACATAATCAGCCAGCCATACACCCCCGTCTGACAAATACAGATTGTATTTTTTGTCCGCCATACTATGAGTGTTAATACATAGAATAACCGGTTTAGGGGAAGTCTTTTTATGACGAGCACCAACAGCCAACGCCGTCGTTTTATTGGCCGAGAGATGGACATGAGTCCTACTCCTGCGCTGAATACCTTGTTCCATTATTGGTTGCACAGAGCTAAAGCTTGTGCCGTGGTATAATGTCGCAGGGAAGCTCACTGCCGCTGTATTATCTGTTTTAGGCATCCAAGATCCATGACCATATGTGGCTCGAATGATAGACTTGTCCTCCGTCAGTAAAAACCGTCGATTTGAATCCTTATCGACAATCTCCTGGAGTTCCTCAAGCGTTATTTGGAGTGTTTCCAGCACATCGTTAACGTCGCGCCACCCTCCCTCTTCAAATGGATAGGTTTGATCATGCCGGAGAAGGAATGCCAATTTTCGACTCTTTTCTATTCTTTTGCTATCTTGCATATCCTCGAAGGAGTTTACTTGGTTATCGCAAAGAGATAAGATTACATTTCTAATCGTTGCTTGATTTGTTTCAGTTCCTTCATTTTTCTTTCAATAACATTAATACGGAACCGTTTATTATCGTCATCTAATATGGACGATGCGCAGTCATCACATAGGAAAAACGCATAATCTATCAACTCTTCAACATATCTAGGGCCCTTTTCGATTAGTTCACCAAGTGGCCGCCTCAGCAAACAGTTTATCTTCTCTATGCCTATAATTTTTGCCGACCAGAGTTCTGTTTCACTATAACCTAATTCAGTGACTGAGTCTATGAACTTCCCAATATCCTCTTTTGATGTCTGCGAATTATTGGTGAGGAGAACGTCTAAAGCCTCCTTAAAAACCAGATCAAAGGCATTGAGTACAGGACAGAGAGGAATGCCAAGTATATTTCTGCTTCCAAATAACGGTTTTGTTATCTTTACGAGTGCACTCAACAGGATATTCGCAACAGCCAGATAGTCCTCCTGTGACATAGTGTTCTTTGCATCGTTCATCCTTTCCAATAGCCGGACTATCGTTTCCAGAATACCAGAATTATTATCCCGCCCTCTCACTTGCCAAACAACACTGGAATTCAGATAGTACTCAAAGACAGAAAGGACATCCATCCTTTGAAAAGTCTTCTTCAAAGAATAAATCTGGGGTCCCAGTAAGAGTTTGACTTCTTGTGGTAACTGTTCTGCCGCCTTTATGGCAGTTTGTGCGCTTGCTGCTGTGATTCTATCTGCTTTGTTTTCTTTTAACATAGATCTAACGATGCTAAGATGAATCAAGAAAGTATGCAGATTACCATATGCTCCATCTTCTTTCCCAACTTCTGTTTGTAGGACCCGGATGATATCTTCTGGAAGGGGTGTAGAGAGTATATTAGCCCCCTCTACACTTCCCAGCATTTCTTTCGTTATGTAAAACTGCTTATGCATTTTGTTCCGTAATAACTGCTGCTAAAATAATTGACTCGGCATGAGATGCTTTCTTTCAATCTGGATCAGCTTTTTGTGCCATTCCTATCCGTACCAGTATTAAACCCTATACGAGTTTGCGCTCGTTCTCTTTCAGGAAGAAAAGCCTGGTATTTTTGCGCATATTCTCGCTCAAGTTGCGAAGAAGATGACGGCTGATGCTCTTTTATCCGTTTCAGCATCATCTCATACGTAATTGTAAGGAGGTCGGTGCCTTTGTCTTGTTCCGAAGCATATTGTGCATAAACATCCCTTAAATCGATTCTGTTATTTACCATACACCATGTTTCAAAACTCTCCTCAGAAACCGTCTCATTCTCCGTTTTGATGAATTGTAAATAATCCTTTCTGTCGACGTCGTTTTCATTCATTGCATCAAAGAACGTCCTAAATATGGAATTCGCATGTTCGACGAATGCATCATTACATACTTGTTCTGCAACTGAAGCGATATCTGCTGCAACAAAATGTTTCATCTGGCATACTAACGAAGAATAGTCGTCATCCGAAAGTGTATTCGGTTTATCGCGCATAACGCATCGGAGAATTGCTTCTTTCTCGTTGTCATCCGGATACCCAATGTAAATCTTATTATCAAAGCGACCGGCTCTCAAAAAGGCTGGGTCAATATTCTCAATGCTATTAGTGGTGGCCACAACTAAGATCCCATCTTTATTACATTCGTTAGTTTGGACCAGTAATTCATTACAGGTCTCAAGCGCTCCTGGGCTCAATTCCGCATTTCGTTTTTGAGCAGCACAGTCAACTTCATCAAGAATCAATAAACAAGGAGCATTATCCTTGGCGGCATTAAACAAATCACGGATTGATCTCGCGTTGTCACCATGATAACTCCCTACCATGTCGGAAGTGTGAGCCAAAAAATATGGCAGGCCTAAATGCTCGGCTAGTTTCTTGGCGATGAAGGATTTTCCGGTGCCGGGAGGGCCGACTAACAGAATATTCGATACGTTAAGATTCAAACGCTTCGCATATTCTGGATGGCGAAGCAGATACATTAGGCTTTGAATCTTTGTCTTTACTTCCTTCATCCCCCCCACATCGTAAAGACCACGACCTTCAGTACGCTTGAAGCAATTGTCAAATGGGTTGGTGCTAAGTGAATTCATAATCATTTTTCTACGCTCTTCACAGCTCATTTCTGACTCATTATCATCTAATTCGCAAGCAAGCCGCATTGCTTCGAACTCTTCATCGTCCATCAACACTACGCGCTTACTTGGGTCTGGATTAATGTATGCGCTAAACTGTCGAAACATTGGTTCAGGTAACCCTAATTCGTTTAGATCCTTAATATGGGCTCTAACGGTATTGACCATCTCATCGGCCTGAACCATATAGTGTACATCTGGTACAGGCAGTGGGAATCCCTTTTTTAAAACAGATATAATTGACAATGCATAGGAGTAAGAAATAGATTTCAAATCATATTCTCCTTTCATTATCTCGGGAGCCAAATATCTTGTGTCATAGTACTTTTCAGGTCTCATCGTTCCATAGGAGGGAAATAACATAGTATCCAGCCCGGTAAAATAACACATGAGTCCATCGTCGTCCACGCAAAAAAAGATGTTCTCTGGTGAAATACAGAGTGGGATATCTGACTGATGAAACAGCTGATTAGCCTTGAAAAAGGTCTTCATGAAGCTTACATATGCTTGAAAAGTAGGATAATTATCCTCGTTTAAATGATTCTCCTCATCCATATACTCGAGTATGTTAATCAGACTAATGTATTCTGTAATTAACCATACATACTTCTCGTCATACCCATAATTAATGAGTCTTGGAAGGCCAGTTAAAAGTTGTTCACTGTATTTTATATAACAATGGTATTCCAAAGGAAGTCTTTGTGGACCAAAGCACATTTTCACCGGAGTACAACTCCTTCTATATACAGTGAGAACTTCTTTTTCTCCTTCACACAAGAACACCTGGCGATATTTCTTCTTTTTACTGTCCAGACGGCGCTTCAGTCGCACTCCCTGGAATATGTCTCCACACTTCATATACCTTATTTTTATTCCGCCTTCTTCAAGGCACATTTCAAGACAATCACATCCGATCCGTTTT
>Ga0310786_10005192_pt1 | contig 17802 bp, 17 predicted proteins | sample AusTroGonzalo_MG_FD_203881 | JGI IMG/M metagenome (GOLD analysis project Ga0310786, IMG submission 203881) | Bovine rumen microbial communities from tropical cattle in Woodstock, Queensland, Australia - Gonzalo_03 (v2) (version 2) | ecosystem: Host-associated > Mammals > Digestive system >... | reverse complement strand
TTGGTAGCGGGGGCTGGATTTGAACCAACGACCTTCAGGTTATGAGCCTGACGAGCTACCAGGCTGCTCCACCCCGCAATCTGGCCTTTCCGACTGGCGGGGCTGGCGGGAGTTGAACCCACAACCCTCAGATTCGTAGTCTGATGCTCTATCCAGTTGAGCTACAGCCCCAAATCGGAAAACGGCGGGTAGTATACCATTTCCCCCGTCGGAATGCAAGGGGGTGCAAGCGCTTTAATAAAACACCTTCCAAAGGAAGAGGCCGCGGGCGGGGGCCGTTTCAACGCGTGCGGTACGCGGAGTGGCGGCCTCGAGGAGCTCCTGGACCGCCTCGGGGCGTTCGTTTCCCTTGCCGACGGTGATGAGAAAGCCCACCATGGAGCGGACCTGCTTGTAGAGAAAGCCGTCACCGCGCACGATGAAGGTGTAGCGAGGCCCCGCCTTCTTCACCTCGAAGGAAAAGACGCTGCGGACCGTCGTCTCGAGGACGCGGTCGGGGTTCGCGGCAAAGGAGACGAAATCGTGCTTTCCGACAAAGTAGGACGCGGCCTTCTTCATCGCGGCAAGGTCGAGCGGACGGTGGCAGAAAGTCCAGTAGGGCGCGAGATGCGGCGGAAGGATGTCCGCCTGGTAGAGCTGGTAGCGGTATTCCTTCCCCTTCGCGGAGAGGCGAGCGTCGAAATCCTCCTTCGCATACGACGCCTTAAGGACGCGGATCGCGTCGGGAAGCCGTGCGTTCATCGCCCGCACGAGGTTCTTCGCGGGAATCGGCTTCGTCAGGTGAAAGTGGGCGACAAAGCCCTTCGCGTGGACGCCGGCGTCTGTCCGAGACGAACCATAAACGCGAACGGGCGCACCGTCGAGATACGCAAGCGCCTCCTCGACGACCTGCTGGATGCCGACGGCGTTCTCCTGGTACTGCCATCCGGAGTACGCCGTGCCGTCATAGGCGATGACGACTTTATATTTGCGCAGCTTCATCGCGCGAACAGCTTCTTCATGTCGGTGAGGCGAGACTTGTCGGCAACAAGAACGGAATCGGGCGTCGTGACTACGACGAGATTCTTGACGCCGAGAAGCGAGATGCGCGCGCTGCGTGCGACGCAGATGTTGCCGTCTGCCTCAACGACCGTGCACGGCCCTTCGCGGACGTTGCCGCGCGAGTCGTGGGGGAAGTACTTGTCAAACGCGGCAAAACTGCCGACGTCGTCCCAGCCGAAGTCGCCGGGAACAACCTCGACGTTCTTCGACTTCTCCATTACGGCATAGTCGAAGCTGATCTTTGGAAGAGCGGAATAAAGCTTTGCCAGACTGCCGCCTGCAATCGCCGTGGAGCGCGAGCGAGTCCCGTCCGTCCTGTTCGTCCCGTCCGTCTCGAGTCGGGTCAAGCGCTCAAGCTCCGGCGCGTGCGCGGCAAATGCGCCGCGGAAGGTCGAGGCGCGGGCGATGAACATTCCGGCGTTCCAAAGATAGCCGGCCTTGACATACTTCTTCGCCGTCTTCGCGTCGGGCTTCTCGACGAAGGTGCGCGTCTTTGGCGAAATGTATCCGAAGCACGTCGCGGGATAGGTCGGCTTGATGCCAAGAGTGACGATGACCTGCTTGCGGCGTGCGATGGCAACTGCTTTCGAGACGACCTTGCGAAACGCCTTTGGGTTCGCCACCATCTGGTCGCTCGAGAAAAAGCCGATAACAGGGTCAGCGTCGCTCGCCGCAAGGCCGACACCAAGCGCAACCGCGGCACCTGTGTCGCGGCGCATCGGCTCGCCCAAGATGTTGCACTTTGGAATCTCGGGAAGCTCCCTTCTCGTCGCTGCGACGAGGTTCTTCGCCGTCACGACAAAAACGTCCTTGGGCGAGACGAGACCGTCAAGACGGCTCACCGCCTGACGAATCAGGCTCGCGCCGCCGAAGACGCGCAAAAACTGCTTCGGGCGCTCGGGAGTAGAAAGCGGCCAGAACCGCTCGCCCGAACCGCCTGCGAGAATGACTGCCTTGAAAGTCGAAGTGCTCATTTACTTCCTTTGAAATCGAGAAGATGTCCGATGAGATAGCGGAGGCCGCGGTAGTAGAAAGCGAAGTTAAAGAGGTTGCGGCGGAAGAGGTGCCAAAGCGCGGCGGGCTGGAGGAAGCCGCGGTAGACCTTGCGGATCGCGCACTTGATCTCGTCCTCCGTGACGAGAGGCGTCTTCGTTATCGCGCGGCGCATGTCGTACTCGTCCCAGTCGAGGGTGGCGAGCCCGTCATTCGCCTTGAGCTCCTTGAAAAGCGGCGTGCCGGGATAGGGAATCGTAAGCGTGCACTGCAAGGTCTTCGCCCAGCCCTTCGCGAGAAGCCGACGCGCGAGAGCGACAGACTTCGCGATTTCCTTCGGGCCCTCCCAGGCGTGGCCAAACATGAATGTCACATGGACATCAAGCCCTGCCTCAGTCGCCCATTTCGCACCCTTCTCGACATCCTCGACCTTGAGCGCCTTGCAGAAGCGGTCGAGCGTCTCCTGATTCGCGGACTCGACGCCGAAGAGGACAAACTGGAAACCGGCCTTTCGCATGAGCCGGTAGTCGTCTAAGGTGAGCCGCCCGAAGCGCATGTTGCAGTCGATGCGAACCCTCTTGTTTAGTCCGCGCGAAATCATCTCGTTGCAGAAGTCGGTGAGCCACTGTCCGACAGGGAAGGAACCCGAGTCGTCCATGATCTCCTTCACGCCGTACTTCGAGACGAGATACTCGATTTCGTCGACAACGTCCTTCACCTTGCGGACGCGGTAGCGGGGATAGAGCGTCGTCCAGCTGCAGAAGGTGCATTTGCCGTGCCAGCAGTCGCGGCCCGACATGATGTAGGTACCGGGCTTACGGCGGAAGTTGCCGTTCTTCTCAGCGTAAAGTTCCCAATGAACGAGGTCGCGGTCTATCCAGGGGGCGTCGGCGATGGAGTCCTTGAGGGCAAACGGCTGGACGCCCTTGGGGCAGCCGGCGGCGATGAAATCGATAAGCCCGAAATCCCAGTCGCCGCCGGGAATCACCGCCCAAACGCCCGGCTTCTCGATCGACTCCTCGGGAAGCGCCGTGACATGGTCGCCAACGAGGACGAATTTAACATCCGATAAATGTTCCTCTATCCACTTCCAATGTCGCTTGACGACGGGCGTCTTCGTCTCGAGAACGACGAGGTCGGGATGAAACTCGGCGAGCTTCGCGTCAAACGCCTCGGGCGAAAGCTCCGAGGCGATACCATCGAGGAAGAGGACTTCGTGCCCTGCCTTTTTAAGCATCGTCCCCGCCGTGGCCGGCACGACGGGGAAGATGTAGGTTGGTCGCGAGAACCACTGGAACTGGCGGTTCTGCGTGAGGAGCGCGACGCCCTTCTCGCTCTTCAGCGGCGGATAGGCAATCGCGATCCTCATGAATTACCACTTGTAGCCAAGTCCGACGATATAGCGGAAGTCGCTCGACTTGCGGCCAACGGAAGGCACGGAGTTGTAGTCCCACTCGATCTTCGCGAGGAGGTCGAAGTCCATGATGATCTTCGTCGTGAAGCCGACATCCGCCTTGATGAGGTGGTTGTCGAAGTCGTCAACCTGCGGAAGGATCTCGAAGTTGTGGAAGGCCTCGATCTCGGGATTCCACTTCGGGAAGTACTTGAGGTGATGCGCATAGCGGAGCGTCGCATAGCTCTTCTCGGCATCAGGATCCTTCACCTTGTAGTCCACGCGAATCCACGCGGCGCCGATTTCCTGGTTGAAGCTCAAGGTGCCGATCGACCAAAGCGCTTCCTTCTCGAACCACTGGTAGCCAAGACCACCGCCGAGACGAAGGCGGAAGTCGAGACCGGCGATGTCGTCCTGCTCGTAGCGGCCGTTCTCGTAGGTGTAGAACGCCTTGCTCCAGAAGTGGTCATGCTGACCCTCGAGCTCCCAGCGGTCGGTCGACTTCTCGCGAGTGTCCTTGGAGGTGCCAGTCTCGCTGTAGTAGTAGCCGAAGTCGAAGTTCACGCGATCATCGTCCCAGCGACGGTTGAGGTTCGCTATGACCGAGGCATTGTTCTTGTAGGTGTTGCCGCGGGCGCTCTCGTAGGCGACGTTGATCGAGCCGTGCCATGTTTCCGGCGGCTTCTCTTCGGGAGGAAGCGCTGCCACCTCGACCTTGTTCTCGTTGGCCGTCTCGACGAACGCGACCTTGTCGGCGGGAAGCTCGACGGCCCCGAGATCGTCGGAGGTGAACTTAACCTTGTCGCCGGCAACGACGGCGCCGGAACCTGTAAGCACCGACCCGGACTTCATGATTACCCTGTCGGCGAATGCGGAAGCAGCAGTCATCGCCGCTACCACAAGCATCAGTCTTTTCATTGATTGTTCTCCTTTTTGTAGTTTGGATCCTTTACAAATGGAATCCACGAAGACGTGTCAGGACGCGGCGGCGGAAGCGGATCTTCCGCCTGCTCCTCGAGCGACCGCAGGTCGAGCGAGCCTATTCCCTCAAGATTCTTCTCCGGACGGTCGCCCGGCTCAAGCTTCTGGCCCTTCGTGTACTGGCGACCGAGGACGGCGTTCTTCGGAAGCCCCGCGTCCTTGTGCGTGTTGTTCGGGTCGACAAGGCCGACGGTGACGAAGACGATGATCTCCTTCTGCTGTTTCTTGCGGGCGGACGAGCCAAAGAGCCGCGGCCCGATCCATGGAATGTCGCGAAGGAGCGGAATGCCGTTGTCGACCTGCTCCTCAACGGTGCGGGAAAGCCCGCCGATCACCGCCGTCGTGCCGCTCGCCATTGCGAACTCGGTGACGAGACGCTGAACCTCGATAACAGGGAAGCGGGCGGAAATCGTGCCGCTGTCGGCATCGGACTCCGTGCCCGACTCGACCCAACCGTTCTGCGAGGAGATCGTCGGGACGATCGAGACGCTGATAAGACCGTTGGTGCCGATCCTCGGCGTCACGTCAAGCGATATGCCCCAGCTGAAGAATGCCTCCTTTGCAAACATCATCTTGTCCTCGCCTGGAATCGCGGCCATCTGCATGTCGAGGTCGAGGGAGTCGCTGCCGGAAGTCGTCGTGCGCTTAGCCGCGATCTTGACATTCGGATACTTCGTCGTCATGTCGACCGTCGCCTTCTTGCCAGACGAGACGATGATCTTCGGATTCGAGAAAATGCGCGCATCCTGGCTGCCTTCAAGCGCGGACAGGACGACGTACATCTGGGAGAAGTCGAGGGTGCCGTTGAAATAGGCAATGTCGCCGTCGGCGCCGCCATTCAGGGTAGACCCGGAGAGCGTATACGACGCAGTGCCGTCCTTCGTCGTGCGCGTGTAGTCCTGGACGCCCTTTCCAAGCCGGTTCTTCTGGATGCCGCCGCCGAGCGAAACCGTACCCTTCATGCCGTCGAGCATCGACCAGTCAATGCCGATGTCGTGGAAGACGTTGTTGGAAAGTTCCACAAAGCGCGCCTCAATGTAGACCTGCTTCGACTCGACGTCAACCTCACGTATAACCTGCTCGCAGGCGTCAAGAATCACCGCAGGGGCCGTAACCATCACGGAATTCGATTCAGGGAAGGCAATTGCCATCCTGTTGATCTTCCACGTCACGCCGAAGTCTCCGGACCACGTGGAGTTGAGCTTCGCCGCGACATCCTCGGCGGATGCGTGCGCGAGGTGAAACGTGCGCGTCGATATGCGACGGCGCGCGAGCGCTGCCTCGGCCTTCGCCTCGGCAATCTCCCTCTCCTTCGCGGCTTCGGCACGCTCCGCGGCGGCGGCGGCGACACGCACCTCCTCGGCGGCGCGGGCCGCTGCCGAGGCAACTATGACGGCGTTGGAAAGCGACAACTCGTCGACGTCAGGAGACGCGACGAGATCGTCTACCACGGGATCGAGTACCACGGGATCGGGCGGGTCTGCCGCGACGACCGCAGGCGCGACAGTATCGACCCCATCGGCCGCGAACGCGACGGACAGAATCGGCACAAGCACCAATGACAGGACAGTATTCCTCATTTTTGGAAAGGAATTATACCAAATTAGCCCCTGAAAATGAAGAATTTACGGGCAAAAAAGTTTAGCATGAACGACACGGCGACTTCGATGACGACAGCCGCCGAAGTCGTCATTCCGGCGAACTTGATGAGAACGCTCTGGATGGCGAGCGCAATCGCCGTGGCAAGCGCCGCCACGCCGAAGAACATGCCGAACTCGGCGTACCAGCGGAACCTCCCCGGACGAAACACGAACGCGCGGTTCATGAGCCAGCAGAAGACGTTCGCAACGGTGAACCCAGCCGCCGTCGCAACGCCGGCGAGGAACCAGCGCGCCTCGTACCACGGCTCGGCGCCCGTGAAGGCGACGCTTGGCAGCCCCAGCAGTTTCACCGCCTTGTCGTCAGGCGTCAGGCACTTCAGGCATGTCGACGCCAAGACGTAGAAGACCGCGAACTGGACGCAAGTCGCCGCGACGCCTATGGCGCCATATTTGACAAACTGTGCGAACGGCCCGCAGTCGTGCGAGAGAAAACGCCGAGCGAAATCTCTCACGCAAGCCCCATCTTGCCGAGGTCGACCGAGAGGTCGCCGAGAGGCGCCGTGGTCTTCCACGCGCCACGCGTAAAGTCGGGGATGTCCATCGAGGCGCTGCGGTTCCTGACCGACTTTTCGCTGAGCTCGCACAGGCAGCACCAGCTCGCGAGGTCGTAGACGTTCTGGTCGAGCGGGAGGCCGTTCTGCATGCAGTAGGCGAGACGAAGGACCATGAGGAAGTCCATGCCACCGTGGCCGCCCATCTTCTTGGCCATGTCGCCGGACTGCTTCCAAAGCGGATGCATGAACTCCTTGCGGATCTCCTCGGCCTTGTCGCCCGCGAAGAACGAGTGGGCGCCTGCGCCGGGCTTGTCCTCCCACGCGACGCGATAGGGATAGTCGGAGAGGATACCCTTCGTGCCTGTGATGGTGTTGATGCGGCTGTAAGGACGCGGCGAGCTCACGTCGTGCTGGATCATGATCGAGCGGCCCTTCTTCGTCTTGATGAGCATCGTGTTCATGTCGCCCATCTCGACCTTGAGGTTGTGCTTCCAGTTGTCCTTGGGGAACGCGGCCTTGGCGTAGGTCTCGAAGTTGAACTGGTTGGACTCGAGCGACACGAGGTAATCGAAGCAGTCACCGCGGTTGACGTCCATGTACCAGCAGATCGGGCCAAGGCCGTGGGTCGTGTACTGGTTGCCCTTGTGGGCGACGTTGTGGCGGAGGCGCCAGAAGTTCCAGTACCCGCCGCCGCCGCCCTTCGCGTCGATCCAGTCGGCGTAGTTGTAGCTCCGCAGGTCATGGATGTACGCGCCCTCAGCGTGGACGAGATCGCCGAACTTGCCGAGGCGGCAGAGATTGAGCGTAAGCATCTCGATTTCGCCATAGCAGCAGTTCTCGAGCTGCATGCAGTGACGCTGCAGCCGCTCGGAAGTCTCGACGAGCTCCCAGCACTCGTCGACGGTGAAGGCCGCAGGGACCTCGGTCGCGACGTGCTTGCCGGCGTTCATGGCGTAGAGGGCAATCGGCACGTGCAGTTCCCACGGAGTCGCGTTGTAGACGAGATCGACGTTCTCGTCGTCGCAGAGCTTCTTCCACTCCTCGGCGCCGCCAGTGTAGACCTTTGGCGCAGGACGGCCTGCCTTCGCGATCGCATCGAGGGTGCCCTTGACGCGCGCGGCGTTCAGGTCGCAGATCGCGGTGATCTCGCAGCCAGGGATTGCGTTGAATCCGGTGACGCCGGCCTGGCCGCGGCCGAGACCGATGATGCCGACCCTTAGCTTCTTGAAGGGCTTGTCGGCGTAGGTCGCCATCGACCCGCCTTCGCCGAAGCCGAAGCCCTTTGTCGTGGAGCATCCGACGACAGCTGCCGCCGCTCCCATCCACGCCGCGCCCTTGAGAAATTCCCTGCGATCTGTATTCATGGCAAATGTCCTCCGTTTTTGACGGAGGACATTATACCATAAAATTCGAAAACCGTGCGCGGATTTCCGCAGGGTGCAATTTACACCCCGCTGCGGCCGCGGAGCGAGCCGTGCGAGAGGAAGCCCTCGTACTTACGCACGAGGAGATGCGACTCCATGATGCGGAGCGTATCGAGCGCAACGCCCACGATAATGAGGAGCGACGTGCCGCCGAAGAAGGACGCGATCACCCACGGGAGGCGCATCCAGCCCATGAGGAGCATCGGGATCAACGCGACGATGAGAAGCCCCGTGCCGCCGATGAGCGTGATCTTCGTCATCAGGTCGTCGAGATACTCGGCTGTCGCGCGGCCGGGACGGATGCCCGGGACGTAGCTGCCGTCCTTCTTGAGGTTATCGGAGATGTCGATGGCGTTGAACTGGGTCGCGACCCAGAAGAACGCGAAGAACATGATGAGCGCGGCATAGATGACGACGTGAAGCGCAGAGCCGGGGTCGGCGAGCGCCTGGCCGAAGCTGTTAAGCCTGCCGGAGAGGCCGCCGGAAGTCGCGTCGGTCATCTTGACGAGAATCGCCGCGGGAATCTGGATGAGCGGCTGCGCGAAGATGATCGGCATGACGCCCGTGTAGTTCACGCGCAGCGGCATGAACGTCTGCTGCATGCCGTAGGTGTTGCCGCCGCCAACCGAGCGGCGCGTCGAGTGGATCGCGACCTTCCTGACGCCCTGCGTGAGCATCACGGTGCCCATGACGACGATGAGGAAGAAGAGTATGAGGATCGGAAGCTCGGCGATCGGGGCCGAGGCCTTGACGCCGGCGAGGCCGAAGTAGCGCTCCCACGCGCCGATGAGCGCCTGCGGGAGACGCGACGTGATGTTGATCATGATGATCAGCGACGCGCCGTTGCCGATGCCGAAGGTGGTAATCTGGTCGGCGAGCCACATGACGAAGAGAGAGGCGGTCGTCATGCCGATCACCGTCATCAGGTGGAAGCCGATGCCGGGATTCGCGACGATCTCAGTGCCCGCGAACGCAGGGCCGAGCATTGCCGGATGGCTGAGGACGGTCGCGATGCCCCAGGACTGCACGACACAGAGGACGATCGTGAGGTAGCGCGTAATCTGCGCGAGCTGCTGGCGACCCGACTCGCCTTCCTTCTTGAGCTTCTCGAGGGCGGGGATGACCGAGCCGAGGAGCTGGATGACGATCTGCGCCGAGATGTAGGGCCAGATCGAGAGGAAGCCGATGGCGCACTGGCCGAGCGCGCCGCCCGTGAAGACCTCGAACCAGTCGAGCATGCCGCCGCCCGCGCCCTGGCTCTTGAAGTCAGCTATGATGCGCTGAAGCGCCTGCCAGTCGACGCCAGGCGTCGGAATCTGCGAAACAAGACGGCACACGAACACGAGGCCGAGCGTAATCAAGATTTTCTTCCGAAGCTCCGGGATGCGGAACGCGTTCGAAAAGCCCTTCATCATCGCCATTTTTTGATCTCTCTTTCCTTCTTTTGCGAAAACTTTTGTGTATTATATCAAAAATCAGTCGCCCCTTTCAAGGTCGCGCCGCATTGCTTTTTTCTTGAGCGCGTCACGCTTGTCGTGGAGCTGCTTGCCGCGGCACACGCCGAGGTCGACTTTTACGCGGCCGTTCTTGAGGAAAACCTTGAGCGGGATGAGCGTAAGCCCCTTCGCCTCGGTCTTGAGCTGGAGGTCTCGGACTTCCTTCGCGTGGACGAGGAGCTTGCGCATCGACTTCGGTTCGTGGTTGAAGCGGTTGCCGAACTTGTAGGCAGCGATGTCGGCACCAACGAGCCAGAGCTCGCCCTTGAGGACCGCGCCGTAGCTCCCCGAAAGCGAAATCTCGCCGTGGCGGACGCTTTTCACCTCGGTTCCCGTAAGCACTATACCGCACTCGATTGTCTCGAGCACGGTATAGTCATGCCTCGCCTTCCTGTTTTCGGCGAAGACCGGATTGAACTTCTTGTCGGCCACTTAGTCCGAGTAGAGCGAATTCACGTTGACGTGCTTCTGGTTCCACTTCGTCTTGGCCTCTTCGGCCTTGGCGATGGCGTCGAAGTCGATTTCGGCAATAAGCTTGCCCTCGGCGACCTCGCGGAGCGCGATGTCGCACTTGTCCTCGTCAAGCGACTGGGGCTTCACCAGCGGCTTCGCGCCGTTGATGAGCTCGCGCTCGCGCTTGGAAATCAGGTTCACAAGCACAGGGACAGAAGGAATCTTCTCGTGGGCCTTCTTCAAAAGTTCGTTGTTCATCTCTGTCTTTTCTCCGTTGGAAGCGCGTATTATATCAAATTATTTCACTTCGCGGTAGGCGTCTACTGCTTTTTTCCACGCGGGGGTGCCGCAATAGCCGCACGGCTTGAACTCGGGGCAGAACCCGCGGTAGACGCATTCAGGAACACAGCAGGCCGCGACCTCGGGCTCCTTTTTAGCGATTTCATCGACTACGGCCTTCCACGCTTCGCGCGTCTCCGCGCTCGCCTGCCCGCAGAGGCGACGGCGCGAAATGAACATCACGGCCTGGGCGTTCGCAAAGCACTCGTGAATTACGGGCGCGTCCTGGCGGTTAGCATCGCGCTGGACGCCGGTCCTGTCCGTGCGCTGCGTCGAGACGAAGTGCTCGATGCCGAATTTATGGCGCACGAAATGGACACTCACCCAGTAAGGCAAGTCCATCCACTTCCAGTTGAAGCAGAGCTTGCGGACTGGCGAATGCTCCGCGAGCAGAATGCGCTTCTTCCACTTGGAGCTCGGTTCGCCCTCGCCCTCCTCGCGGCGGATTGTCGTGCGAGCCGCGTCAGCGACCTCGCGCCACGTGCCCTTGACCTTCAGGAACTTGATTTTCATTTCATTACCTCCACTGTTGAACCGTGTAGAACATGTTGATCGTGTAGAATTTCTGCATTTGCCTGGCGCGGGCGAAACGCGACGCGCCGCCAGCCAATGAGCAAATCGTTCTTTAGAAGCGTGTCCGCCCCGATGCGGTTCATCGGCTCCGCGACGACCATCGGGCTTATCGAGAGCGGAATCCCGAGGACGAGCTCGCCGGGCTTCCCGACCACCGGCGCGAGAGACGAGCCGCTGCCGTTCACATCGGTGGCGGAGATTTCGACTTTCGCGTCTGTAGTAGGCCAGCCGGTTTCGCGCCCAAGAAACGTCATCGACGCCGCGGAATCAACGATAAGCGGTATCTCCTTCTCGCCATAGCGCGCCTTGAGGGCAATGCTGAAGGGATCGGATGCCGCGCGATCGACAGCGTTCGTGAATCCCGCAAGGCGCGCGCGCGCTGGCGCAAAGACGACCTCGCCCGCGCCCAAGGAGACGAGCGTCGTGACACGCCCGACGACGTTCATGCCTATTACGCCGTCGATCTTCTCGCCGATCCCCTTCGGGAAATGCGAGATGTCGAGCACCATCACGTCGAAATCGCCGAACTCCGCCGCGCCGACCTTGAACGAATCGGCGTGCACGAGCGACGGCAATCCCTCGACATTTGTGACGCCCGCAAGGACGACTTTCTCAAGTTTGTGGTCTTTGAGCTCGCGCTCAACGAAGCCCCTGTCGAGTGTCGTATGAGTCGCGCCGGTGTCGAAGAGAAGCGTGCAGGGCTTTCCGTCCACTTCGCCGCGAACGATCGGCATGTTGTTGCCAAGGACGCGAACCGCGACAGGAGTGTCGTTGGTCGGCGCCGTCTCGGGAAGGAACGGCACCCGCCCCGCAAAGGCAGACGTCGCGGCAAGGGCAAAAAGTGTCGCAAGCGCCTTCATCGGGAAAGTTCGTCAGCGGACTACGAAATTGACCATGCGCTTCGGGACGGCGACGACCTTGACGATCGTCTTGCCTTCGAGGAACTTGGCGACGTCGGCGTTCGCCTTTGCCGCGGCTTCCATCTCGGCAGGAGTCGCCGCGACGGGAACCATGACACGCCCGCGGAGCTTGCCCATGACCTGGACGGGAATCTCGATCTCGTCCTCGACGAGCGCTGCGGGGTCGAACTTGGGCCACGGCTCGTATGCTAGCGACTTGTCGTGGCCGAGGAACTGCCAAAGCTCTTCACCAAGATGCGGCGCAAACGGGGAGAGGCAGAGGACAAAGGTCTCAAGGAACGGACGGGGAAGACCAGTCTCCCCCGCACCCTCACTAGCGGAACTTGAGCGTTTTGCGTGCTCCTCCGCCTCGTTCACAAACACCATCATCGCGGAGATGCCGGTGTTGAAATTCATCGTCTCGAGGTCTTCGCCGACCTTCTTGACCATCGCGGCGAGGCTCTTCGCCTCGGCCTTGGTCATCGCGCGGTCGACGACAGGCGTCTCGGTGACGAGGCGGTTGGCGCGCTTGAGGAAGCGATACACGCCCTCGACGCCCTTGGTGGACCACGGCTTCACGGCCTGCAGGGGCCCCATGAACATTTCGTAGAGGCGAAGCGAGTCTGCGCCGTAGTCGCGGATCACATCATCGGGATTGACTACGTTCTTAAGCGACTTCGACATCTTCGCGGGGAACTCGGTGAGCTCTTCCATCTCGCCGCCTTCCTCGGCGCCCCAAGGCTTGCCGTCGCGCCACTCGATCTTGTCCATCGGGACGAGAACGCCGCGCTTCGTCTTGTAGGCCATGCCAAGGATCATTCCCTGGTTGACGAGACGCTGGAACGGCTCGGGCGTGGGGACGAACCCGAGGTCGAAGAGGACCTTGTGCCAGAAGCGCGCGTAGAGAAGATGGAGAACCGCGTGTTCCGCGCCACCGACATAGAGATCGACGGGGAGCCACTTCTTGAGAAGCTCGGGGTCCGCGAAGCACTTGTCGTTAGTCGGGTCGATGTAGCGGAGATAGTACCAGCAGCTTCCCGCCCACTGCGGCATCGTGTTCGTCTCGCGGACGCCCTTCTTGCCGGTCTTAGGGTCGACGACGTTCACCCACTCGGTCGCCTTTGCAAGCGGTGGCTCGCCTGTGCCAGTCGGCTTGTAGTCGGCAAGCTCGGGGAGCGTGAGCGGCAGGTCGTTCTCGTCGACGAGAGACTGCGTACCGTCCTCCCAGTGGATCACCGGGAACGGCTCGCCCCAGTAGCGCTGGCGCGAGAAGAGCCAGTCGCGCAGCTTGTACTGCGTCTTCGCCTTGCCGACGCCCTTTTCCTCAAGCCACTTGATCATCGCGGGGCGCGCGTCCTCGACTGAGAGCCCGTTCAGGAAGCCCGAGTTCACCATCACGCCAGTCGCGATATCGGTGAACGCCTCGCTGCCGGTGTAGGGAACGCGAGAAATCAACTCCGAATTATCCGAAGCCTTCGCTAACGCTCCGGCAGTTCCAGAAGGCGCAGCGTTAGCGGAGCCATCGGACTTTTCGGAGTTAACTTTCCCGACAGGCGCGACCACCTGATAGATCGGGAGGTTGAAAACCTTTGCAAAATCGAAGTCGCGCTCGTCGTGCGCGGGAACGGCCATAATCGCGCCAGTGCCGTAGCTCGCGAGGACGTAGTCGGAGATAAAGATCGGAAGCTCGTCGCCGTTCACCGGATTGACGCCAGCGACGCCCTCGAGACGGACGCCTGTCTTCTCCTTGTTGAGCTCGGTGCGCTCAAGGTCGCTCTTCGAGGCGGCCTTCTTCTGATAGGCCTTCACCTCGTCGGCGTTCTTGATCGTGCCGTCCTCAAGCCACTTGGCGACAAGCGCGTGCTCAGGCGAGAGCACCATATACGTCGCACCAAAAAGAGTGTCGCAACGAGTTGTATAGACGGTGATCTTGTCCCCGTTCCCCGTTACCCGTTCCCCGTTACCCGCCACTCCAAAATCCACCAGCGCTCCCGTGGACTTGCCAATCCAGTTGCGCTGCATTTCCTTGATGCCCTCGGGCCAGTCGAGCGTGTCGAGATCCTTGAGAAGACGCTCGGCGTACTCGGTGATCTTGAGCATCCACTGGCGCATGGGCTTCCTGATGACAGGGTGGTTGCCGCGCTCGGACCTGCCGTCGATCACTTCCTCGTTGGCGAGCACCGTGCCAAGCGCGGGGCACCAGTTAACCGGCACCTCTGCAACGTAGGCAAGCCCCTTCTTGTAGAGCTGCTCGAAGATCCACTGCGTCCAGCGATAGTACTTGGGATCGGTCGTGTTGACCTCGCGGTCCCAGTCGTAGCTGAAGCCGAGCGAGCGAATCTGCTCGCGGAAGCGGTCGACGTTCTTCTTCGTCGTGATGGCAGGATGGGTGCCGGTTTCGACGGCGTACTGCTCGGCGGGAAGGCCGAACGCGTCCCAGCCCATCGGGTGAAGGACGTTGAAGCCCTTCATCCTCTTGTAGCGGCAGAGGATGTCGGTCGCGGTATATCCCTCGGGATGGCCGACATGGAGCCCCGCGCCCGACGGATACGGGAACATGTCGAGGCAGTAGAACTTAGGCCTATCATCCTTGGGCTGGGGTGCGGGCGCGCCCGAGCGCCCGTCCGTTCCATCAACAGTCTTAAATGTCTTGTTTTCGAGCCAGTGGCGCTGCCACTTCTTCTCGATGGCTGAGAAATTGTATTCGCTCATTACTGCTGCTTCTGATCTTCGGCGTGCGTGGCGATCGCTTTCTCGATTAGCCCAGACACGTCGTTGGTCGCCGCAGCGACGCCGGCCTTTACGGCGTAGTAAATTGCCTTGTGCGAAGAGCTGCCGTGCCCGATGATGACAGCGCCAGGAACGCCCAGAAGAGGCGCACCGCCGTAGATCTCGGGGTCGAGCTGCTTCTTGAGCGCGCGGAACGCACCCTTAAGGAGAATAGCGCCAAGAACGCGCCAGGGCCCGCGGAAGCACTCGCGCTTGAGCCAGTAGCCGATGGCCTTCGCGATCGACTCGGTCGTCTTGAGGACGACGTTGCCGACGAAGCCGTCGCAGACCGCGACGTCGATTTGGCCCTTGTAGAGGTCCTTGCCTTCGATATTGCCGACGAAGTTGAGGTCCTTCACTTCCTTGAGAAGCGGGAAGGTCTGCTTCGTCATCTCGTTGCCCTTGCAGTCCTCGGTGCCGATCGAGATAAGGCCGACGGCAGGAGTAGTGCGCTTCAAGACGGCCTTCGAGTAGGCATTGCCCATGATCGCGAACTGGACGAGCCACTCTGGGTGACAGTCCATGTTCGCGCCCGCGTCGAGGACGAGGAGCGGACGCTTGGGCGTCCTGTTGGGCATAACGGTCGCGATTGCGGGACGTTTGACGCCCGGAATTCGCCCGAGGGTCAGAATCGCGCTCGTCGCAACGGCGCCGGAGTTGCCGGCCGACACGAACGCATCGGCGCGGCCTTCCTTTACGAGGCGCATCGCGACATTGATCGAGCAGTCCTTTTTCTTGCGTACGGCGTCGACCGGGGATTCATCCATCTCCGCGACGTCAGGCGCGTGGACAATCTCGAGAGAGCCGCGCTCTATCGCAAGCTGCGCCGACTTCTTGAGGTCCTTCGGGAGCTTGTCAAGCTCGGCCTGTATCGGCGCAAGCTGCCCGACGAGCAGGACCTTGACAGCGGGAATCCCGACGGCGGCCTCTACCGCACCGACGACTATCTCGCCGGGGGCATGGTCGCCACCCATTGCATCAAGAGCGATCCGCGTCATAATGCGGAAATCTCCCGGAAGAGTTTTACTTCGCCGCGGCGACTACCTTGCGGCCCTTGTAGGTGCCGCACTTGGGGCAGGCGCGGTGGGAACGGACGGCTGCGCCACACTCGGGGCAGGTGCCGATCTGGGCGAGGATGGGCTTCTCGAGAGAAGCGACACGCTCGCGTTTACGGCGCTTGGACACACGATTCTTAGGACTTGCCATGTTTTTCTCCTTGCTTGTTCAAATTATCGAGCACGTTCCACCGATCGTCTGACGGCATTTCGACCGTCTGTTCGACTCCCGGGCAGGTCTCGTCGCAGACCGGGTATGTCGGTAGGGCGAGTATTATACTCTCTCTTAGCTCTTCCGTCAAATCGACCTCGGGCGAATCTTCGTTGATTTCGAAGGATGCCGTGAAGTCCTCGACCTTGATTGTGTCGTCGAAATCCTTGCCGCAGCGGCTGCACACGAGGTCGAAATCCTGCTCAAGACGGCCTCTCACGAGAAGTTCCGAACCAAAGACCTGAAGATGGAGGACATAGCGGACACCGCCGAACGGCTTCACGAACGGCTCGTCGAGGTCTACGCAGTCGACTTCGCCCTCGAGCTCCTCGCCCTCGGGGTCGACGCGCGACGTGTCTATTGTCAGTTTTGTCTCCATTGGCTGATATTATACCAAAAAAATGGGGTCAGAGCTTGACCCCACAGCGCTATTTTCGATGCGCAGCGACTGGCGAGGTTGTCGCCAGCCGCTGGATGTTGCCATCAATGCCAGTGCCTCGGCGGCGGAGGCGGGGGCGGCGGAGGTGGCGGCGGTGGCGGTGGCGGAGGCGGTGGGGGCGGACGGTGCCAGCCGTGGTGGTGGTGGTGGTGGTGATGGCCAACAGGCCCAGCCGTCATGTGTCCACCGGGACCTCGGAGCTCGACCTTGGCGGTCGGCGGTGCGGGTTTCGCTCCATGCATCGGGGCGGCCATTGCGCCTCCTGCGAGTGCGACTGCGGCAAAAGCCGCGAGAAGTTTGAGGTTGTTGTTCATTGTCGTGTTCCTTTCTGTTGGCGCAAGCCCATTCTTGCGCTTACACCCAGTTAGGAACACCCGCCCACCTTTTCTGACAACCCAATTTCGCCACCTTGTTCTCGTCGACAGCATAGTGCGTTTTATGGCTATCGCCAAGCCGAGCCGATGGTCGCGGGTGAGGCAGGCGGAAGGTCGCAGGCGTAAGAGTGACTTGCGTACGCAACCAGGGATAGACGCCGAGGCACGGCAGGCTAAACTCGGCTCATTGTCTGATGTGCGAAAGCCGTCGCGAGCCTGGAGCCGAACGAGAGCCCCGCGAGCCATCGGGCGGTGCGGCGATTCTCAAGAATGGCGCTTTGCGGACAAAAAATCGACCACGGCAGATGTGCCGCGGCCGGTTTTTCATCCGTGGGGAAAGCCGTTAGTCGGCCATCGGACGGACCTTGCCTTCCTTGATGCGCTTCTCGACAACCTCGGAGGCGATGTTCTTCGGGACAGGCTCATACTGCTTGAAGATCATCGTGAAGGAGCCGCGACCCTGGGTGACCGTACGGATCGCGTTCGAGTAGCCGAACATCTCGCCGAGCGGAACCGTCGCCTTGAGGAGCTTGACTCCCGCGCGGTCCTCCATGCCCTCGATGCGGCCACGACGCTGGTTGATCGAGCCGTTCGCCGCGCCCATGTACTGCTCGGGAACGACAACCTCGACGTCCATCATCGGCTCGAGAAGCTGGGGCTTCGCCTTCATGAACGCCTGCTTGAAGCACTGCATCGCGCAGGTGATGAACGCGAATTCGTTCGAGTCGACTTCGTGGTAGGAACCGAAGTAGACCGTCGCCTTGACGTCCACGACAGGGAAGCCAGCGAGCGGGCCGGACTCGAGCGCCTTCTTGACGCCCTTCTCGACCGCCGGGATGTACTCCGTCGGAATGACGCCGCCCTTGACTTCGTTGACGAACTCGAAGCCCTTGCCGGGCTCCTGCGGGGCGAGCTTGAGGCAGACGTGCGCGTACTGGCCGCGACCACCGGACTGCTTGACGTGCTTGTACTCGTTGTCGACGGGAACGGTGATCGTCTCGCGGTACGCAACCTGAGGAGCGCCAACGTCGCACTCGACGTTGAACTCGCGTTTCAGACGGTCGACGATGACCTCGAGGTAGAGCTCGCCCATGCCGGCGATGATCGTCTCGGAAGTCTCCTGGTCGAAGCTGACGACGAAGGTCGGGTCTTCCATCGCAAGCGCGTGGAGCGCGACGCCGAGCTTCTCGTTGTCGCCGCGGCTCTT
>Ga0310786_10005191_pt1 | contig 17803 bp, 19 predicted proteins | sample AusTroGonzalo_MG_FD_203881 | JGI IMG/M metagenome (GOLD analysis project Ga0310786, IMG submission 203881) | Bovine rumen microbial communities from tropical cattle in Woodstock, Queensland, Australia - Gonzalo_03 (v2) (version 2) | ecosystem: Host-associated > Mammals > Digestive system >... | reverse complement strand
GATGCAGAGATTTACGTTGCAGAAGATGGTATATTAAATAGGTCCTCTTACAATGACTGTTATATCTATCGTGATATGTTGGCATTCGTAATGAACAAAGACTTGGTAGTAAAAGATCTGTTATCCGAGTAAACTATACGATAATGCCAAATATACAATGAAAAAATGGAGAATATAATGATTAATTGAGAATTATTTCTTATCTTTGCAACATATATCAATAACGAATGCCTATGAGCAAAGTCTTTCGCATAACGCCAAAGCGCATCAAACGATCGAATGGAACAGTGCTGACCCCAGATATGGTCATCACCGTTACCACTCGTCAGCATACCACAGACCCATTCTACAATGGAGCCGTAGAGATCCAGGAGCAATATATGCGTATGTTTCAGTTCGACTACAAACGCGCCTGCTGCTCCAAGTATGATTTTGATTTTGTGAAGTTGGACTAAAATTAATAATATGACAGCAACGATTACACTTCAAGAGTATCTTGGGAAACAGAAGCCCTTTGTTATTCCAGATTACCAAAGAGGATATGTATGGGGCAAGAACCGAGTTGGAGAAAAGGATTCTGTTACAAATTTAATAGATGATTTGATTTTAAGATTCAAAGATAACAAAGATGTCTTTCTTCAAGGTTTTACCGTGACAGAGAAAGATAATGAGATTGTTCTTATAGATGGGCAGCAACGTACAACTTGTTTGTACTTGCTGTTAAAATCACTTGGTTATAGCGGAAGGTTTGATATAAAATACGATATACGTGACGAATCACAACGCTATTTAGAGAATCTGCCAAATAGTCAAAGTGAGGATTCTGGAGTTTTTCAGGATATCTTTTTCTTCAATAAAACACGTAGAATCATTTCTAAGAAGACAAAAGATCTTGATAAAGGCTCTTTCTTGGATTTCTTATTGACTCACGTAAAGTTTTTGTATATTAACATACCAGAGGAGGAACAGGCATCAAATGTTTTCACTATGATGAATGGTAGTAAAGCAGAAATGCTCCAAGAGGAAATCATCAAGGCAGAAATATTACGCTTAGCATCCGTTAACACAGACAATACTTCGTCATACTTATTAACTCCAGATGAATGGGAAAATAATTCATTGAGAAGCCGTTATGCAAGGGAATGGGACAAATGGCTTCATTGGTGGAATAATGATGAAGTGAAGTCTATTTTCAAAACTCAGGGTCCAATGGGATTACTACTTGTAACCTATTGGAAGAAAAAAAATACAAATAAGAATGCCAAGTACTGTTTTGATAGCTTTAAGAACATCTTTCTAAAAAATGGGGAAGCCAAGGATGCAAAAGAGACCTTCTGTGAACTAAGAAGGCTACAGAAGAAATTTGAAGATGCATTCCAAAATCCAATAAGCAGGAATCAGATAGGAGCAATACTTCGATTAATGAATCTTGACAACAGAGAAGCATTTGTTCAGAGTTATTTCAATGACAAGTTTCTTCCTAATGATCTTCTATACTATTACGCGAGCGCATTCATTGGGATGACCCATAAAGAAATCATAGAAAAAAAACATGAAATGTTTGAGAAAAAACGCGACGAGATATTGGCTAAGCTGTCTGATGATTTATTGTATGAAAACGATAGGGAATCGGCTCTCCAGATTCTCTTACGTCTGAATATTGATGAGGACAACAAACAAAATGGAGGAAAGGGACGTAATTTCGATTTCTCCATTTGGGATAATGGAGTAAACTCGCTAGAACATATCTACCCTAAGTCTAAAGTTGGTCATTTTGTGAAAAAAGAACAGGACGGAGACGGCTTTTGGGAAGGCGGTGATGGCGTAGAACGTCCCGAAAAAGAGTTTTGGATTAAACGAGAAAAAATAAGATTGGATGATAATACAGAAGCGACAACAGAGCATAGTATCGGAAACTTGGCTCTATTGTATAAGAGAGATAATTCCACTTTCAGTAACAATTCATTTGATGAAAAGAAGAGTTATTTCTTTGATACGAATAAAAAAGAATATTTTGAGAGCCGTCATCTTTTGCACACTATCTATTTGTTTGCTCGTTCAAAATGGGATGGTAAAGATATTGCAGAAAATAAGCAACGGATATTAGATGGTTTTACAGATTATTATAAAACGATAAAAGAAGAATATTATGATACGAAACAAAATAAACTTCATAACAGGTGAGACATACACCCTTTCAGAATTATTCTCTGGCGAAAGAAAAATCATTATACCAGATTTGCAACGTGATTATTGCTGGGGTGATGCAGTCCATACAAACGAGAAGAAAGAGCTTGTCACAGATTTTGTTAAGACATTGATTTCCTTGTATGAGAAGAAAGATGCTTCACGCCTAAATCTCGGTTTAATCTATGGCTATGAGTCACCAGCAAATCGGATACAATTGTGTGATGGTCAGCAAAGAATAACCACGCTGTTTCTTCTACTTGGAATGCTCAATAAGTATTCCCAAAATAATTTTTTCAGGCAGTATCTCATTTCGGATTTTGAATATAAACATGACGATCGCGAACCCTATTTGAATTATGCCATTAGAGAAAGCTCGTTATATTTTATGAGTGACTTGGTTTGTCATTTCTTTATTACTGATGATGCTAAATATAAGAACTATTACATTAAGGACATATCACAAATAAACCAAAGCATAAATCCTTGGTATTACACAGAATACGATTTCGATCCTACTATTCAAAGCATGATAAAGGCACTGTCTGTCATAGGGAATATACTGCAAGCACATCCTCAAGAATGGATCGTCAGTTTTGGCGATTTTCTCATTCATCGCCTTACCTTCATGTACTATGATATGGAAAACAGAAGGAATGGCGAAGAGACCTTTGTTGTCATCAATACAACAGGAGAGCCACTTTCTGCTACTCAGAACTTGAAACCTTTGGTGATGAAAGCCAAAGTAAATGAGAACTTTAAACCGAAAATGATTGACGGGAGAGTCGTTAGTCTTCCGCAAGCATGGGAAATGATGGAGAATTGGTTTTGGCAGAACCGAATAGAAGACAATGGTAATGATACGGCTGATGCTGGGTTTTCTGAGTTCTTGAGATGGGTAAGTATCATCCATATTTTTATACAAGATAATTCGCCAAAAGAAGATGCCAGAAAGAATATATTAGCAAAAGGAAAGTATAAATTTGATTACGAAAGCATATCCTTTGAGGAGATATGGCAGTATTGGCTAGCTGTCAAAAGAGTATTTGAATTAAAGGACTTTTTTGACAAGGACTTCTTATCTCCCAAAGAAGAAGATTTTGGAGAAACGAAAATTCGAGCATTGCGACAAATAGATTGCTTTAGACTTCTTCCTGTTATTGAATATTGCAAAATTCGTAATTGCGGATGGGATAACAGAGGAACTGTCAGATTGTATCAATTCGTGAACAATTTATCCAGATTAGATAATATAACTAAAAACATTAATGTCTTGGTGGAAGAGGTTATCAAAATTGCAAATAAGTGCGAGGACGTTGTTGACATTTTGATACTTGAAAAAATATCGAGTACAATTCTAACTGAGGAAGAAAAAAAGAAACTATGCATTCTGGATGAGAATAAAGGAAACGAGACCTTGCGTAAAGAAATAGAGGATGCGTTTTGGAAAGCTCAAGAGCACCCTGTACTAAAAGGTGAAATCATGAGTCTACTCCAATGGAGTTGTGATAACAATCAATTTGTATTAAGTCGCTTCAAAAACAATTATGACCACTTCAACAGAGTATTCAATAGCAATATCAAAGATATAACCAGACGCTCACTATTGACACTAAAATTGGAAGAATATCCTTATTACTATAAGGGACTAACATTTGGAGACTCTTCGGACGAGTGGAAAACAATCATTACAAAGAACAAGGATAAAATCAAAGAATTTCTTGATACTTTATTTGAATTAGGTAATGACATAACAGATGAACAATTATTGCAGAGCCAGAAAAATCTATGTGATAGTTTTATGGATGTCAATTACCAATACTATGATTTCATCAAGCATGGTTATCTCCTTGATTATTGTAACCATAAAAGAATAAATCAGTGGGGAGATGAATGGAAATTATGTAAATCCTTATGGAGTAGGCCTTTCTCTATAAAGAACGCAAAGCTTCTCTACTATTTGGAAGGAAATTGGAATTGTACCCAACTTGATTGTGGAAAAACAATAGATGAAGAGAATCTTTGGAAACTTTGGTTTTGTCAAGAGCAAGACTGTGTCGTTATAGAAAGCTCAGAGTTGGGAATAGCAATAGATATTGTTTCTAAACAAGATGATAGTTATTATATAAGTGTTTTTAGGCGTAAAAATAATGATACAGAGACAAAATTAAAGTTCTTAGAAGAACTGTCTGATGATGGATTAATTTTTAGAGAAGAACGATACAGAATTGAAAAAAAATATTCGATAGAGGAATGTATGGATTATCTTCGTAATACATTAATCAGACAGATAAACGAAAAATACAAAAATCTTCCAAGTGAATAAATGGTTTATCTGTATTGAAATGTTCACCTATATCTCCAATTCCAACCACTACAACGAAGTGCTTTTAACGTTTAACAAATAAATAATATAAGTTATGATGAAAGAAGAATTTGCCCAAGGGCTGGCAGAATTTGCCAAGATGGCCTATGTTGATTCGATGAATCCTGATACCGGGTTCTTGACCCGTAATATAGTAAATCCCCTATCAAAAGAACAAATAGTGGATTTTTATGGTGAAACAGAAGGTATCATTAAACAAATTGTGCAACTGCTGGAGGATACTGTAAATGGGGTTGTCCCAACAAGCTATGAATGTGGTATGCTATTTCAGTATGTGTTTGATAAAATCACCGAAGCAACATACAAAATGATAATGGATGAGGAGATTGATACACAGTTCATTCTTCATGAAGTATATGATGGGTACGCTCCCGATCTCCCAGAGTACATACAACTAAAACTTACGAATGTTGTTCCAAAGTTGGGAATTATTCATAGTTCCATGCTCCAATACCTCACAGAAAAGGATATTATTACAGCAAATTTGACTGAATGGATGCCTGCATATTTGATGGTTGCTGCTGCTATCGGTATTGAGTTTGCACAAGAAATAGATCTTGATGACGATTCCGAAATGCAAGCGTATCTGAATTCTGAAGAATAATGCTCACTTACATCTCCAACTCCGACCACTACAACGAAGTGCTTTCACATGTGATGCGTGTGAAGCAATCGTTGTGGATTGGAACTGCGGATATTAAGGACTTGTATGTGGAGGATGGGAAGCAGGCTGTACCTTTCTTGGGTGTGCTGGCAAAGCTGATTAAGAAAGGTGTGGCTGTGAGGCTGATTCATGCTAAAGAACCTGGGCCCGTGTTCAGAGAGGACTTTGACAAGTATCCTGCTTTGTATGAGGGACTGGAGAGGGTGCTTTGTCCTCGCGTACATTTCAAGATGATGGTCTTTGATGGAAAGGAGGCGTACATCGGCAGCGCCAACCTCACTGGTGCCGGCATTGGCAAGAAGGCTGAGGATACTCGTAACTTCGAGGCTGGCATCCTGACGGATGATCCAGTAATCGTAGAGCAAGCCATGAACCAGTTCGATGAGGTTTGGATGGGGAAACACTGCAGAACCTGCAAGCGTCGAGATTTCTGCCCAGACCCGATTTTAGCAAAGTAAAAAGAAATATTTTCTCTTTTTTTAGAGGTGTGCCCCAAAACGGCACACCTCTGTCGTATCTTTGCATCATCAAACATTTATTCACTTTAAAAACAGTATTATTATGGCAACAAAAGTATTAAGCAATGAGTTCATGCAGAACATCGCAACGGAAGAGGCATGGAAAGAGTTATCAAGTAACTTCAGCTGGTCGGAAATCACGTTGGAGAAGTACCAGGACAAGGTCGATTGGGATGAGATCTCTGAAAACAGAAGCATCCGGTGGACCATCCCCATGATCCAGAAGTTCCAGAAGAAGATTAACTGGGACAAGTTCTCAGACTGTGCAGATGAGAATATTCTCACAGAAAGAGTCATCGAAGCATTCAAGGATAAGTGGAATTGGCACAACCTCTCTAATAATGGCAGCGTACAGCTGACAGATGAGCTTTTAGAGAAGTACGCCGACAGATGGGATTGGGAGCAGATCATCGACAGCTATGGCCAAAGCGTCTATGACAGGCGAGCCATTGAATTCTACGAGAAGTTCAAGGGCTACATCCCTGTTTCGAAACTTCAGAACACCTATCTTTGGAGAAGTATCGTCGAGCAGAGAGCCAAGCAGCTGGCCGAAGAAATCACGGCATAAATGGCTTATAGCGAGTAGGGTATAGGGCTTATTGCCTTATACCTTACAAAATATGTGGCAGTTTTCTTGATTTAGTCTTCGTCCTTTTCTTCAGGTTGTATTAAGCCAATGGGTTTGCGTTTGGACTGTTGGCGATGCTCGGATTGTAATTCTGCTAAGGCTGTGCTGATGGCGTCAAGTTGCATACGGGTACTTTCGTTGATGTCATTCTGATCAGCGAGTGTATCATTCATCTCATCTTTAATGTTTTGTATTTCTACTTCAAGCTTTTTAAGCCTGTCATCTGTGTTGGGCATTTCTACGATATGTCGAAGTGCAACGAATGCCCTCATAATATCACGATTTACCTTGATGGCAGATGAAGATTTTAGAACGCTACTGAGCATTGCAACGCCAAGTTCTGTAAACGCAAAGGGTAAATATTTAATATTATGACCTCTTTTTATGTTCAAGGTGCCAATTTGGCATCTTGAAAGTTCATCACGAGTAAGAACGATCATAAAATCGTCACCCTCAAACCTCCCCATATTACGTCTTACTTGACGTTTTAGTTGAGATGTTTCGACCCCATAAGCTTCAGCCAAATCAAAGTCCAGCATCACTTTCTGGCCACGAATTACATAAATCTTGCTTTGTATCAAAGCCAACTGATCTTCCTTGTTAAGCATGTTGTTCATAATGATATGTTTTAAAAGTTATACAAATGATGGCGCAAAGATAATGGTTTTCCATTAATTATGCAAGATTTTGACCAATTTTTTGTAGCTGTGCCCCAATACGGCACACCTTACTGCTATCTTTGCAGCGTCATTCAAATGGTTATGGATACAAAACGCGTATGTTTGTTCAACGAAGTCAGCAGTCTTTGTAGTGCTGGCATTAAAGCAGAGGTTGATGAAATCATCTGGAAGATGACTCATGAGTCTCAGTTTGTACCAATGATAATGAAGGATTTGGAATACCTATATGAGGAGTCTTTCATTGCAAAACGGCGCTTCTATTCGGTTTCGGAGTATAGGAGAAAGAGAATGGATAGTATTGTCAATGAAGTGATAAAGTATCAGCCTTGGGATAAGAAATCGTTTACCCATGTGCTTATTCTCCTCCAGACCTCAAAGGAACATCCGCTTATCATTTCAGAGCTTCAAAGGTTGAATGAAATAACAGGTGGTTTCTCTTCCAAAGCAGAAATCCGCTGGGGCCTCGGAATTAATGAGGATTTAGGAGAACGAGTATTCATTATGATTGTGTATAGTAAGTAGTGAAAATAAATCACATGCAACTACAATATTTATTGAATGAAATAGATTACTTATGGATATAGACCAGCATGTTAGAGAACTATTAAAGGCGATGTCGGACGGAGTCTATGAGAAAGAGCATATTATTGCGATGACACTCCTGAGTGCCATTGCTGGTGAGAGCACATTCTTACTTGGACCTCCTGGAACAGCCAAGAGTCTGGTTGCCAGGAGGCTGAAAATGATATTCAAGGATGGTCAAGCCTTTGAGTATCTGATGTCTCGTTTTAGTACACCAGATGAAATCTTTGGCCCAGTATCAATCTCGCTCTTAAAGAATGAAGACAAATACGAACGTGTAGTAGATGGCTTCCTTCCTACAGCAACTATTGTATTCCTTGATGAAATCTGGAAGGCAGGTCCCTCCATACAAAATGCGCTACTGACAGCTATCAACGAGAGAATCTATCAGAATGGCAGTAACACACTACAATTGCCTATGAAGGCACTGATTGCTGCCAGCAATGAATTGCCTGCAGAGAATGAAGGCCTTGAAGCCCTTTGGGATCGATTCTTAGTAAGAATGGTGTCAAACTGTATTCAGAGCGAAAGCACATTCTGCAAAATGATTCGCCAGAAAAACTCTAAGCCAAAGCCAATTCCTGAACACCTTCTCATTTCAGAGGAACTGCATGCTGAATGGCAGCGGAAGATTGAAGAGGTGGAAATCACCAATGAGGTGTGTTCCATAATTACGCATATCCGGAAAAGGCTCAAAGCTGAAATCAAAAAAGAAAATTTTGAAGAGATGGATTACTACATCTCTGACCGAAGATGGAAAAAATGTGTCCATCTGCTTCAAAGTTCTGCATTCTTGAATGGTCGCAAACAAATCGATTTGACAGACATCCCCATTCTTATATATTGTCTATGGAATAAATCCGAGACTATTCCCACTATTATTGATATTGTATGCTCCAGCATTACATCTCCCATAGATACTAAAGTTGTCAAATTTGGAAAGGATATTGATCAGGCATTAAATTGTATTAGGAAAAATTCTGCATCATCTAACTCACAAGAAATTGATGAAGACAACTATGTACAGGTCAATTTCTTCTATTATAACGTATTGAAATATCATATGGGTAAAACCTTGTTTTATAAGATGGATTATAGTCATGTGCCCTCAGATAAGACCTGTGACGGTATCCTGTATTACGATGATACCAAGCAAGCCTATATTATCCACGCCATCTATACGGGGCAACTATACGATTATAAAATGAAGAATACACAAGAAGCTAAAAAGGTCAAACTTTCCAAATGTCATGGCGGAATCGTTATTGACAATATCCCTTATGCTTTCCAGACAAAAAGAGCGAATGCAGAACCTACCATTTTCAATCAACCGGGATTCCCTAGTCCCAATGTAGCCTTGAAAATACTTAATGACATTAGAAATGAGTTGCTGGTTAAGTTGTCTGACCAACAAAAGCTCTTTGATTACTTTAGAAACCTATTTCTATCTGATGATGACATAAAGATTGTCAAACAATACCTTTCTCAATGCGAAAAGAGTTTGAAGGAGATGGAGGTAAAAGCCCAAAATGCCAGTTTATTGCTATGACAAAGGAAGAAAACATATCCCAAAGGTTAGCTGCCTATGATGAGGCTTTCGATTTCTACATGGACAGAGGCAGGATGCCTGACGATGTGCCTGCAGACGATCTGTTAGGAGGATTCATGCAGCAGGCCATTAATGAGAATCCTCAGCTGAACAGTCAGGATCCGGTCTGGAAGGATATTATGAAAGAAGAAATCCTGAGATTTATTGAGACCATGCTGAAACTCTTTGAACCCGTGGAAGAGCAATATCGTCAGGAAAAGCATCTTATTCAAGTGTTTGCAAAAGGCAACATGAAAAAGAAAAGGGAAATGTGGCCAAGGGTTTATGGCATGATTAAACAACAATTCGAGCCAGAAGAAGTGAATATTGACGGATATGTTCAACAATTTAAGAATTCTGATCCCGAATCAGTGTTTGGACCTTTGGTAAAAGACTGGGATACAGCCTGTGACAATCGCCTGACGGAGTATGAAGCAGCCTGTATCGAAAAAAACAAAGGCTACTGGGAACAGAGTATCCGTGAGCATGGGAATGCAGACTATAGAGAGAGGAAGGAGATACAAAAAATGTTCTATAGTTATCCTCAAATGGTGGAGATTGTCAATATGATAGGCAGGGAAAAACCTCAAAGTGAGAAAGAAAAGGATGACACAATCAGAAGGTATATCCCATTATTGCCTTCGCCTCCAACTCCAGCTGTAGAGATCGAAGAAGTAACAAATGGCAATAATCTCCAACACGTCTTGCCTATTGAGACTGCAATCCTCGCAGACCATCAGACAGAGAGCCTATTCTATTATAAATATGCAATGAGCCAACTGCAGCTATTTGCCAACAAGCCCAAAATAGAAACTAAAATGAAGGTTGAACAAAGCAAAAAGAAAGAGCCACGTTTGGAGAAAGGACCTATCATCGTTAGCATTGACACAAGTGGATCTATGTGTGGACGCCCTATAGAATTGGCCACATGTTTGCTAAGACAATTATTACAAATGGCAAAAAAACAAAAAAGGAAATGTTTTCTTATTTCCTTCTCGGTAAGAGCGCAAAGTATTGACTTGTCTAAACCTGGCTCATGGAAAAAACTGGATTCTTTTCTAAGTGATTATTATTCTGGAGGTACTGATGGTAATGAGATGCTAAAAGCAGGAATAAAAATGTTAAATTCGGAGAAGTATGCGATGGCTGATATGTTAATTATTAGTGATTTCATATTTGATCCTCCCAATGATCGTATTAGTCAGTTTATGCAAGAAGAACGTCAGAAGGGAACCCGCTTCTATGGGTTGCAGATAGGTAGAGATTCTCATGTATATGATACAATATTAGACAAAGTATGGCAAATAAGAAATTAGCACCACTATTCTGGATAAATCCCAATTTCAGACTCCAATTTCCATATTTCAGCATCAAGTGGTATAAGATTGACCATCAAGTGCTGCTTCAGGAGGCGTTACAGGAATGTATGGGAAAGATGATATATCAAACGAAAAAGAACCTAATAATGATTGTCTTACGCAATGACCATTCAGGACTTGATTTGATTTATTCCGATTCCACGCAGTTTGATAATCTCAGGTTGCAGAGTTGGTTGCGTATCAATATGCGAGACCAGATAGTCAAGAGGGCAAACGAGGTGCTACCACAGAGATTCCATGAGATAGAGACCATCAAGCAGATCAAAGCAAAAGGTGTAAGGGTGAAGAAATTGAGAAAGGGAGTTCTGGGACAATGTAATTCTTTTAAGATTATAAGTCTGTCACCAGTATTGGTTATCTTTCCTATAGATTTCTTAGATATGGTTATTCTGCATGAGATGGCTCACCTAAAGTATATGCACCATAGAAAAACCTTCTGGGCATATCTGTCTCAACTCATTAATGACGATGCCAAACAACAAAATGAGTTAAGGAACATCGTACTTTCAAAATACATTGGTTTCTATGAATTTCTGATGAAATAGAAGAAAGAACTAACCTCTGCCCCAATACGGCGTAACTTTCCTGTATCTTTGCTACATAAATTATAATAAGGTATATGGTAGGAAGTATTATTGGTGATATCGTAGGTAGCATCTACGAGTTTGGAAACATAAAAACGAAGGACTTTGAGTTCTTAAGTGATGAGTGTAGCTATACTGATGACAGCATCCTGACTGTTGCAACAGCAGACTGGATTCTGAATGGTGGAGAAGTTGCGCAGTATTATAATCGATATGGAAATGAGAATCCTTACCCATATGGTGGCTATGGTGAAAGCTTCAAAATATGGCTTATCAAGACGAGCCGCCAGGGTGATTATCGTCCATATAATAGTTGTGGCAATGGCTCTGCTATGCGCGTCGGACCTGTAGGATGGGCATTTAACAATAGGGAAAAAGTTCTTGCTAAGGCAAAAGAAAGTGCAGAATGTACCCATAATCATCCTGAAGGGATCAAAGGTGCACAGGCTACAGCCTTATGTATCTTTATGGCGCGACAGGGAGCCAGCAAAGAAGAGATTCGTAACGAAATCGAGAGAACTTTCGGCTATAATCTTCGATTCACATGTGATGAGATAAGGCCGTCTTATACTTGGGGTGGAACTTGTCAGGATAGTGTTCCACAGGCAATCGTATCATTCCTTGATGGCAATGATTTTGAGGACTGTGTCAGAAATGCTATTTCAATAGGAGGGGACAGCGATACCATCGGATGTATAACTGGCAGTATTGCAGAAGCTTTCTATGGTGTCCCTGTTGAATTGAGAGAACGTGCCATGTTATATCTTCCTGATGGTTTCAAGACCGTTATTACGGAGTTTGAGAATAAATACGGTTATCGATAAAAGTCTCGTAATGATTACCTACATCTCCAACTCCGCCCAATACAAAGAAGTGCTTTCACGTGTTTTGCATGTGAAGGAGTCTTTGTGGATTGGGACTGCTGATATCAAGGATCTGTATATCGAGGATGGGAAACAGAAGGAGCCTTTCTTGGAGGTGTTGGCTAAGCTGATAAAGAAAGGAGTAGCTGTGAGGCTGATTCATGCCAAGGAGCCAGGGCCAAACTTCAGGGAGGACTTTGACAGATTCCCAATCCTATATGACGGGCTGGAGAGGGTTCTTTGCCCAAGGGTACATTTCAAGATGATGATCTTTGATGGCAAGGAGGCGTATATTGGTAGCGCCAATCTTACTGGTGCTGGTATTGGCATGAAGCCTGATGGTACGCGTAACTTCGAGGCTGGCATCCTAACTGATGACCCTGAAATCATTGAGCAAGCCATGAATCAGTTTGATGAGGTTTGGATGGGAAAGCATTGCAAGGCCTGCAAGCGCAAAGACTTCTGCCCAGATCCCATATTAGCGAAATAACACATCCGATACAGAACTTTTCTTTTAGGTGTGCCCCAAAACGGCGCACCTTTCTTGTATATTTGCAGCAAAAACAGAAAGTAATAAAACAAAGGAGAATCAGTATGAGCAAAAGAAAACCAAGGTATGAAGGGCCGGCTTATTGCGATTATCAAGACCTTTTCGATCGTATCACTACCGAACTGGAGAATCTTTACCATACGCTTTGGGACAAGAGGAAAGAGGCACCTAAGTTTCGCACGATGGGGAAACAAGCGAAAACGGCATGGATGTTGTGGAAGCTTGGAAGTATGGAGTACTGGCGTAGAGAGGGCGAAGGTCTGCACTTCACAAACCAAATTGAAGAGAGGCGTAAAAGCCACATAATATATGTAAGAGCCAAGTTCGAGAATGATCCGACAGATTTGGATGAGTGGGACGAAACCTTAGACGAATATTTGTGCAAAGTCAGACACTCCAAGGCCAAAAATTTGATGATGCCCTATCTCGCCAGGACAATCATGGAGTGGAGGGACGGGAGGACATTGTATTATAGCGGTCTGCTGACAGCTATGAATACCGAATTGATGGTAATTCTTGATTTCATAAAACATGGAAAGACACATGCTGACCATCGCCAGACCATTATCGATCTGGAAGAAGCTATAAGATTGTTGCATGAAGCTCAGACCCATATTGGCCAGACTGAAGAGAAAGAAGCCTGGACTGCACTTTTCACACATATTTGGGAACGGCACCCTTGGTGGTATGATTAAACTATATATCTTTGAATCATAAATTAATAACAATGTGTATGAAGAATAGAAAAGAAGAAGTCATTGGGTTAATCAACAATGTGCAAGACATCTTGAATAAGGTCTTGGACATTGTCGATGTTGAAAGTGAAGGTCAGGAACTCAATGTCGAGAATCCAAAACTCGACATTGAAAAGACTTTCCAGAGTTTCATTAAGAGCGAAAGCAATAAACTGGCGCTTACTGCGGGACTCTCTATTGCCGAACATTCAGATAAAAACACATTCAACCCTCTTTATGTCTATGGGCCTTCAGGTTGTGGTAAGAGTCATTTGATCAATGCAATCGGTGTGCGCTATAAAGAGAATAATCCTCAGAAACAGATGTTGTACGTTACAGCCCGACAATTCCAGATGGAGTTCACGGATTCCGTTCGTCAGAATACCACCAAGGACTTCATTAATTGTTATCAATTGATGGATATGCTCATTGTGGATGATATTCAGGAGTGGACGAACGCGCCCAAAACGCTCGAAACGTTCTTCCATGTTTTCAACAACCTATTACGAAATGGTAAGCAAATCGTCTTAGCCTGCGATCGTCCACCTGTGGAACTGCAAGGTATGGAAGAACGCCTGCTAAAGCGTTTTGCCTGTGGACTGATTGTTGAGTTGGAGAAGCCTGATATGCAGTTGTGTAAAGACATTCTGAATGCGAAGTGCCACCAATCCGGTATGATAATTCCTTCTGAGGTTATTGATTTTATAGCGAATACTATCAATGGCTCTGTGTATTATCTTGAAGGCGTAATGAACTCACTAAAGGTTTATTCTACAGTCAAGAAATCCAATATCGATATGGATATAGCAAAACGTGTGATCATGCGTTACGTAAAGTTGGACTAAACCCTAAAGACTATGTTGGTATCGGATTCTATGCTGCAAAAGGTTGATATGCCTGGGCTTTGGTTCTTAAAGTCTAATCGGCCATCGTCTGACATTAGTGATTTGATCTATGAATTGTCAGTAAAAGGTTGTGCTCATTTTTTTGTGAGGAGCCAATTCAAGAGAGAGATTCAGAAAGACGTCTTAGCAAAAGTCATGAAAGACTTTCTTGATGGAGCCTCAGATGAGAATGAAAAAAACTGGTTGGAACAAGAAATGTCTGAATATAAAGAACATGGATTTTTCTATTATCCGGAAGAGTTGAATGATTACGTCGAAAATGGTTATTTCTGGTGTGATACAGCTCACTTTTTGGATGACTTGCCTTCTATGCCTGATATAATTAATTTCCACAACAATAATATCATTCTCGAAGATATTTTTGAATTAGGATATGATGATAAGAAGGATTTCTTGAAGATACTTCAGTTGAATCAGGAAGATGCAATAAGAATAAATACTACTATGATCATCTTTGTTCAAGAAAAAGATTACGGGCCTGCGACAGAATTTATAGAGAATCATTTATTTGAATAGTGTACTATTTTAATTTTAGAAAATAGGAAAATATGGAAAAGAAAGAGATAGAAGACATTCATCCACTGACTATTATTAATGATAGATATGGTGGTTGTTATTCGGGAGGAGCATTCCTGGCATTTAATCTAGAGCCGTGGGATGTACCCAAGGGGGCTGATGGAAGCGACATTGACTGCCTTAGTTTTTGGAAAGATGAGAGTGAGGAGTATGTCATAGGAAAAGGTGATAGTATTCAAGAGGCTATAGAGGACTTGGCAAACAAATTGAAACCAGCTATTACAGATGCAAATAAGGAGAAATATCTGTTTCTTGATTTCGATGGAGTTCTGAATACTGGCAGTTATTCCAAGCAAATGAAGCGTGAAGGCATAGCCCCGTTTGACGAATACGGAGCCATGTTTGATCCAGAGGCAATAGCAAACTTGAAGCACATCGTGGATCAGACAGCGTGTAAGATTGTGCTTTCTACGACTTGGCGTAACGAGGGTATTATGCGAATGAGGGAACTTTGGGTGGAACGTGGTCTTCCAGGTAAAATCTACTCCATGACTCCGATTTTACTCAGCACTTCATATCAAGACGCTATGACAGGAGAGATGATAGGATTGCCACAACGTGAATCGAAGGCTCTCGAAATCAATGCCTGGCTTTATCAGAACGCTGGTAAAGAATATAACTACGTTATCCTTGACGATGAAGATTTTTTCTTCCCCAAGCAACAAAATCACCTGATATTGACTGATGAGTTTTATGGATTAACAGACCGGAAAGCCCAGAAAGCTATTTCGTTTTTGAACAAATAGAGGTTTGTTATATCAGAAATTATTTATTTTAGAAAATTCGTATGGGAAAAGATTTCGTTCATCTTCATGTGCATACTCATTACTCCATTAATGATGGATTAGCACAGATTAAGGACCTTGTTGAAAAGGCAGTAAAAAACGGGATGCCAGGCATGGCCATTACAGATCATGGGAACATGTATGGTATCATGGAGTTCTCTCAGGTTGTAAGCCGTTTGAATAATGAGCGAATCAATAACGGCAAAGAGCCATTCAAACCAATCTTTGGATGTGAGATGTATGTTGCCCGACGTGGCGATAGACTCTTAAAGAACACAATGAAGGATCTTGGTGGCTATCATCTTATTGTGTTGGCCAAGAACTACACTGGCTATAAGAATCTGATGAAATTGGTAAGCGACTCATGGACGGATGGCTTTTATAATCGTCCGCGTACAGACTACACAGAACTGAAGAAATATCATGAAGGATTGATTGTTCTCTCAGGATGTATTGCAGGCGAGGTGCCTTCAAAGATTCTTCGTGGTGATATAACTGGGGCTCGCAAGGCCATTGAATGGTATAAAGGAATCTGGGGTGACGATTATTATCTGGAGCTTCAGCGCCATGAGGTTAAGGATCCAGGGATTCGAGCCAATCGAGAGCTATATCCTCTGCAGCAGCAAGTCAACGAATTGATGATAGAACTGGCTAAAGAATATGGTGTCAAAATGGTTTGTACCAACGATGTCCACTTTGTGGATAAGGAACATGCTGAAGCTCATGACAGATTTGTATGTATGGTCACTGGTAAGGATCTTGATGATCCAAACCGTATTCTCTATACCAAACAAGAATGGTTTAAGACATATGAAGAAATGAGGGAAGTGTTCATCGATATTCTAGAAGCATTATCCAATACGATGGATGTATTAAACAAGGTGGAGTTCTACAGTATAGAGCAAAATATTTAGAAGGTCTGCCTCAATCTTGCACACCTTTCTCTTATCTTTGCAGCGTGAATTGAAAATGTCTAATAAAATATATTATAATGAAACTGAAAGAACTGTTTGACAAGTACACGTTTGATGAGATCTTGCCTTATCTGAAGGCGATGGAACCAGAAAGAGAAGATTCTATGTATCAATTCCGCGAGGCATTAGACTTGCTGAAACGCATGGAACCTTCAAAAAAGGATTGGGGAGAAGTACATATCACATGGTATGAGGACGAATATGAGGCAGAAAGATATATCTCAGTATCTCATCTTGAAGGCGACCGCTGGGATGTTGGCTTGGCCAAAGAAGTGGTAGTGGATAAGGGGGTTCACCTTGAGGAAAAAGATATTGCTGCACATTGTCTATGGTCGATCACATTCTGGGGATTCGAAGATAAGCCTGACCCTGAAGATGGAGCCCCGTTCGACGATCCCCCAAAGCGAAGAAATAAATATGACGAGGCGCTCTACAAACTCCAGTTGAGCAACTGGAAGCGCACAACGCCTCGTAGATATAGATTCAAAGACTATCCACTCTGTACAGATGCCGATTTCTGTATGAAAAGAATAAGATGCAGCAAGAATCGCAGCAAACGCAAGCGTGACTATCGCGTGGAATGCAGGGAGAGTTATTTGAGGAGGCATAGCCAGCGAGAAAACTTTATTCTGAAGCTAACTCGTAGTGGGGCCTTTTTGCGTGATGAAGTGGATTATCTGCATCAGGTAGATGAAGGTCAGTATTACCCATACGTCTCTCGCACTTGGGATGAGAGCAAGCGCATTGACTATCTTCTGGAATCCATCAACAAGTATCAGGATGTGGATTTCTCGCCATATAATGATGCGATTATCTGTCTACGTGCTTCGTCAGAATACCCTGTTTCAGAGGATGAAAAGAATAGACTGCTTGCAGGATTGCCTACTTCATTGAAAACGTTACCGATTAAGATAGGTATTGGTATCAAAGAGACGCTGAAACAGGAAGTGGAAATGATGTTGTTTTTAAATATAATAAGGTAAGAAGTATGTTGATTGAATACAAGAACCACAAGATTTTTGCGTTTTCAGATACGCATGGGTTCAATGATCGCCTCCAGATTCCAAAAGATGCGGATATACTGATTTGCGCAGGTGACTGTTGCAAAGACTGTAACCAATGGGATGCCATCGATGAAGAACTACAGAGGTTCTTTGACTGGTACTCACGTCAACCTGCCAAACTGAGGATATACGTACCAGGCAATCACGATGTCTTAT
>Ga0310786_10005190_pt1 | contig 17804 bp, 13 predicted proteins | sample AusTroGonzalo_MG_FD_203881 | JGI IMG/M metagenome (GOLD analysis project Ga0310786, IMG submission 203881) | Bovine rumen microbial communities from tropical cattle in Woodstock, Queensland, Australia - Gonzalo_03 (v2) (version 2) | ecosystem: Host-associated > Mammals > Digestive system >... | reverse complement strand
AGACGCCTCACGACTTCATCCGTAGCATCCGTCTGAAGAAGGCTGCACAGCTGCTGGCCGAGAAAGGCATGAACGTCACCGAGGTGATGTACGCCTGCGGCTTCGCCAACAGCGCCTCCTTCTCCACCATCTTCCGTAAGTACTACGGCATGTCGCCCCGTGACTACATGAAAGAACATCAAGAAAGATAAAATGATAGGAGTAATTCTTGCGGCTGGCATGGCCAAGCGCCTCAGGCCGCTCACGGACGAACGTCCGAAGTGTCTTCTCAAAGTGGGAGAGCGCACGCTCCTCCAACGTACCGTCGATGCCATGCTTACCGCCGGCATCCGTGAACTCGTCGTCGTCACCGGCTACCGTGCCAATATGATCCGCGACTTCCTTACGGATACCTATCCGGAGCTAACCATCCACTTCATCGACAACGTGGATTATCAGCATAACAACAATATCTTCTCGCTGTGGCTCACCCGTCCCTATACCGATGGTCGTGACTTCCTGCTTATGGACAGCGACATCCTCTGCGATCCTGCCATCATCCCCGCCGTCATTGGTGTGGGCGATAGTGCATTGGCGCTGAACCGTCATGAGCTGGGTGAGGAGGAGATGAAGGTCGTGGCAGACGCCGAAGGCCGTATCACGGAGATCAGCAAGACCTGTCGTCCCGAGGATGCCGCTGGTGAGAGTGTGGGTATCGAGCGTATGACACCCGACTATAGCACCGCTCTCTTTCGGGAACTTGAACAGATGATAGAGCGCGAAGGGCTCATCGACATCTTCTACGAGCGCGCCTTCGAGCGGCTTATCCCTCAAAGCCACACTTTCCGCATCGTCGACACTACCGATTTTTTCTCCATCGAGCTCGACACCCCCGAGGATTTTGAAAACGCCCAGCGTCTCATTCCCGCTGCCTTGTGGTAACAGTCAAGCAGCCTGCTAATTGGTGGGCTGCTTGACTGTTATTCTAACATGTTGACATCGTGCAGTAACAACGATAACAACACGACATGTTGAATTATCGTTAATTGGGGTTTAATTTCCGTGATTCGACTCTCAAAATTAGCAATTTTTGTTTCAAAATCAGCAAAAAGTGATTCGGGATGCAGTTTTTTCGAATTATTTGCTTATCTTTGCAGCACCTAAAAGAGCTCGGTTAAATAAGAAGATGATCAACAGGCGAATATTTATCAGGACGGTTTGCGTTTATGTGATTCCGTATTGTGTATTGCTCATGGCAGTACTCGGCTTGATGTATATGTATCCGAAGCCAGAGCTTCACATGCTGTTGAACTCCCATCATACCAGTATCCAAGATACTTTCTTTAAATATTACAGTTTGTTGGCAGAATGGCCCCTGTATGCTCTGGCACTGCTCCCCCTGCTATGGAAGAAGATCAAGATAACGCTCTTCTTTGCCATGTGTGAGCTGACGGGAGGTGCCACCCTGCAGATCTTGAAACACATCATCAGTACCGACCGTCCTGTCAGCGTGTTCGAGAATTACAACCATCTGGTCTTGCCCCTGGTGCAGGGAGTGGAGATGTATCATAGTAATTCCTTCCCATCAGGACATGCCTCGACGTTCTTCATGTTCTGCACTTGTTGTACGATCCTTCTGGCATGTTATTATAGTCGGAAAAAGACATCCCGCAGCCTTTGGACCCAGATTCTGTTTAGCACGTCTCTGCTGTTGTTGTTTGTCATTGCTGCGACGGGGGCTTACTCACGTGTCTATCTTTCCCAGCACTTCCTGTCGGATGTGTGCGTGGGCAGTGTCATCGGCTTCACAACACCGTTCTTGATGTTCTACTTCTTCTGGGACAAGATGCTGAAACCTAAAAACGAAGAAATTTAATGTTCTAAATGACCCAATGCGATGATGGCCGACATGCCGGGCTTGAGGTGAGGATGTGGTGTGAGCGTGGCTTCCAGGTGAACCACACCGTTCTTCTCCACCACGGGACTGACGGCAGTGATGCGGGCATAATGGCGGTCGTCGATAAAGGAAACCGGGGCCACCGTGACCTCGGTGCCTTTCTCGAATCGCTGTAGTTCGTTTTCAAGGATATCGAAGCAGACCTTCAAATGCTCGGTATCCACGATGCGGAACAGCGTCTCGCCAGGAACAGCCGTCGCATAGAGAGCGGCATTGAGCTGGGTCACCACACCCGAGATGGGAGCCTGGATGGTACAGTAGGTCAACTGATGTTCCATCTGGCGGAGGGCAGCCTTGGCCGTGTTATAGCCGCTGTTGATACGAGCCATCTCACGGATGGTCTCAGGAGCCTGGTCGAAGGCACCGCGCTTATAGCCTTGTCCCATCAGGATGTTCTGGTACTGGTATTCGGCGCGCTCCAGTTCCGCACGGGCTTTCACGATCTTATCCTCCGTGGCAGTGCGGTCAAGCCGGGCTACGACCTGGCCTTTCTGTACGCGCTGTCCCATCTCCACGCCCAACATAACAATCTGCTCGTTGATGCGGCTTGTGACGGCCACCTCTGAGACAGACTCGATGGTGCCCTTGCTGAAAAAGTCGGTAGGGATGGCATCCTTCTTATCAGGCGTTGCTGTAGCGCCAGGCTGGACAGTAGCAGCGACAGCCTTGTCATCCCCGCCGGCAGGTTCATTCTTCTGTCTGCTATGGCAGCCCGTCAGCACTATGCTCAGTGCCATAAGTATTACTGAAATCAAATTAGCCCTTTTCATATTTCAATCTTCAATGTTCAATCTTCAATGTTCAATGTTCAATGTTCAATCTTCAATCTTCAATTTCCAATGAGTGTCTGTAAATGATAATACGTGGTCCAATACTTTTCGAGAGCCGACAGATACTGGTTGTAGGCCTCGTCGCGCCGATTCTGTGCCAGCGTGTAGGTATTAATGTCACAGAGGCCGTTGGCATAGTTCTCTGCGTTCAGTCCGAACACCTCGTCAGCCATGGTGACAGCCTGAGTGGTACGCTCCAACAACTGGCGATAGATATTAATGTTGTGCAGGGTTGTAACGACATCTTCTGTCAACTGGCGCTCTGCCTCGTCGAGTGCGCTCTCATCGCGCTCTACCCAGGCCTTGGCGGCAGCATGGCGGCTCTTGGCAGCACCATGGTCCATGAGCGGCACATTGAACGTGACGGCCCCAAGGGCATAGAGGCGCTGGTCGCGGACGGCCCGGCCTATGACGTTATCCACCTGGTGCATACCCACATTGACGTCGAGCGACACATTGACACCTTTCTCCTTCTGGGCCTTCTGCTCCTGATGGCGCGACTCGGTAAGTATGGCTATCTGGTGCTGATAGGCGGGACTGTTGGCCAGGGCTAAGCCGACGGCCTCGGCGACCGTCAGGGAGATGTCCTTGGGCTCCTGCGGAAACTGCAGGTGCATGGTTGCCAGAGCGTCGCCGTCGAGTCGCAGGTAGGATGCCAGTCGTGTGCGGGCCTCCTCTTCTGCCGTGCGGGCCATGGCCAGTGCGTTGGCGGCATTGATACGCTGCAACTCCAGTGAGCGCAGTTCGGCCATCGTCACCATGAGGATCGTTGATTTTTCGCGGGCGATGGCATAGAGGGTATCTGTGGTCTGCAGGTTACGCTGGTACATGTCGGCCTGTCCCTGTGCGCAGATCAACCGGAAGAAGCGGCGCGTCACCTCCTCGGCAATGCTGTTCATATCGTACTGGTGCTGCTGTCGGGCAGCCTTCAGCCGCTGGTCTTCAATGGCTTTCTCCCAGCGGTAGGGGTTATAGCCCAACAGCGTCTGCCGGTAGCCCACCAGGAGGGGGGCTGCCACGAACTGCCTGGCCTCGGCCGACTGTGAGCTGAAATATTCGGTCCAGATAGCCTGTGAGCCGACATAGGCCTCGCCACCCCAGCCGAGCATCTTCTGCGAGAGTGTGACACTGGCCGCCGTCGAGAGGTTGTCGTAGTTACGCAGATAGACATAGTCGCGCGATAGGTCGCTGATGAGTCTGGAATAGTTCGGAGCCACCCGCAGGTTGAGTTGCGGTTTACGCAAAGCTTGGAACTCATCGTAATGTAGCGTATAGTAGTTGTATTCGTGGCGGCTCTGGAAGACCATGATTGTACTGTCCTGGGCCTGGCGGATGGCCTGGTCAAGGCTCATCGTTTCCTGCCCTCTGCTGTTCAGGGGTTTTATGCTGAGAAATGTCAAGCCTATCAGGAGGCATATATTGATTCTATTCTTCATATTCTATTTAATTGCGTCCTGAAAATAGCCACGAGCCTTGAGCTCCTTAAAGTTGCCCTCGGCTGCTACGCGACCCTCTTTCAGCACAATGATGCGGTTGCACTGTTGGATGGTGCTCAGTCGGTGGGCAATGACGATGCGCGTACACTTCAGCTTGGCCAGATTCTCTATGACGGTATGCTGACTGATATTATCGAGCGCCGAGGTGGCTTCATCGAGGAACAGGATCTTCGGTTTTCTCACCAGCGCACGGGCAATGAGTATGCGTTGTCGCTGTCCGCCCGACACGCCTTTACCATCGACGCTGATGGGTGTGTTCATGCCCAATGGCATCTGTCGGATGTCCTTGTCGAGCGCAGCCATGCGTGCAGCCTCCCAGGCATCTTCTTCTGTCAGCAACGGGGAGTTGAGGATGATGTTATCGAAAATGGTTCCTTCAATGAGCCTGCCTTCCTGCAGACAGATGCCGATACAGAACTGACGGAAACTGCGCAGGTTGATCTCACTGAGGTTGTACTGGTCGTAGAAGATGGATCCCGTCAGCGGATGCTCTAAGCCGAGCATCAGTCGCATCAGCGTACTCTTACCGCAGCCTGAAGCCCCGACCAGTGCCACATAATCTCCTGCGTTGATCTGCAGGTCGAGTCCATCGAAAAGCAGGGGCATGTCATCGTCGTAGCGGAATTTCAGCCCCCGGATGTCTATGCCGCCTGTAATGTCCTTCACCACCACGCTGTCTTCCTTGATTTCGGGCTGAGCCTCCATGATGGGTTTACAGAGCTGCATCTCCGGAAGCAGGCGCGCCACATCCTTTGTGATAGCCTGCACCTGGTCGACGGTGCCACAGACGATGGCCAACACGGCACAGTAGGTAATATAGTCAGCGAGTGTCAGCTGATAGTGCCAGGCCGCCCACATGGTGACAATCATGGGTAACAGTTTGAGACAGAAGCTCACCGCATTGATGTAGAAGCTGGCTAAAGGCTGATAACTGCCATTGATCTCCGTCGGAGCATAGGCCATCGCCCATTGGTGGAATGCACGGAACTCGGCGCCGCAGGTCTTGATTTTATGGATGCCGGAAAACAAGGAGAACAGCGTACCGATGAGGTGTGAGCTGCTGGTATTGACATTCAGCTGAACCCGTCTTGTGTAATAGAACTGCAACAGGATAAAGAACAATTGCAATGAAATGACTGCGAGACCTGTAAAGAGCAGCGGACCGCCATAGATAAAGAACTGGATGAACATGATGCCCGTGAAGAGAAATGTCAGAATGGTTGACAGGAAGGTCACGGTCAGGTTGCCACTGATGCGCGAGACCGACAGCACACGGTTCGACAGGTCGCCCGCCGTATATTCCTTGAAGAAGGAGGCCGGCAGGAGCAACAGGCGCGACATCAGCGCTGTCTGCAGGGCATATTCCACCTTGTCCTTGATGCGTGTCACCACCAGGTTACGGGCTGTCTGCACCATCATCAGTCCGATGGCGGCACTGGCAAGCAGCGTTGCCACAGGAATAATCTGACTGCCGTCGCCGGAAGGAATGATATCCGAGAAGATCAGTTTGCAGACATGGGGTGTAAACATGGTCAGTAGGATGACGCCAACACAGGCCAAGAAGCTATAGAAACCATCGTATCTGCCGAGCCAGTCGAAGGCATAGCGTGCCATGTCGCGCATCGTCAGACGGTCACCAGGCAGCGGATAACAGAGTGTCAAGGCCTCCTTTTTCAGAAGATCGGTATGGCTGTTCACCTTGATCAGCAGCCCCGTCTTCGGATGGGTGAAGGTGTAATTTGAGAAGCCTGGGATGAGTAGCACGGGCGTATCATCCTCGGCAAAGAATCCCATCATCCTGCCTGTACAACGGCTCCACCAGCCGTCTGTCAGTTCTATCTGTCGGAAGAAGATGTTCTTACTGGTCAGGTAGTCAATATCCAAAGGAGCATCCTGGTCTGCCTGTAGTTGCTTCCAAAGTTTCCGGTCGAGCATGGAACGGAAGATGTCCTGCGACCTGCGCATGGCCTGACGATCACCGCCGATGCGGTTGAGGAGCTGTTCGAGAAACGGATTATCTGTCATGGCGTCAGGCATATTTTAACAGGTTTCTGAAAAGACCTTCCGTCTGTGCAAGCTCCTCATGGGTGCCTTGCTGGATCACACGGCCTTGTTCTATCACGAAAATCCGGTCGCACTGGCGGATGGTATCCAGACGGTGGGCAATCAAGACGAGTGTCATGCCCTGGTCATAGAGATGCTCCATGACCTTCGTCTCCGTCTCGGGGTCGAGGGCGGAGGTGCCTTCATCCATCAGCAGGATGGTTGGCTCCTTGGCCAAGGCCGTTGCGATCTCGATGCGCTGCCGTTGTCCGCCGCTGAAGTTATTGCCCTGCTCCGTCACCATCCCCTTGTAGGCTCCCGGGCGCTCCATGATCTCCTGGTGGATCTGGGCATCATGGCAGGCCAGCACCATCGCATAATCCTCTATCGACTCATCCCACATCCTGACATTGTCGGCCACCGTCCCCTCAAAGAGCGTCACATTCTGATTCACCACCGACACGGAGTTGACAAACGTCATGCGGTCGATCGTCTGGCGGGGTTCCCCGTCGTAGAGCACCTCTCCTTCCCAGGGCTCATAGAGACCAGACATCAGACTGAGGATCGTGCTCTTCCCACAGCCGGAGGCGCCTACGAGGGCAATACGCTCGCCAGGATTGATCTTCAGGGAGAAATGACTGAGGATCGGTGGCAGGTTGCGGTCGTAACCGAACGTGACGTCGCGCAGCTCGATCTCGCCGGTCAGTTTGACTTTTTCCGGCAGCTCGTCGCCTGTCGGCAGCCTCAGTTCAGAAGCCTCGCTGTTACAGTCGTTCACGTCCTTGATGCGTTGGATAGATGAATTCACCCGCATCATCATGATCGTGCCGTCGATGGTCTTATTGATGGGCCAGATAGATTCATTGGCAAGTCCCTGTGAGGCCAGGAGCATACCGGGTGTGAGTTCACCACGCAGGATAAACCAGGCTCCCACGCAGAGAATGACGGCATTGGTCAGATGTAATACCAGGAGCGGTACGGCACTGAGGAAGATGGTGTTCGTTGATGTCTTCACCCGCGCATTCATGGCGTCTACGTAAGCCTTATCCCATTGTGAGAAGAAATACTGTTCACCGCCCAGCGACTTGATGGCTTCCAGATTGCCCAGTCCGGTCATCGTGACATTCTGCAACCGTGATTCCGCCACTTCCAGGTTCATGGAGATCTTCTTCTGTACCCTGGAGGTCGTACGCATCACATACAACAGCAGGATGATGGAGAACAACTGAAACAGACCTAACTTCCAGTTCATATACAGGATCAGGGAACAACAGATCACCGGCACGAAAAACACCACCAGCGACGGCAGGTTGATGTCCAGCACCCTCACGGTTTTCGTGATACCCATATAGCGCGCCACCAGTTCTCCCGGACTGAAACGGCTGATGGCCGTCATCGGCAGGCGGAGCACCGTCCACAGATAATGAGATGACATCGAAATGATGAGTTTCGTACTGCTGACCCTTCGGAGGATCGAGAGCGACGTCCAGGCCACCATCTCCAGCACAAACAACAGGAAATACAGGACCAGGAGCGGCGTGAACCATTCCGGATTCTTGTGGGTAATGATGTTGTCGGTATAAACCTGTTGAAAGAAAGGTGGGAAGAGATTGGTAGCCAGATTGATAGTATAGACCACAAGACCTGCTGCGGCAAACATCATGTTGCCTTTCAGGAAATACTTCAGTGCTGACAGTACCGTTAATCCTGGCTGATGTCGATGTGGGTGTTCCTTCATTATTCAGCCTTTAGTTTGATGTTATGTATGACGGTACGTGTCGACTCAAACAGATATTGGAACAGACTGCGACGACGCGTCTCGGTGAGTACCGAACAGTAGGTACCGATGCCCATGCTCACATTCTCTGGTTCACCAAACGACCAGTCATAGCATGAGGGGTCGGCAGGGGATCGCTGCAGGTCGATCAGCACCTCGTAGACCGCCTCGCCCTGATCCAACAACTGCTTGGCCAGGACGTCGGATTTCAGTATCTGGCGCACCTTGTCGGCAGCGGCAGGATAGCGCACCACCTGAGTGATACGTCCACGCACATAGCCTATCTCGTCGCGCTTCTCGTCGGCAGGCCACACCTGGGCTTCCATGCCTATGCGCAGGTCGCGCTGAGCCTCGTTGTTGGCGTAGGCGAGAAGCAGGGTAGGCTGCGACTGCCCACCGGAGGTCTGATCATCCACCACGCTCACGATAGGTTCGAAGGCCTCGAACGGCTCATGGTCGGCTTTCGTGCTGATCACCAGACCGTTTACCGTACTCGTCAGGAAACTGTGACTGTCGCCGATGGATACCAAAGCCACTGTCTGTCCCACTCTCACGCTGTCACCATTGCGCACCATCATCGAGCGCACGATGCCCTTGTTGGGCAGCGTGATATCTGCAGTACCTTGTGCGGGAAACACCACGCCCGAATAATAGGCTTTGTCGCTCACGCTGCCGAGTACGCCCCATACGATGAATGCTGCGAACAGAATGAAGACGGCAGCAGCCAGCAGATAAGTAGGCACGGCTGTCACGCGCAGATGGTCAGAGATCTGATCCGGTGACTGTAGTGAGTCCTCCCTACTTTCTTTATATACTTTTTTCCCCATGTTATTGTTTCTAAGTTTTAAGCTATTATAATTTTCGCAAAGGTAAGCAAATTCTTCCAAATAGCAATGCCCTGAACAACAGATTCTTTCTGATTTTGCTGATTTTGAAACATTTTTTGCAGATTTTAATAGAAAGTCGGATAATTAAGGATAAAAAAACGATCTATTTATGTTCTATTTCGTGGAAATGTCGTACCTTTACAGCGGTTTTATAAATATTGAGCGATGTTTAGCGAACATACATCTGCTGAGATGATATTGTTTTTCATCTTCTATGGCGTGGCGGGAGCGATGGCTTTATTTGCTGCCGCTTACCTGTTGCTGCGCCGTGGCAATGCCTTCGCCCCTGAGGTCACACCCCCGCTGCGGCTGCGCCGTTGGGCGGCATCGTTCTTCGCTGTATCTGCACTGGGACATGTATGGTGGCTCCTGCTCTACATCTTTTCCGACGACAGCCATTCTGGGGTTGTCTTTTCCCATTCCGTGGGCTATGTAGTGGTTGTCGTGCTCGACTGCGTGACGCTGCTGACCACCATGGTCGGCACGCTGCTTGCCATGCTCCAGGACCGCCGCCGGCCCGTCTGGCCCGTCTTTGTGGCCATGATACCATTCGTGGTGCTGGGGGGAATGCTCATGGTCAGTCCCAGCGAGCGACTCTTGCAGATAGCCGTCGCTTACGTCGTGTTGCTCTACGTGCTCTTTACGGTATATGTGGCGTTTGCCGTGCGTCAATACGGACGGTGGCTACGCGACAACTATGCCGACCTGGAGCGCAAGGAGGTGTGGATCACCCATGTGGTGTCGCTCGTATTCATGCTGCTGTTCATTTTCTATGCAATTGTTGACACCAACATCATCCTGATTTTCCTCTTGCATGTCGTCCAATTGGTATTTTTCGGCCTCCTGCTGTGGCGCGTGGAGACGCTGCCGCAGTTGGATAGCATATCAGCGGAAGAAGCACTTGGCTCTGCCGCTTCGCTTTGCGAAGAGCCGGATGTCCTGACCCAGGCACAGCAGGCACCAGCCACTTCTGCCAATATCAATCTCGACCAGGTCGAACAACTGTTGGCAGAGTACTGTGTGAAGACACAACTTTACCTGCAGCACGACCTGACCCTTCAACAACTGGCTCAGGCGGTTGGCCTCAACCGTTACTATATCAGCCAGTATTTCTCCACTCAGGGACTGAACTACAATACCTACATCAACGGTCTCCGCATCACTCATTTCGTAAGTTTATATCGCGAGGCTGTTGATACCCATCAGTCTATAACGGCACAACAGTTGGCCCACCAGAGTGGGTTCCACAGTTACCGCACATTCAGTGAAGCTTTCAGGCGTGTGATGAACCAGTCGGTTTCTACCTGGATGAAAGATTAACGATAAACACAACGTTTCTGGAACGCTGTACACACGCGGTGCAGTCAGGGGAAAAAACGGCTTTTTCCTGGGGAATAAACGGATTATTCTGGGAGAAAGTGCCGTAGTTTCTTGAGGCCTCGTCCGACCTTGATTACAAAATAAATGGGTAAAAATTTGGATTTCGCCTAAAAATGTTGTATCTTTGCACTGGCGTTCTTTGAAACAGGCTGTCCGAAGTTAACGGGGGACAGTAGGGACACTAAAAATCTATAGAATCCTCACGCGTACCGCGCACACACCCGCGCGTATCTAATATTGTACCCGCGGTACGCGTGAAAAATTTATAAAAGTTAGTGACCCTACTGTCCCCCTATTTGTTTTATGAGGCGCCCTGTGAGTTTACGATGTTACGTAATCTGTGGAATCTGTGTAATCTGTGGTAGAAAACAAAGGTCTTGGTGGTGCAGGGCGATGTAGAAAATGCGTTAATTGATGTTTAAAATGCGTGATTATTTATGCGGTGAGGTTGGGGCGAGTGGCAGAATCTGCAAAAATGGTGGCAGAATCTGCAAAATCTTTTGTGGCGGACACTTTTGGGCTTGTTTATTTCATGGAATTATACTAACTTTGCAAAACAAGAATGCAGTCGTACTGAAACTAAAATACATATTATAATGTCTAACTAAACAGTTATTAAACATGAGAACTATCAAATTATGGATGCTGGCCGCCATCCTTATATGTGGCACAACAGCGGGACTTTTTTCCTGCACTGACAAAATCGACAACCCGTCGCAGCCAACTGCGGAAGTAGAAGATGATGACGACTTCCAAGCTGACAGGAAACTGGAAATTGCCGATACTGAGTTTCAACCTACTGACATCAGTACGGCTCTGTTAGGCTCACTGAGTGGTTATGCAGAAGAGGAGGTTGTCAGGTACTGGTTTACAAACCTGACCACCGAGGTGACTGACGAAACGATGGTGGTGATTACCGATGAGATTACCGCCGCCAATGAGGAAGCCATCGCCGAAGTGCTGGGTCGCTACGGTATGTTGCTGGTTGTTGATCCTAAAGAGGACAATGTGAAGCAATATGCCGAGGCGCTGGGTATTGACCCCGATGTCAATTATTCTAAGCTGGAGCTGATTGGTCTTACAGGTTTAGGTGATCAGTTCCTCAGTTACAACAATGGTAAAGAAGAGACATCTGATGAGCCTGTCGCCCCTTATTCTATTGCAGAGGATGACATTTGGGATATAGCCCCCGCGGCCTATTTGAGGCTGAAGGCCTTTGCCGAGTGGGTTGAGCAAATAGATAAAAAATACACCGATTACTTAGCCTACCTCGTAGAACATGAAAAGGAAATCCTTGCAGCCGGCGATGAATTGGGGAATTCGTCGAGTAGAGCATTCACGAGAGAAGGTGATGATAAGAAGGAGGCTGATTCCGAAAAACTCAATTTGGTCAATCTGCCGGGTGTCGACAGAAAAGTCCATGCCTATGCTGATGATGTAATTTTTGAGAGTTACGACAATGTTGGACGCTCCAATGATAAGGATACATGTGTTCTCAGCGTCACATGTAACTACCACTTCATACCTGTGTACAAGTTCCCAGAGGGCAAAGAGCCCGGCTCAGACTACTATATTGTAGAGACATACGTGGGCTGGGACTGCACGCAGACTCTGAAAGGATGGAAGGAACACGATCATGGATCAGGTCGCAATCGCCGCAGCTTCCTCTTCTTCCCATTAGAGTGTAAGTTCTATTCCAAGCCTACTACTACCAATGGAAGTTACGCTGTGCAGATGACATCTGAGGGACTCTGGCCCGATGCTGTAAAGGCAGAAAAAACCATTACGAATACTCGCTCGTTCAACATTGACGGCAATGTGTCGGGTGGAGTTTCTGGCGGTAAAGAAAAGGGGAAACAAGGTGAAACAAATACCTCTGGGAGTACCATTAGCGGAAACTTAGATGCAAGTCTTGGCATTGGTGCCAGCTGGTCGAAGGAAGAGTCGTTCACTGTGGAGCAATGGAATGTCGGTCCGTATGTATCAGACGGTGTTGTCGGTCATATCATCACTGTACCTGGTGGAGATGACGGATGGCATCCGCGCTTGAAATCGAGGATTACCGGTGACATCGAAGTGCCTAATGGCGTCAATTTCAAGCAGACTCTCCCCGTAAAGGAAAATTGGATTTGGAGGGTCAGTGGAACCCAAGTTGGCACTGATGATGAGGCCTTAAGCGTAACGTTCGGTGCCGATATCACAGTTGGCTGGTATAGTTATTTCCTGCCCTCTCACGGCTTGGATGAAAAGTTAAACTCTGCTACAATTACAGCAGAAACGATTAAAGTTTCTCCTCCTGACCGTACAGACGCCGGATTCTTTAATATCACAGCCTCATCTGTGGATAAGGATAATAAAAAACTTCATATCTTTAGAGTTAAGGCCATCGACGTAACTGACCCAAATAATCCGATAGTTGTTGCAGATTATCCAGTGGCCAAGAAATATGGTAAGACCTTATCTTTGGGCCTGCCGGCAAACAGAACATATAGTATTGAGTTACAGATGGGGCCCCAAAGAGCGAATCAGCAAACTTATGTCCTATCAGAAAACTGGAAGGTTCAAGGTCGCGTGACTGAAGAATTGGATACCGAAATTGATTTTGAGTTGAAAAAATAGCTGAATAGGAAGAAATGTTAACACAGGGACGGTTCTTCTGTTATAACGAAAGGACCGTCCCTCTGCAATAAGGTCTATAGTTATGTACGACTACCGAGGACTGCAGGACATGTTTTTCATGATGCTTTACGGCATGGCGGGGTTCTTCGCCCTGCTGGCATGTCTGTATCTGCTCTTCAGGCGTGGCAATGCGTTCGTGGGCGAGGAGGTCAAGTCGAGCCTCCGGCTGCGGCGGTGGACGGCGGCGCTGCTGGCGGCGATGGCGGTGAGCCACGTGTGGTGGTATGTCATCGGGGTGTACTGGCTGGCCGACGATTGGCTGGTGCGCACCATCTTGGTGATCATGCTCGACCATTCGACGCTGGTGCCGCTGGTGATGGGCGTGCTGCTGGCCATGCTGCAGGACCGCCGCCGCCCGCTCTGGCCCTGGCTCCTGGTCCAGCTGCCGGTGGTGGTGGATGCCGCCGTTGGAATGGCCCAGCGCGACATGTTCTATGGCTATGAGCTGCCTCACTACTGGCAGTTAGGCGTGATTGTCGCCTTCGCGGTCTATTACATCTTCGCACTGCGGCAGTACGGGCGGTGGCTGCTCGACAACTATGCCGACCTGGACCGCAAGGAGGTGTGGCAGAGCATGGTGTTCGCCTTGGTTCTCTTTGCCGTCTATATGATCTATACCTCGAACGCCGGTGAGCTGATGAGGGAGTATCTGTCGCAGGTCGTCAGCATCGTCATCATCGCCTTCCTGCTCTGGCGCGTGGAGACGTTGCAGGAACTGGAAACCGAATAGGAAGTAAACAAATAACACATTATTAATATTAGAAACAAACAATTATGAAGAAGATGTATGTATATATGCTCGCCGCCATCTTTATCCTCTGCGGTGCAAGTGTGCTGACATCGTGTACCAGCGACACAGGTGACAACCCCATTAATCCGGATGAGTATATTGTCACACTTGAGGATGCTCTAAAAGACGGGACTATAGTGGCTTTTACTTTCGAAGTGAACGGCGAGGAATTCTATGTCGCCTTTGTGAGAGTGGGCGACACCTACGAACTTCTGGACTATGGCTTGGCTGATGGTAACGCGCAGACTCGTGCTGACGAACCATCCATCTCAGAGAAGGATTGTGAATTCTCGATGGAGCACGACAAGGCTAACAACGTGATCAAATTCACTGTCAAGGAGAAGAATACTTCCGACCTTGTGCTGACTGCTTTTGTCGACCTCAATGAGAGTACCATCGAGGTGATACCAGGCGACCCGAAGTACAAGGTGACAGGTGTTAAGATGAAGGTCTCTAACGTCGAGATGACCCAGCTGCTGAAGGAGAAAGGCGAAGGCGTTACCCTGACTGACGCACTCGTGAAAGGTGCCAAGGTAGAGATCGTATACAAGTGGAGCGAAGGCACAACCACCTTTACTTTCACCAACGAGGGTGGAACGTTCTCCTGCGCCATTACAGGTGAGAATGCTCAAAATTTCAATAGTTTCCTGAGGCTGGAGGGCAACGAACTCTTTTTCTCTGCTAAAGATAAAGACTGGTTTTCCACTGATAGTAATCTCGAGATCAAATTCAACATAGTGAAAAATACCTATAGGTTTTGGACGGTCACACATGACGTATACAATTCGCATACCGTCAGCGTGAACGGCACCGACATCACGAAGACTCTAAAGAAAGAGGGTTAAAAGACAATGAAAAAGATGATTCAAAGGCTGCTCGCCGCCATCCTCGTTTGCGGCACAGCGGTGCTGACATCGTGCAGCAACAACGATAACAACGCGATACCCGACACATCGGCACTCGACCGGTGGCAGGCCGGAAAGACCGTCAGCCAGGAGGCCGTTGCAGCCTACGGCGGCATCGACAAGTGTTTCGCCGCTGAACCGATACCCGACGGTGTGTGGGCACGGATGCAGGGCAAGACCTTCAAGGAGAATCCCTACATCGGCCGCGACGACCTGCGCCATGTGAGGGCTTTGCACTGGGACTACGACAATCAGATGCACGTAGGCGAGATGATCGTCAACGTGAAGATTGCCGACTGCGTGGCCGGCATCCTGCGCCAGTTGTTCGATGCTAAGTACCCCATCCAGCGGATGCTGCTGCCCGACGTGTATGATGCCGACGACGAGACGCAGATGCGCGACAACAACTCGTCGTGCTTCTGCTATCGTAACATCGCTGCCACGAACAATCTCTCGAAGCATGCCCGCGGGCTGGCCATCGACATCAACACGCTCTATAACCCCTACATCAAGACCCTCGACGACGGCACGCTCCTGATCCAGCCTGCCCCGGTGAGCCTTACTGCGACCGCTCGTGGGATTTCCCCTACAAGATAGACCACGATGACCTGTGCTTCAAGCTCTTCACCGAGGCCGGCTTCGAATGGGGCGGTGACTGGACCACCCGCAAGGACTATCAGCATTTTGAAATCATTGAGCAGTGAGAGGAGAGAGCAAACTTGTATGGGCTATCCCGAGTCGCGAAATGATTCGAGCGAAGCTCAAATCGTAGAGTAAGCGAGAGCAGACATAAAGGGGGCGACCCCTTTGTGTCTTAACTTAAAACAAATAGACAACATAATGAAAAGAATGAAGCTATGGATGCTGTCCGCCATCCTGATTTGCGGCGCAAGTGTGTTTACTGCATGTACGGCGAACGAAGACAATCCCGTTAACCCTAATCAACAGGGGCTGGAAGAGAGCCTTGTCGGCCTGTGGTACGAGGACTTCGACTATGAGGACGTGACGGAGGGGGGCAAGCCCTTCAACCACGCCCTGATCGCCGTGGAGACCAAAGCCGACCATACGGGCTACGTCGCCCTGGCTGTGTTTGATGACGAATTCAACGAGCCGCTCGAGATTTACGGCGGTCCGAAGGATGCGCCGTTCACCTGGCAGGTGACAGCCGATGGGCATGTTATCCTGACCGACCCGAATACGGGCACGTCCATCAGCTCGGCCCGTACACGTGGTGACGGGAGTCACAACGACTTTGTCGATATAGGTCAGATCAATATGAATTGTACGTCGGGGCGTGTCGACTTCAGCAATGCATCCCATACAGGTACACTTGCCAAGGCCGGAGGCAATAAGAACGGTTTGATCCAGGACTGGATGGCGAAGTCAACGCTCCCTCGGGCCTGCATCACCGACAGCATCCCGGTGGAGATCTTCCCCGACTATATGAACTATGTGTTCAACTATCCTTCGGTCGACCCCTTCGGTAAACCCTGCACGCTCAGCGGTACCATCACAGTAGACAAGACGCTACTCGAGAAGAATAAGCCCTACAACGGCATCCTGCTCTACAACCACTTCACGATCTACGCCACCACGCAGGCACCTTCGCGTGGAGCCGTCGAGTTCCCGACGGGCGCTGCCCTCACCAACTTCATCGTCGTAGCACCCGACTACTACGGCTTCGGCATCACTGAGAAAGAGCCGCAGGCCTATTGTATCTCACGGGCCAACGGACGTGCCTCGCTCGATGCCTACCTCGCCGCCAAGCGATTGATAGAGGACCTGAAGGTGAAGAAAGGCAACGACTTCGTCATCGCCGGCTATTCGGAGGGCGGGCAGACCACGATGAGCGTGTTGCGCGAGATCTCTGAACGCCATCCTGAGGTCAAGGTGAAACGAGCCTTTGCCGGCGACGGTCCCTACGACATCAATTCGATGTATGACACCATCTCCAAGGGTGACACCGAGATGCCCAGCACCGTCTGCAATGTGCTCTGGGCCTACAACCACTTCTTCCGTCTGGGTTACGGCATCCACGACTATCTGAAGGATCCCGTGGCCAAGCACTTCGATGAGTGGTTCCTCAGCAAACAGTACAAGCGCAAGGCCCTTGACGAGGAACTCATCAAGACCAAGAAGACGAGTGACTTCTGCACAGCGGCCGTCCTCAATACCAAAAGTACCCTGTCGCGCCGGTTCAAGGAAGCCTTCAGCACTGATGCACTTACCAGCGGCTGGACACCCCGCAGCGACTTTGACGTGATGCTCTACCACGATACGGAAGACGATGTCGTGCCAGTAGAGAACTTCTATGCCATGAGCAAGTTCCTCAAGAGTAAAGGTATTAAAACCGAGGAGTTTGTCGGTGAGTACAGCTCTGAAGTGATCAAGGAATTGGGTGCCACTAACCACGAGACAGCGGCCATTACCTTCTTCCTCAGGATCATCGAGTGGGTGAGAGCGAACTATTGATGTCCACGGGTGCCATCGGTATGACGAAGCGTATCAATAAGGAAAAAAATAAGCAAAAATGAAAAAAAGTCATTTAAAATGATGGTTTTTGAGATAAAATGCTTAACTTTGCCCGAAAAACCTAAATATATTAATTTATGACAATGAAATCAATGAAATGGACTTTAATGCTTGGCGTCGTAGCCGGGCTGGTGTCGTGCAGTGTAAACTTGCCTAAGGAGACACAATCGTCGTTCGAAACGATGACAGTGCAGAAATCGGACATTGAACTCCCCTATAAGTTCAGTGCTAGGATGAAAGGTCAGAACGACGTAACGGTAACGCCACAAGTCAGTGGCCAGTTGATGAAGATCTGTGTGGCTGAGGGTCAGCAGGTGAAGAAGGGACAGACGCTCTTCATCATCGACTCGCGCAATGCCCAGTTGGAGTTAGAGGCCGCGCAGGCCAACCTGCAGGCCGCCCTGGCTCAGGAGAACTCTGCAAAACTGGAGTATGAGTCGAACAAGAACCTGTTTGACAAGAAAATCGTGAGCAGCTATATGCTGAACAATTCAGAGAACACCTACAAGCAGGCCCAGGCTTCGGTGGCCCAGGCGAAGTCAGCCGTGA
>Ga0310786_10005188_pt1 | contig 17822 bp, 14 predicted proteins | sample AusTroGonzalo_MG_FD_203881 | JGI IMG/M metagenome (GOLD analysis project Ga0310786, IMG submission 203881) | Bovine rumen microbial communities from tropical cattle in Woodstock, Queensland, Australia - Gonzalo_03 (v2) (version 2) | ecosystem: Host-associated > Mammals > Digestive system >... | reverse complement strand
CGGCATTTCCCGGGCTACAAGGCAGAATACTATGTACGCAACGGAAAGAGCGGCCATTCCGGCAACCTCACCCTGTGCCGTGGCAAAGTGACCGGCCGCGGCCGCATCAATTTCGAGCATTCCTCCAACATGGCCCTGTGGACAGACATCCGGCTGGACAGCAGCACCGTGCGCCTGTACAACTGCCACTTCGAGAGCTACAACATCTCCATCCCCGGCCTGGTCCAGAAGGAAGGCGCCGTGGAGGAGACCGAGCAGAAGATGCGCCGCTCCATCACCGAGCGGCCCAAACAGGTTTCGGCCGTGCTCCGGGATGTGGAGAACGCACCGGTGCGCTCCCTGGTGGCCGGCGACTTCAACGACACACCCCTGTCCTATACCTATTTCCGCCTGCTGCGCGGCCGGAAAGACAGCTTCGCAAGGGCCGGGAAAGGCTTCGGATCTACCTACAGCATCCTGTGGCCCCTTCTTCGCATAGACTATATCCTGTATCCGCAGGACCTCGCGGCCGTATCCTACGAGGTGCAGCGGGTACGTTATTCAGACCATTATCCTATCATCGCCACTTACTATGAAACCGGAAGAGATTCTCGCTGAAGCACTGAAGACGCTGCGTGAAGGCGGCACCATCCTGTATCCCACCGACACGGTCTGGGGCCTGGGCTGCGACGCCACCAACCCCGAGGCCGTCGCCCGCATCTATGAAATCAAGCACAGGGCCGACAGCAAGTCCCTGGTGCTGCTGGCCAGCGACCTGGACATGGTGGCGAAGTACGTGAAGGAGATTCCTTCCATCGCCGTAGACCTGGTAGAGGTGAACGACGCGCCCATGACCATCATCTATCCCGGGGCTGTCGCGGGTGAAGCCGGCGCTCCCGGAGACCGCTGGCACCTGGCGCACAACACGGTGGCCGAAGACGGCTCCGTGGGCATCCGCATTCCCCTGATGGAGTGGTGCCGGCAGCTGGTCTTCAAGCTGGGACGACCCATCGTGAGCACATCGGCCAACATTTCCGGCGAACCTACGCCCCAGCGTTTCTCCGACATTCCGCAGGAGATCAAGGACGCCGTAGACTTTGTGGTCCCCCCGTCCGTAGACACCGAATCGACGGGCAAGGCGTCCCAGATTCTCAAAGTCGGACTCCGGGGAGAGATCGAAATCATCCGGAAATAAGCGCCCGTTCGCTGAAGAAAATCCTGCATTCGCTGAAAAACGCCTTCCCGGGCGCATTCCGGGCCGCTTTTTGAAAAACACAACGGCCATGAAGAAAATTTTGATTGGGCTCCTGGCGGCCACGGTGCTGGCTGCGGGATGCGGTAAAGACAACATCCTCTTGCCGGAATCCGACCCGCAGGGAAACGGGGAATCCGGTACCATCGACGAAGGAAGCGGCACGGCTACACTCCCCAGTTCGGACGACAGCGACATCGCCGACGAAGTGTTCGCACGCACCATCTCCATCGTGTTCTCCGATGCCAGTGGCGCCACCGTCTCGGGTGACGCGAACGGCATTGTAAAAGTGAGCGGCAACCAGGTTACGGTGGACAACCGTGACTTTGACGAGACCGTGAAGTATCTGCTTTCGGGCACCGCCTCCGACGGCAGCCTCAAGCTGTATTCCAACAACCGGCAGGCCCTGGTGCTGGACGGCCTGTCCCTCACCAATCCTTCCGGCGCCGCCATCAATAACCAGGGCAAAAAGCGCTGCTATGTGGTGGTGAAAGGCGTCAACACCCTCTCCGACGGGGCTTCGGCCACCTACGCCGCCACCGACGGCGAAGATGCCAAGGCCGTCCTCTTCTCTGAAGGCCAGGTGCTGGTGAGCGGCAGCGGTTCGCTGGGCGTGAACGCCCTCAACGCACAGGGGAAGGCGGCCGTAACCTCGGACGACTACTTCTACATCGACGGCACGCCTGTCCTCACGGTGAAGGCAGGTAACAAGGCCGGCCACGGACTGCGCGGCAAGGACTACGTGCGCATTGCCGGCGGCACCCTGGACGTAACCACGCAGGCGGCCATGAAGAAGGGCATCAGCAGCGACGGCTTCGTGCTGGTGGAAGGCGGCAATACCACCGTAAATGTTACGGGCGGTGTGGCCTACGACAGCGAGGACCAGGAGTACAGCGGCAGCGCAGGCGTCAAGGCCGACAATTACTTCGGCATGACGGGCGGCAGCCTTACCATCACCAACAGCGGTTCCGGCGGCAAGGGCATCCATGCCGGCAACTATGCGTATTACACAGAGAACGGCAGCCTCAACGACAGCTATATCAGCGGCGGTACCCTCAAGATCACCACCAGTGGCAAGGAATCCAACGACGTCTCTTCCAAGGCCATCAAGATCGGTTACAAGCAGGGAAGCGGACGCAGCTACCAGTACGGGGGCAACCTCGTCATCAGCGGCGGTTCCGTGGTGGTGAGCAGCGCCTGCAGCGAGGCCCTGGAAACCAAGGGGAAACTCACCATCTCCGGCGGGGAACTCCATGTCACCTCCAGCGCCGACGACGCCATCAACAGCCAGGGAGAGATGAATATCACCGGCGGCTATGTGTATGCGTATTCTTCCGGGAACGACAGTATCGACACCAACTGCGACATGAAGATCTCTGGCGGTTACGTCTTCGCCGTGTGCACCAAGGGTAGCCCCGAGGTGGCCCTGGACGCCAACACCGAGGGAGGCTACAAGCTGTACATCTACAGCGGCGCCACCGTAGTGGCCTACGGCGGCCTGGAAAGCGGCTATTCATCGGCCAATACCGTGTACAGCATCTCCGGCACGGCAAATGCCTGGAACGCCCTCTACAACGGCAGCCAGTTCATCGCGGCCTTCAAGGCACCTTCGAACCTGAGTACCTTTGCCGTGACGGCAACTTCGCTGCAGAGCGGCTACAAGGGCGTAAGCGTGGGTGAAACCACCCTGTGCAACGGGGTATGGGCCACGTCCGACATTTCTGGCGGCACGGCCGTGAGCCTGGGAACGTACTCGGGCGGCGGCGGTCCCGGCGGCGGTGGCGGTTATCCCGGCGGCCCCGGCCGGCCCTGGTAGCAGAAAAATGCGTATATTTGCAAGTTATGCCGGAAGTTGACCACATATCCTTTGTCCCCTGCCTGGAAAAGATGCAACCCATCACGCTGGAAGAGATGGACTCCGTGAAGCTGATGAACCGCATCGACTCCAAGTATGTCCTGAGCGAAGCCACGCTGCAGCGCATGCTTACGGCAGCGGCGGATGCCGGTTACCGGGTGCTCTGCACCGGCTCCTCCCGCATCAGCCCCTACGACTCGGTCTATTTCGACACCGACGGCCTTACGATGTTCTACCTGCACCACAACCGGCGCCTGGTGCGCCAGAAGGTGCGCACCCGCAGCTATGTGAACTCCGGCGACACGTTCCTGGAGATCAAGCGCAAGAACAACCACGGCCGTACCAATAAGAAGCGCATGGGCATCCCTTCGGGCTGCCTGACGGACTTCAGTTCCGTCCCCGAGGCCTGCGCCTACCTGGAGAAGCATTCCTGGTTCCGGGCGGCGGAGCTGTCTCCATCGGCCCGGACGGCTTTCTCCCGCATTACGCTGGTGAACCCCGCCCTTACCGAGCGGCTCACCATCGACACGCAGCTGCATTTCGAGAACTTCCGCAACGGTGCCAGGGTGTCCCTGCAGGACGCCGTCATCGTGGAACTGAAGCAGGACGGACGGGCCGCCAGCCAGATGAAGGGCATCCTGCTGGAGCTGCGGGTAAAGCCGCTGCGCGTGAGCAAATACTGCATGGCCATCACCCTCACCGACCCCGTGGCCAAGACGGGCCGCTTCAAGGTAAAGGTGAGAGCCATTGAAAAGATCATAGGAAAAAAACTGAATAGTATATGATAACCGATTTCCTTTCCCGTTTCGTACAGGAAGACCTGGCCTCCTTCGGCGACGCCGAACTGGGCGACGACATGCTGCTGGACGTTCAGACTATTACCGACGCCCTCATGACCACCGGCCAGAAGGTGGCCGAGCTGGGTATCCGCTTTGCCCTGAACCTGCTGGTGTGCTGGATCCTGGTGCACTGCTTCTACTACCGCAAGAGCCGGCGCCGCGACTACTACTTCACCTTCATGGTGTTCTCGTCGGCCATGCTCACCCTGCTGTATATCATGGGTAACGTGGAAGTGGGCGTGGGCCTTACCCTGGGCCTGTTCGCCATCTTCGGCGTCATCCGCTACCGCACCGAGACCGTGCCCATCCGGGAGATGACCTACCTCTTCGTGATCATCGCCCTGGCGGCCGCCAACGGCCTGGCGCCCGTGTACCATGTGGTGGACCTGTCCACCGCACCGCACTATGCCCTGTCCTGGGGCAGCGTGGGGGTGATGGCGCTGGTGAACGCGCTCATCGTCCTGATGGTGTGGGTGCTGGAAAGCGAGAGCCTGGTGCGGCATACGACCTCCAAGCTGGTGCTCTATGACAAGATCGACCTCATCGTCCCCGAGCGCCGCGAAGAACTCATCGCCGACCTGGAAAAGCGCATCGGCGTGAAGGTGGAGAACGTGGAAATCGGCCATGTGGACTTCCTCAAGGACGCCGCCTTCATCAAAGTTTTCTATTATCTGCCCAAGGGAGAGACCAACTCCGTGAACCATATCACCCGGGCCAAAGACTACGTAGAGTAATGAAAAGGATTCTCATCGCCCTGGCCCTGCTCCTGCCCTGGAGCGCCCTGGCGCAGACTGCGACGGAATGGGGCGCCCGTGCTTCGGTAGAGGCCAATTACAAGATAACCAAAGGCGTGCACCTGTATGCCGAGGAAGAGCTGCGTACCTCCGGCTCTTCCCTGGACAATGTGCGCACCACCCTGGGCTTCAGCTACAAGCCTTTCAAGATCCTTAAGTTCGGGGTAGGCTATACGCTCATCAACACCATGGATGCCTCGACGGGTGTGTTCAAGAACCCCCGCCACCGTTTCTTCGCCGACCTTTCCGGTTCGGTGCGGGCCGGTGACTTCCAGTTCGGCCTCAAGGAACGGGTCCAGCTCACACACCGTACCGGTTCCTTCAACACTTACCAGAACAACCCCAATGCCCTGGCGCTCAAGAGCAAGTTCACCGTGAAGTACAAGGGCTGGTATACGGCCGAGCCTTACGCCTCCTTTGAGCTGCGTACGGCCCTCAACGAGCCCTGGGGCACCGTCTCGGGAAGTGCACAGTGGAACAGCAAGAATACCAAGACATATTACGATTACACACCCGCCGGTTACACGCACATTTACAACAACCGCTACCGCGGAGAGATGGGCGTGGAATTCAACTTCAACAAGACGCATGCGCTGAAACCCTTTGTCCTGCTGGACTATAACAGCGATTACGAGATCGACTGCAACAGTGACGGAACGCGTCTGTTCAGCGCCGAATATGTGAACAGTTTCAAGCTGAGCCTGGGCCTGAGCTATGTCTTCAGCTTCTAGTGCTTACAGATTGTTATAAAAAAATTAAAAAACTCTTTGCTTTCTCAAAAATAAACTCTACATTTGCCGCAGAATAACGAATTACGTATTCTTATAAATTATTAGGCTATGAAGAAAGTATTTATGTCTGTCGCAGTGATCGCCATGATGGCCGCTGCCGTTGCTTGCGGAAGCAACAATTCCAAGAAGGCTCAGGAAAAGGCCGAAGAAGCCACTGAGCAGGCCGCTGAAACCATCAGCGAGGCTGTCGAGAACGCCGCCGAGGAAGTGAAGGAAGCCGCTCAGGAAGTTGCCGTTGACCAGATCGACGCTGCTGCTGAGGCCGCCAAGGAAGCTGTCAAGGGCGAGTAAGCATCTCTGACAACAAGATTAGAAAATCCCGGAGCTACGACTCCGGGATTTTTTTGTTTAGAACCAGGTTACATCCGAAAGATCCAGTTCCCGTTCCTCTCCATTATACGCCGAGCGGTGAACGAAGCTGTAGCCCTTCAGTTCTGCCGGGATGCGGTCCAGGAAACGGAAATCGGCCTCTCCATAATCCCCGCTGCTGCCGTAAAGCGTCATGATCTTGCGGTCGTCGTCCTTGTGGTACCAGCCCCCGCCATGGGTTTTGGCATAGCCCCGCACCAGTTCCTTGTGCTGGCCCACCATCCCATAGACAAAAGTGCCGATGAGCGGGGTCGCAGGTTCCGATATGAGCATGAATTTCGGGTTCACAAGCCCTCCTCACCGCAAAAACGGTGCCCTTCGCCCTCATGGCTGCAACGTCCAACGCGCATTGGGCGGTTTTCCGTGTTACTCGTTGCAACAAATGCAACAAGCAACGCGCTAAAGTCCGTTTTAGCGCGTTGCTCATTGTAAAGGCGGCTCCACCGACATCTCCAACTGTCAGATGCTTTGCAAAACACACAATCGCGCCAAAGGTAATCGCTAGTTAAGCAGCAGGCATCCCGCCGACTTGCATTTCTGTTGGTTTGCATGTATCTTTGCCTATTATGGATATCAGAATAGGAAACGGATACGATGTACATGCACTGGCCGATGGCCTGCCGATGTGGCTGGGCGGGGTGCAGATTCCTTCTGCCACGGGGTTCGTGGCTCATTCAGACGGCGATGTCGCCATTCACGCACTATGCGATGCCCTGCTGGGGTGCCTGGCGCTGGGGGATATCGGCCATCTGTTCCCGGACACTTCCGATGAATGGAAGGGCGTGGACTCCAAGCTGCTGCTAGCAAAAGTGGTTTCGCTGGTTCACGAAAAGGGTTACAAGGTAGGTAACGTAGACATTACCATCGCCCTCCAGAAACCCAAGCTGGCACCGCACATCGCCACCATGCGTGCAACACTGGCGCCCATCCTGGGCGTAACCGAGGACCGTGTATCCGTGAAGGCAACAACCACCGAGCGCCTGGGCTTCGTTGGCCGCTGCGAAGGCTGCGAAGTATGGGCTACCGCCCTGATAATAACCGACTAGCGCTCGCGTTCCTAGAAATAGAAGCGGTAACCGGCACGGTAGCAGGTTCGGATTTCATTAAATACGTTGTCTCCGAATGCATAACGGTTGTTACAAACGCCGATGGCCACTTCGAAGTGGTTCACAATTACGCAGCCGGCAAGCAATTCGAATCGGCCATAGAAGGGTTTGGTCAGATTGACGCCTCCGCGGAAATCGATGAACGGGCTGGTTGACTTGTTGAGAAAGTAGAAGCGCGGATTGATCATAAACTGGGGTCTCAGCTTCTTTTCCACACCGGAGTACTCGCTGGCATCGGGAATTTCCAAGTAACTCGCGCCCAGAGTGGCACCCAGATACAACCAGGAATTAAAATGATAACCGCCATCGGCATACACGCCCAAATCCATGCCGGTAGATGCTCCTTTCACGACGTCACCGCCAGAGATGCTGGCAGCAACGGACCATCCCTGACGGATGTTTTCAATCCTGGTCTTTGTTTTTACTTTGACCATGGACGAGGACTGAACCAACTGGGCACCGGCCACAAAAGGGAGGGCCAGAAATGCCAACACTAGAAGAATACGTTTCATAGCTGTTTATTTTTCACGTTCTACTTCGGAATAGATGGTTCCGGATTTCTTGCCCTTTTCGGGCTGGTCCGGATTGGCGAAGATGGCCATATTCTCGTTACCGAATGACTGGCGATAGAATTCCAGCATCCAGACGTCATCTTTGGTCGCATTACGGAAGTTGGTATACTGCGCCGGATAACCGGTAACCGTAACCACCACAAAACCGTCTTCATTTGTGCTGACGATAATGTCTGTTCCCACCAGCAGGTCGGCTTTATTCTTCTTGGCGGCGTTGGCGAATGCCGCACGCTTGAACCCCGGGACAGCCTCTTTGATCTGAGGGCTCATCGCAAAGGGGAACACTTCGACATAAGGCTCGATTTTCTCGTCACTGATGATCTTGAGATCGGCGATCACGGGTGTGGTGAGCACGCGCTGTCCCAGTTCCACGTTACGGGCCGACGATTCGTTGTAATAATAGGAAGTCTTGTTTTTTTGAGCCATGAGGGGAAGGGTGGCCAGAACGAAAAACAGACAGAAAAGGATGCGTAGTTTCGTGTTCATATGGGTCAGTTTTTTTGCAAATATATAAAAATAATTCTTCCCGTGGCACTTAAACAGTTAAACATCAGCATAATAGCACAGCGGACGGGTACCAAAATAGTACCCGTCCGCTGTGCTATCTTATTGATTAGCAGCCGATTGGCCGCCACGCAAAATTACTTGCCCAGACCCTTCTTTACGCTGGCGCTGAGCTCGTCGTAGAGGGCGTCGGTCTTTTCCAGGAGTTCCTTGCGGACGGAAAGGTAGTAGGCTTTGGCCTTTTCTGCCTCTGCGCCTTTCACCACCTTGTCGCGGAGGTCGTTGTACAGATCCACGGCCTTGTCGATGAGACCGGTGATTTCGTCGGCGTTCTTACCGGGGTTCATATTCAGGAACAGGGTGCAGTCGTCGATGAAAGCGCCCACCACATACTGAATGTCTTTCTTAATGTCGCGAAGATTCATATCAAATCATTTAATTACGAATACAAAGGTAACAATTATTTTTTATTTCTGCAGCGTTCTTTGCGGTATGCGCCGGGGTTGAGACCGGTAACCTGTTTGAAGCGTGTACTGAAGTAGCGCGAGCTGCCGAAACCCAGGGTGTCCGCTATCTCCGAGACACCCATATCGGTGGTGCTCAGCATCGAACAGGCCTTGCGCATCTTGATGCTCTCCATATACTGGGCTACGCCCATGCCCGTGATGGCCTTTACCTTGTTGTAGAGGGAAGCGCGGCTCATGGCCATTTCGGAGGCGATGGTATTCACATCCAGTTCGGGCTGGTCCAGACGGTCCTCGATAAACTGGTTCAGATGCTCCAGGAAGGCTTCATCGGCCTTGGTGTAGGTGGTCTCTTCCGGAGAAGGCGCCTGTTCCTCGGGCGAAAGGAAACGCTGGCGCATCTGTTCACGGGAAACGAGCAGATTCTCTATCACCTGCAGCAACAGAGCCGTATCGAAGGGCTTGGCCAGGTAGGAATCGGCCCCAGCCTTGTAGCCGGTGAGGATGCTGGCAGCGTCGGCGCGGGCTGTCAGCAGCACCAGGGGGATGTGGCTGATGCTGAGGTCGGCTTTTACCTGACGGCACAGTTCGAAACCATCCATGCGGGGCATCATCACATCGCTCACGATAACGTCGGGCATGTGGGAACGCACTTCTTCCAGACCCTGCTGCCCATCTACGGCCGTCCTTACCTCCTTGCAGAAGGGAGCGAGCTCCGTGACCAGCAGCTGCCTCAACTCGGGGTTATCTTCCACGCAGAGGATGCGGTACTGCGTCAGATGCGTTTCTACGGAGCCATCGGCCGGCAGCGAGATGGAGGCACTCTCTTCCAGGGCCTTGCTCCAGGCCGGGAAACTCTGCGACAGATTGGGGGCCACGAAGTTTTTCTCGCGGTCCAGCACCACGTCGGTAATGCTTTTCATCTTCTCCACATTGCGGAACACTCCATCCAGCGAGTCCCGTACGACAGGATCCTGCGCCGCTCCCAGCAACCGTTTGACAGGCGCATAGATGAGCGTAAGAGGGGTACGGATCTCATGACTAATCTGGGTAAGGAAACGGATGCGGTCCTGGGCATAGCGTTCCCGCTGACGCACGGCGAGGTACTGCCACAAGAGGGCCAGCAGCCCCAGAAGCAACAATGTCATCCCCGTAAGGAACCACCAGGTGCGGTACCAGGGGGCTGGCACCCGGAAGGAAAGGATGTCGGTCTCCGGGCCCCACTGGCCGTCGGTGCTCAGACACGAGGCCCGCAGGCGGTATTTTCCGGCTGGCAGAAGGCCCACGGGATAGGTATCCTCGAACGAGGTGGAAACGCGCGTCCCATGACCGGTGAGCGTATAGCGGATGGGGCGGCGGCTGAAGAGTTCTGCCCCGCTGATATTCACCGTAATGTCGAAGGTCTTGTAATGGCGCGGAAGGGAAAACACTTCGTCTCCGGCGATCACGCGGTGCCCGTCCAGGGAAGCCTCATAGAATTCGGGCATAAGGAAGGTAGAGGCGGCTGAGCTGCGTGTGCTCCCGTACACGGCGACCAGGCCGTTGAGGCCGCCGAAATAGAGCGGATAAGCATCCCCGGCCGATGCCGTCGAGCACAGGATCTCGTGCGGGGAGAAGCCTTCGCTCTCATCTACCATCTCCAGCCGGCGCTGCGCGGGATCATAGTAGAAAAGACCGTGATCTGCCGTGATCCAGAGCTTGCTATCGGCCGATGCCTGCAGCCCGGTAACCCGGTTGAACAGCTGGGTTTCGATGACGGTCACGGTGTCGGAGCCTTCCTGAATGTAGCGGATACCATAGTCGGTCCCCATCCAGATGAGGTTTCCGCTGCGGGCGGCGGCGTTGATAAAACGGGAATCGCCCACGCTGTACAGCAGATCGGCCGACAACCTGCGGGCGTTGAGACGGAAAACGTCATGGTAGGTGAAGGCAAGAAGACTGCCGCCTCCGTCGGCCCAGAAGCCCTGCAGTCCCGCTAGCTCCTCACCGCCCGGGAAACGCGAGAAGCGTCTCTCCTTTAGGTTATAGCAGTAGGGAGAAGCGCCCAGGATAAAGATATAATCTCCCGAACGGGCCAGTTCGGGCGTATATCCCGACTGGATTTCCCGCTCGTCATTTTCGGGATCGATGATGGGGAAACGGGTCTTTTTCCCCGTGGCAGGGTCATACACGTACAAGCCGCCGCTGAATTCGGAAAGAAGAAGCTTCCCGCCGGAGAACGGGCAGACGGAAGAGATAATCTCATTCTGGAATCCCCTGGCCGGTCCTATGCGGCCGTCCGCGGGATTGTACACATTGAGGCCACCCCCGTCCGTCGCCAGCCACAGGCGGCCGTCGTCCCCCAGGCACAGGTCGTTGACAATGTCTTCGGACAGGCCATCGTCCTTGCTGAAACTGCGGATAGAAGTTTCCCGCAGGTAGAACAGTCCATGCCGTACGCTGCCGGCCCAGATGCCGTCGTCCTTCCCCACGTAGAGGCAGGTAAAGGAATTGGTGGGGAAGAAGTGAGGCGGAAGGCCCAGCAGGCTCGCCAGGGACTGGATACGCCCGCCTGCGGGATCCAGGGCGCAAATGCCGCCGCCGTCGGTTCCCAGCAGGATCTGGTCCCGGAAGCGGGCCATGGACAGCACAATGTCAAAACTGAGCCCCGAATTGGCCACATTCCAGCGCTGCAGCACTTCCCCGGTGAAAGGGTCCACCTTGCAAACCCCCTGCCGGTAGCAGGACAGATAGAGCATGCCGTCCAGAAAAATGCTCTGGAGGACTTGCGGGTTCCCCTGCAACGGCACATGCTGCCACTCACGGCTGGCTGTATAATAAATATAAAGGCCGTTGGAGCGGCTCACCAGAAGCAGGCGCCCCTCCCCCAACGGACAGATGCCGGTAATGACGGGAACTGCCCCGGCGGGGAGGTCACGCGCATACCCATCTTCGGCTTTGTTATACAGAAGGAGGCCTTCGTATCCGCCGAAGTAGAGGATCTCCGGCGTTTCGCAGGCACAGATAACGGCCTCGGTGCGTGTGCGCACAAAGATGTCTTCGGCCTCTGAGTAACAGGAAAGTCCCAGATCCGTAGACACCCACAGCCGCTGCCGGGAATCGGTAAACAACAGTCCGACCTGGTTGCCGGTGATGGAGGAGGGCTGTCCGTTGTTGTCTGTATAGTGTTTTATGCGCCCGTTGCGGTAGCGGTTCAGGCCGAAGCGCGTCCCTATCCAGATGTTGCCGTGCCGGTCGCCTGCCACCGCGGTAATGCTGGGCTGGGAAAGTCCTTCCTCTATGCCTATCTGTTTACGGTGGTAGTGGGCACCGGCAGGAAGGCACATCAGCAGAAGGCAAAGACACAGGAGTCTAAAGCGCATAGAACAGCAGAAATTTGCACAAATATATACAAAATTTGATTTATTTTAGACAATTCAGGTACATGAGTCTGCCGAAGGAAAGATACCTTTGCCCCCAGCAAAACCAAATACTTAACAACACAAAAACCCTATGAAGTTACTGAGAATACTGGCGGCAGGCATCCTTATGCTATCCGCAATGGCGGGCTTCGCACAGAACACCCGCACCGTTTCCGGCACAGTGACGGCAGCTTCGGACGGGCAGCCCGTAGCGGGCGCCAATGTGGTACAGGCGGGAACGCGCAACGGCGTTTTCACCGATGCCGACGGCCGCTTCTCCCTGCAGGTCCCCGTCCCCTGTGAGCTCATCGTCTCTACCATCGGTTTCCACACGCTTACTGTCCGGGCCGACGGCAGCGCACCCCTCTCCATCGCCCTTGAAGACGACGCGACCCTCCTGGAAAACGCCGTGGTGACCGCCCTGGGCATCAAGCGTGAAACCAAGGCGCTGGGCTATGCCGTTGAGCAGGTGAATGCCGAAGAACTCAACGGCGCCCGTCCCATCAACGCCATGGACGCCCTCGCCGGTAAGGTGGCAGGTGTGGATATCTCCGGCACCACGGCTGGCCCTTCCGGATCGACGCGCATCGTCATCCGCGGTAACGGTGAACTATCCGGAAACAACCAGCCCCTATATGTAATAGACGGTGTGCCTATGGATAACTCCAACCTGGGCCAGGCCGGCATGTGGGGTGGTTACGACATGGGCGACGGCCTGTCCAGTATCAACCCCGAGGACATCGAGTCTGTCTCCGTACTCAAGGGAGCATCGGCCGCCGCCCTCTACGGTTCCCGTGCCTCCAACGGCGTCATTCTCATCACCACCAAATCGGCCGGGAAGAAAGGCTTCAACATTGACTTTTCTTCCAGCGTAGACTTCGTGAACCAGCTCTCCCGGTTCAATGACTACCAGCGCGTATACGGCGCGGGACGCAACGGAGAACTGCCGCTCACCGTGGAAGTGGGACGCGGCATATCCCAGTCGGCCTGGGGTGCCAAGCTGAACAAGGAGCTCTCCGGCTACATCTTTGACGGGCGTCAGATGCCCTACACCAACGTAGCCGACAATATCTCCAGCTTCTTCCGCACCGGTTCCACCTATACCAACGCCCTGTCCATGAGCACGGGCAACGAGAAGAGCAACCTGCTGGTTTCCCTCTCCGACATGCGCAACCAGGACATCGTACCCGCTTCGGGCATGAGCCGCACTTCCATCATGATCAAGACCGGCGCGGAGCTGTTCAAGGGCTTCCGCCTGGAAAGCCGCGTGAACTATTCCGTGGAAAAGGTCGCCAACCGGCCCGCCCTTTCCGACTCGCCCAACAACGTGGGACTGAGCCTCATCGGCCTGGCTCCCAATATGGATCAGAAGTGGCTGGGAGAGAGCTATCAGGACGAATACGGCAAATACATGGACTGGAACGGCGGCAACATCTACAGGATCAACCCTTACTGGTCCATCAACAACATGCGTAACAGTTCCGTGAAGGACCGCGTAATGGGCTACCTCATGGCCAGCTACCAGATTATCGACGGGCTCAGCGCCCAGCTGCGTGCCGGCACGGACTTCTATAAGTTCCGCATGACGGACTTCAATGCCATCGACACGCCCATCGCCCTGCAGGGCGCCATGACGGAGACCACCGCCCTGGTGAACGAGACCAACGTGGAGGGCCTGCTTCGCTACGACACCAAACTGGGCGCCGACTTTGACCTCTCCGCCTTCGTGGGCGGGAACCTCATGTTCTTCGACAGCGAATACACCTCCAACTCGGGTTCCAACCAGATTATCCCCGGCATGGAGAGCATCACCAACTACATTGACACGGAACTCACCTACTGGCACAGCCGCAAACAGGTACGCTCTGTCTACGGAGCCGTAAACCTGGGCTGGAAAGGCCTCCTGTACCTGGACTTCACCCTGCGCAACGACTGGTCTTCCACCCTGCGCAAGGGAAAGAACTCCTACATGTACCCTTCGGTCTCCGGCAGCTTCGTATTCTCCAACCTGCTCCAGGACAACACGGTCCTTAGCTTCGGCAAGCTGCGCGCCTCCTGGGCCGAAGTAGGCGGCGACACGGATCCCTACCAGCTCAACCTCAACTACGGAGTGCTCCCCTACACCCTCAACGGCATGCCCCTGGGAGACATCTCCTCTGAGAGAATTCCCAACATGGACCTCAAGCCCACCCGCACCTATTCCTACGAACTGGGCCTGGACCTGAAGCTGTTCAACCGCCTGGGCGTGGACCTCACCTGGTATTCCTCCCGCACGAAAGACCAGATTATGAGCCTCCCCATCTCCTCCACCACCGGTTACTCGTCGGCCATGATCAACAGCGGTGAGATCAGCAACAAGGGTGTGGAACTGGCCCTGGATGCCGACATCGTGAAATACGGTGACTTCAGCTGGAGCGCCAACCTCAACTTTGCCCGCAATATCAACAAGGTGGAATCCCTGCACCCTGAACTGAAGGAGTATCCCCTGGCCGAGGCCCGCTGGGCCGGTGCCATGATTGAGGCTGTGGAAGGCAAGGCTTTTGGTGCCATCCTGGGCAAGAAGCTCCTGCGCAACCCTGACGGTGAGGTGATTTACGGCGCCAACGGCTACCCGCTGGTGGGCAGCAAACTGGAAGTGCTGGGGAACGGCGTCTACGACTGGACGGCCGGCCTGGGCACCAGCCTCAACTGGAAAGGGATTTCCCTGAGCGCCCTGTTCGACGTAAAGTGGGGAGCCGATGTATACTCCATGTCCGACATGATGGCCTGCGGCAACGGTACCTCCACCCGTACCCTGGAAGGCCGCGAAGCCTGGTATGCTTCCGAGGAGCAGCGCAAGGCAGCCAACGTGCAGCTGGCTGACTGGACTCCCACCGGCGGTTACATCGGACAGGGCGTGGTAAATGTCGGGACCGAAGAAAACCCTGTCTGGGAGAGCAATCAGACCCCGGTAGACCCCCAGAAATACTGGGCCTACTTCCAGAGCGCCGGTACCCCGGAGCCCTTCATCTACGACGCTTCCTTCATCAAGCTCCGCGAACTCACCCTCTCTTACAGCCTGAACAAGAAGTGGCTCGCCCGCACCCCGCTTACCGGTGTAAGCCTGTCTGTGTACGGCCGCAACCTGTGGACCCTTTACTCCAAGCTTCCCAACATTGACCCCGAATCCAGCTACAACAACGGCAACGGACAGGGCTTCGAATACGGTTCCCTGCCTTCCCGCCGCGCCTGGGGCTTCAGCGTGAGACTATCCTTCTAATACCGCAGATTTATGAGAAAGAGCATTATATACCTTGCCATCGCTTCCCTTACGGCCTTTTCCGCCTGCAGTGAATTCGGCAACCTGAACCAGGACCCTACCAAATCCACGGACATGGATCCGAACATCCTGCTGCCCAATCTGCAGGCCATGCCCAGCAACGATTACCAGGAGTGGCACCGCCACTTCATGTATCCCGGCGGATTCGTGCAGCAGTGGTGCGGCGACTGGGGAACCACCGAATATGGCTGCCTGGCCATCAAGAATGACTCCTACATGGCCGAGCTGTGGCTGCAGCGCTACACGCGCATGGCAAAGGGCCTGGCCGACATCGTGGACCGTACGGCCGACGACCCTTCCCGCAGGAATATCAACGCCGCAGGCCGCGTCCTGCGGGTCTATACTTACAACCAACTTACCGACCTTTACGGTGACATTCCTTATTTCGATGCAGGTGAGGGCTACTACAAGGGCGTGCTCAAACCGGCTTATGACACGCAGGAAACCATCTATGATGACTTCTTCCACCAGTTGGACATGGCCGACGAACAGCTGCGTTCGGGCACCGACATCCTCACCTACGACCAGTATTACGGCGGCGATGTGGAGAAATGGCGCAAGTATGCCAACTCCCTCCACCTGCGTCTGGCCCTGCGCCTGGTGAAGGTGAACCCCGAAAAAGCCAAAACCGAGGCGCAGAAGGCCATCGCGAACGGCGTCATGACCTCCGTGGACGATCTCTGCCGCATCCGCTATGAGAACGTGGCCAACCCTTCCGCCGGCCCCGGTCGCGGGAACGCCGTCTCCAACCGTCTGGGCGCCGACCCGCACAACTTCCGCTACTCCCGCCGCTTCATCCAGTACCTGGAGAGTACGCAGGATCCCCGTCTGCGTATCCTGGCCGCCAGCTATTTCAATGACGACCTCACGAAAGATATCACAGACCTGGTTCTGGCCAAGAAGGGATCCTATGCCGCCATGGCCCGCGCCACCGACCGTTTTGACTGGGAAAACTATGATGACGATCCCTCCAACCCCGACCCGTCCCTCCAGATTGACGTAGACGGTGACGGCGTCGCCGAGGAAGTTACGCCTCACATGCAGTACCTGCAGCCCAGCAAGTACTTCTATGCCTACGACGCCCCTTATGTGAACATGGGTTACGCCGAGGTGGAACTCCTCCTGGCCGAAGCTTCCCTTCGCTGGGGACTGGGCACGGGAACGGCCGCCGAGCACTTCGAGAAGGCGCTTGCCGCCGGCGTGGAACAGATGAAGGTGTACAGCAAGGACATCCAGCCCGATGCCAGCGCCATTGCCGCCTTTGTGGCTGCCAACCCGCTTTCTTCCGACAAGGCCAAAGCCCTGGAGCAGATTAACATGCAGCTTTGGGTGGGGCACATCTTCAACCCCTTCGAGGCCTTTGCCAACTGGCGCCGCACCGGCATCCCGGAGATTGTATTCCTGAACCGTGATCCCGCCCGCAACCAGTCCAACGGCAAGACTCCCCGCCGTCTGACTTACCCGGTGGAAGAACAGATCAAGAACCCCGAAAACTACCAGGCAGCCATTGACCGCGTCCCCGGCTATGACTGGACCGTGGGTGTGTGGTGGGACAAGCAGTAACCCTCAATTGACAGCATTATGAAAACAATGAAATATTTTATCGGCCTCCTGTCCGGCCTTCTGCTGCTGTCCTGCAGCGGCGAGAAGGTGTCCGACCCCGAATTTGGTCCGAAAGAGACCCCCTACATCTACATGGAGTGGTCCAGCAGCCAGGTCTACAGCGTAGGTGATATCATCAAATTCACCGCGCAGGTATCCCCGCTGGAGGGGACCGACGTGCGCTGGCTCATAGACGGGAATGTGGTCTCCACCACCCCTTCCATCGAATACACCATCACCGGGACCGAGGGTTTCACCCTCCGTTTCGAGGCCGAACGCAACGGCATCCTCAACTACCGTCAGGCTTCCGTGGCCATCCAGGTTCCTTTCGTTCCCAAGGAATGCGCCCATAAGGTAATGGGGGTCATTACCACAGACGGAAATGCCGACATGGTGCAGTGGGATTATGTCTCGCACCTTCTCATCACTCCTTTCCAGGTAACGGAAGGAGGCAAACTGGAGCTTCCGGACGCCGGAAAGCTGGCCAGCCTCAAGACGCTGGTCTCCCTGGCACACAACAAGGGCATTTATGTGCAGGCCGATGTCACCGGCATCATCAACATGCCTGCCGGGTCTGGCCTGTACAACAGCATGGTGTTCCAGAATGTGGTAGCCGACGACGCCCTGCGCGCCTCGCTGGTGGCCGACATCAAAGCCCTGGTGAATGACCTGGACCTTGACGGCGTGAACGTCTTTGTGAACGAGCTCAACTGCGATGCCGGCGCCATCCAGGAGAAAGATGCCATTGTGCAGTTCATCAAAGAGCTCCGGGCCGAATTCCCCGCCGTCCGCGAAGGAGAACGGCTCAAGTACCTGGTAACAGCCTCCGTGCCGCGTGCCTGGAACAGCTATGAGTTCTACTTCCTGGGCCAGGCCGTCGAGGAACTGGACTGGATCAATCTGCTGCTGTTCGGTGCTCTGGACCTCACGCCCTGCGACTTCGCACCGGACTGGTATGTGAACGATTTCTATACC
>Ga0310786_10005187_pt1 | contig 17822 bp, 17 predicted proteins | sample AusTroGonzalo_MG_FD_203881 | JGI IMG/M metagenome (GOLD analysis project Ga0310786, IMG submission 203881) | Bovine rumen microbial communities from tropical cattle in Woodstock, Queensland, Australia - Gonzalo_03 (v2) (version 2) | ecosystem: Host-associated > Mammals > Digestive system >... | reverse complement strand
CGTGTCGCTTGCCAAGGCTCTTGGCGGCGGTCTCCCGCTCGGTGCTGTGCTCCTCCGCCAGAAGGTTGCAGACCAGCTCAAGGCGGGCGATCATGGCACGACGTTTGGTGGTAACCCGGTTGCTTGTGCTGTGGGTCTCGCTGTCGTGAACCAGATTGCAAAGCCGGAATTCCTCGCCAATGTCGAAGCTCGCTCCGCTCAGCTCAAGGCTGGCCTCGAAGCTATCGCCGCAAAGTTCCCGGCAGTGAAGGGCGTGCGTGGTGAAGGCCTTATTCTCGGCCTCGCTCTCGACGAATCGCTCCCGGTCGGTAACGTGATTGCTGCCGCTCGCGACGAAGGCATGATGGTCCTCAGCGCTAAGGGTAACGTTCTCCGTTTGCTCCCGCCGCTGAACGTCTCCGTGGCCGAATGCGACGAAGCGCTCGCTAAGCTTGAAAAGGCTTTTGCAACAGCTACAAAGTAAGTCTAAAGTTGACCCCGGAATAAATCCGGGGTGACAGGCTTGCGCCTGTTTTGTCATGCCCGACCGTCATCCTGGAGCGTAGCGACGGGATCCATTATTTTCAATGCGGACATTTGGGCATCGCCATCTCGAAAAGATTGCAAAAAGACCTGGACTTTGTTCCAGGTCTTTTTTGTATGCTCGGAGCTTCGCTGATTGTAAAATTTTGATGTTTTTTGAAAATGTTTCGGCCAAATGGGCTTCTAAAGCGTGTTAATATAATGGATAGGGAGCAATTTTCTGTCTATGGACCCGACATTATCGGGTGTTTTAACACCGGAAAAATATGGAAAATAATATTGTGGCCGAAACGAAAAATAGCTATGGTGAAATGATTGGCGAGGCAAAGACTTTCGAAGAATATAAAGGGGCTGGCGTCTTCGCGGATCTTCTTCTCGATAGAACTTTCAAGAAGGCTTTTAATCCCGATACGCAGAATAAAGTATGTTTGATTGCGCTTTTGAACGCTGTACTTGAAGGTGAAATTGCGTCACCGATTGTTGATGTGCAGTCCCGCAACAAGGAATACTGTGATGGTTCTAACGAGAATCGGACTTCCGTTTTCGACTTGCACTGCATTGATTCGGCTCAGCGGAGGTTCATCATCGAAGTTCAGATTCTTTTTCAGGAAAACATAGTCAATCGTGCGATTTATTATGCTTCGCAGACGATCATAGCCCAGGGGCAACGCGGCAAAAAGTACAATTACGAATTGAACCCTGTCGTTACGGTCGTATTCACGGAATTTAATGTGTTTGCAGATGACCGTTACATCCGTCGTGCAAAGCTTCGCGAAATGAATGGAGCTAGTATCAGTGAAACGCTCAATTTTGCATTTGTAGAACTTCCGAAGTTCAACAAGCCTTTGGACGAGCTGGAAACGACGCTTGATAAGGCGCTTTACGCACTCAAGAACATGAAAAACATGACGCAGATGCCCAAGCAGTATGCGAATACGGTATTCGAACTCTTGTTTTCAACAGCGAAATTGGCTAAATTATCGAAAGAGGAACAGAAGATGATTGACGAAGCTCAGAAAGCCAAATGGGATGAATACGCAATCCATAAAGCGGCTATTGATAGCGGCTTGCGTCAAGGTTTGCAACAAGGTCTTGCACAAGGTCTCGAACAAGGCTTGCAACAGGGGCTTGAAAAAGGTCGCGATCAAAGAAATCGTGAAATTGCAAAGAAGATGCTGTTGAAAAAGAAGCCTGTTGAAGAAATTACTGAATTTACGGAACTTTCTGAAGCAGATATTCTTGCGATTCAGGCCGATTTAGATAAAGCTTGAATTGCTCGCACGGTACTTGTCATGCCCGACCAGATCGGGCATCCCCATCTCGAAAACTTAAAAAGGGCCTGGACTTAGCTCCTGGTCTTTTTTTGTATATTCTGCGCATTGTCGCTTTTCAAACACGTTAATTTATGTAGTTTATACTACGATGAGAAATATCATTCCCCGTTTGCTTTGTGTCTATACATTTTCTGCTGCATGTCAGAACGGCATTTATTTGAATGTTGTTGATTTGAATAAAGATTCGGCGATTGCGGCTCTTTATGCTGTGGTTGATGAATCCCTGTATGAGATGAGTAAAAATGCGGAAAGGGATGAGTTGTCTGGACTATGCGGATGTGCTCCCGGTGGAATATTTCTGCAATCAAGACATATTGATTTAATGGAACAGGGATGGCATTTTAATTATTGTGCAAATCCGGATTCTGTTGTACGGTTCAAGTATGATGGTGAAATTTCATATTCAAATAGTATCATCTTGAAAACGAATTCGGTTTTATTCAATCAAATTCAAACACTGAAAAAACTCATTAACGAAAAAGGGTGTAAGCCTGACTCCGTTTATAAGTTTTCGGAAAAGGAACTGATTCCTGAAAATGTTAAAAAAGGAATTTATGTTGTAAACGTTCCTGTTCCTAGCGATGGAATCCGTGTTCCGAAATACGTTCGGCTTCTTAAAGTTTATTATCCAAATGGAACGCTGTTTCGCGAAATCCAATTTTCACAAGGACTCAGAAACGGTTTTGACAAACGCTACTTTGTTACAGGAAAAAAATATATTGATCTTCATTATAAAAACGGTTTGAAGGATGGTGTTCAAACTCAATATTATGTTTCCGGCAAAAAGGATTTTGAAGTTGAATTTAAAAATGGAAAGCATGTTGGAATTATGAAAGAATATTCAAGAGAAAAAGGCTCTATTACTACGAAAAAAATTGACGAATATACAGGATTCGGGTGGTAAACTTCTATAGCGTTTCCTTCCTACCGCCTACTTCCTACTGTCTACTGCTTACATTCTCCCTTCTCGGGAGGCCTTCTTTTGCTGGTACATCTGCTTGTCGGCGGCGGCAATGACTTCGTCTTCGGTCTGTACGCCCGTAGTGCGCACAGCAAAGCCGTATGCTGCGCTTTCGGAAATCCCTTGAATCTGGGATTCGGATACATAGGCATCCAAGAATGCCTGGCATTTTTCCTGGTCGTATTTCGGCAAAATGACGAGGAACTCGTCGCCACCCGTGCGGATGGTTTCTGCCTCTTCGGGAACCATACCCTTTAAAAAGTGTGCAAAATTCCGTATGTATTCGTCGCCCTTTTTGTGCCCAAAATTATCGTTGATTCTCTTGAGGTGGTTCAGGTCGAATATCACGTAGCTGCACGGGAGCGTGCGCTTGAAATCATCGGGATTCATGATGAGGTAGTTCTTGTTGTAAAAGCCCGTCATGGCGTCGTAGTAACTGAGCTTTTCGAACAACTTATGCGAAGTGTTTTCGCTGACCTGTAACCCTACAAAAATGCACACAATTAAGATGGTGAGGGATAAAATGTCTATGCTGAGTTCTTCGGTCAAGGCGCCTATGGACCCCGCTATAAAGGGCCAAATGCAGTAAACTGCGAAAAGGATGAATGCTCGTTTGCCAAGCTGTTTGCGGTAATAGAAAATGTACGCGGTCATGATGATACCCCAGGTGCCGGTGGCAAGCCAGGAAACTACGATTTCTGTGGCGCTCCATTCTTGAGTGAGGTCGTCTGATGTCAGGTCTACGCCTAGTTCCAGGAAAAATATGGCGAAGCAAAGTGCCACTACGATTTTGCGAAAAGTTGGATTGGGTTCAATTTTCTTGTTTTCGAGGTAAGTGAAAACGTATTGCGAAAAAAAGTACACGCAGAGGGCGCTCGATAAAAAGTCGACGGTGTCTACAGCCAAGAACGCAGATGCAGACAACTCCCATTTGCTAATGTGGATGATCAAGTACGAAAAAATGACGCCAAGATAGGCGATGACCAACCTGCTAAAATAGTGACGGAGTCTTCCGTTCCGCCAGTATTCAAAACGGAGGAGTACCAAAATGAGCAAAAAAATGGCAAGGCCAAAAACATCGAAACAAATGTTGGCCACTTGAACGATATTGTACATCATCCCTCCGTACTATAAGCTAGCAGACTCTTTAAATATAATGATTAATTTCAGCCTCCATTTTAAATTATTGGAGGTTTTATGCGTTTTTTGGACTGTGCGCTTGACTACTTAAAGAAGGATGCCGATGAACTCGCACCTTTGACGGTACGCACATATTACTGGAATTTGAAGAAAATTGCGCTTTTTGAACCGGGGCTCGAGTGCGAAGATGTGACTTCCGAGACGGTGCGGAATTACAAACGCCATTTGGAAACGCTCCACAATAAGGAAGCGACTGTGGTCAAGGCGCTTTCTGTGTTCCGCATTTTTTGCAACAAGATGAAGGCGGACGGTGTGATTCAAGGCGACCCGTTTGAAAATGTGAAAGTGGGGCGTGCCTACTCGCGTCGAGGATTCTTGACGGTGCGTGAGCTGAAGCAACTTTACGTGAATTATATGGATTCGCGTTTTGCCTTGACGCGGGCAGAAGATGAAGTGATGCGCGTGTTCCTGTTCAGCTGTTTTACAGGGCTCCGCTACGGGGACTTGCGTTCGCTGGATGCCTCAGAAATTTTTGACTGGAAAATCCGTAAGCAAATGCACAAGACCGGCGAGGCGGTGTACATCCCGATTCCCGTGCAGGCGCGGTTGCTGCTCCCAAGTCCGCTAACGTCTGGGCGTGTGTTCCATGTGGTGGACAATTCGACGTTCAATCGAACGCTTCGCAAAGGTGCGAAAAAGCTGGGACATTTCAAGCATGTCCATTGCCACCTGGCTCGACATACCTTTGCTACAACTTGCATCACGATTGGAATCCCGCTCCCGGCGACAAGCAAGCTCCTTGGCCATCGCAACTTGGATACGACGCTCATTTATGCCAAGTACGTCGATACGTTTCTGGACAAAGAAATGAAAAAGTTTGACCGGCTGAAATAAATTGGCTTCGGCTTTGTGGTCATAAAAATTGTACAAAAAAAAAACGGCCTGCAAAACTGCGGGCCGCTCCTGAAATTTAGAGATGCATCTAGGACGGGTCTGCGTTTTGATTTTCTACATCGCGCTGGGCTATGAGTTCTTCAGCCTTGTGATTTATGGCATTGTTATAAAGCAATGTGTGCGATTCGCGTTCGTTGTTCATTGCTGCCCTTATGAGTTTTAAATTGCAGATGATGAAGATGATCCATGAAATGGCTCCAAGAAGCAAATAGGTCACTTCATTGTTGTTGTAGAAACTCACGAAATTGCAGATGGGCATGATGATGTTGATGGCGAGGTATCCATTCAGCATTTTGCTTGGGATGGGCTTTGCGTTGCCGCCTAGAATCGTTAACGTCTTGTTTTGACTTTTAAGCAAGTCTTTGAATATAAAATAATTCACAACAGGAATGAAATAGCATAAAACGGCTCCCCATGGCGCAAAGAAGGTCTCTGTGAACGAACCCTGTGTTTTTTGAGCGTGGTAAATCCATACCCAGTTTTTCCAAGTGTACACGCACGTGGGTATTGCTATAAAGAGCAAAAAACCGATCAGGATAAAACCTGCCAGAAAGAATTCATTGGACAGGGGAATGTTGACTTTTTGGCCTTCAATCCCGGCATTGATGGGTCCAAAAGTTTTTATTTCTACAAGGAGTAAAAGGATGTTCAAGACAATCGTAAATTTTGTCCACGATATGACGCTCTTTCCACGATAGAGGTTGTCTAGCAGAGATTTTTCAAGTTTGGGGTCTACAAGTTTTTCAGGAGAATCCTTGTAAGAGTCGCAATAGAGTTCTGTCGGCGTGGGTTCGCAATCTCTAGGCTCATCGCACCACAGACATTTCGGCATGTCGTCTTCGTATTCTCTTCCGCACTTTTTGCAAATCATAATAACCTCTTGTGAACTAATCTGAAGTATAAAATACAAAATAAAAAAGAAATGCCCGCACGTAGCGGGCATCTTGTAATTGCGCAAAGGAAAGGTGTCTAGAGAGCGAGGCTATTTTTGTAGCACTTCCTGTCTATTGTCTACTTCCTACTTCCTACCGTCTACTCCTTGATCGTCGGAGCCTGTCTTGCGACCGGGGCGAGTTCACCGTGTTTGCGGAACAGGTGCTTCACGAGCGTGCCGAAGCCACGGAAAACGCGGTAGCGTTCACGCGGGTTCATAAGTGCCATGATGCCCTGACGGATGATGTAGCTCGGACGCAGATAGAATTCACGGCGGGCCTTGTCGCAGAAGTCCACGAGTGCCTGGCTTGTGAGTTCGCCACGCTGGATCGTGGTACGGTGGAAGCCGTCCTTGTCGAGCCACTGGCTGTAATCCTTCGACTTGAGCGCTCCGCTTTCAAGAGCTTCCTTGTAGGCTTCAGTGCCTGGGTATGCCATGATGGGGTAGAACTGTGCCGTGTTCGGGTTCAGCTTCTTGGCGTAGTCGAGCGTCATGCGGAGAGTTTCCGGCGTGTCGCCCGGGTTACCGACCATGAAGCAACCGTGAACGAGGAGCCCTGCCTTGCGGGCGTTCTTCGTAAATTCAATCGCCTTGTCCGTGTTCTTCACGCCCTTGTGGATCTTTTCGAGAACCTCGGGGGAGGCGCTTTCAAAGCCCACGCACATTTCACGGCCACCGGCTTTCTTCATGAGCTTGAGCAAGTCGAGCGGCACATCAGCGCGGGCGTTGCAGCTCCAAGTAATCTTGAGGCCGCGTTCGAGAATCAAGTTGCAAATCTGACGCACGTGTTCGTGGCTTGCCGTAAACGTATCGTCTTCAAAGAAAACTTCGCCTAAATCTTCGAAGTTTTCCTTGATGTACTGGAGTTCGTCGACAACATCCTTCGGATCGCGGCGGCGGAACTTGTGGCCGTTGAGCGTCTGCGGAATCACACAGTAGCTGCAGTGGTTCGGGCAACCACGACCAGACAAAATCACGATGAGCGGGTTCAGGTTTGCGCCGTAGAAATACTTCTTGTAGCAAGAGTAAAGGTGCTTGCGGTAGACCTTGGAAACCCACGGGATTTCGTTCAGGTTCTCGATCTTCGGGCCTTCGGGCTGGAAGTCCACCTTGCCTTCGGCGGTGCGGTAGGCAAGACCTGCAAACAGACCAACAGGAGCGCCATCGCCACGCAGTGCGCGGACGAGGTTCCTACAGGTGTAGTCGGCTTCGCCAATCACCACGTAGTCCAAAGAAGGTTCCATTTCCATGGATTCGAGTGGTTCGGCCGTGGCGTGCGTGCCCATAATGGCAACCTTCACGTTCGGCATTTCCTGCTTGATCGCGTGGACCACCTTGAGGTCGTTCAAAATACTCGGAGTGCTTGTGCTGCAAATGACGAGTTCCGGGCCGAACTTCTTGATGCCCTCAAGCGTCTGGGGCAAGTCGAGTTCCATGGCGGGGCTGTCAATCAGCTGGATTTCGTTACCGTCGGCTTCGCAAACGCCGGCTGCATAGCTTAAAAACATCGGCCAGTAAAGCGTACTGGACTTCGTTACACATGGGGATCTGGATTCCCGACTGAACATCGGGTGGAAGGGGGGATTTAAAAAAGTAACGTTCATGACGCTCACAAAATACATAATATGAATGGATTATGCTACATTATAATGCTATGAAAAAGCTTTTTTGCACGTTTTTTACGTCTATAGTGATGGTCGGCACGGCTTTGGCGGCGCCTCAGGCGGCGTCTCGGGCTTTAGACACTGTCCGGACGACGTTTGATGATGGTCGTGTTGCCCGTATGTATACTGTCCTCAGGGGGACGGACGTGCGCGAAGGAATGGCTCTTTCGTACCACCCCAATGGAAAACTTGCCATCGAGGCTCCGTACAAGAACGGCAAACTGGATGGTGTATTCCGAGCTTTCAACGAAAACGGCACGCTTCGCGAGACCATCGGGTACAAGGATGGCGAAGAAGAAGGCTTTAGCGTCCGCTATTACGAAAACGGAAAAAAGAAAAGCCGCGAAGTCTATCGTCGCGGCGTATTAAACGGAGTTTCGGAAGACTGGGACGAAAACGGAAAGTTGCGTCGTCAGATTCCTTACGAGAACGGCCAAATTCATGGCGTCGTAAAAATCTTCAACGAAATGGGCCAAATTCAGGAAGATATGAATTTTGTTCGTGGACTTCGTGAAGGGGCCTATCGCCGGTACAGTTTTGGCAAGCTCGATTTCGAAGCGGTATTCCAGAATAACCGCTGCGTCAAGAACTGCAATTTCTAGCGCTTTTTAACGGCGTTCCAAACCATGTAACCGATGAAGAGTACGCCGAAGCCGAGCAGCGCGATGGCGAGTTCGGAGTTGTACTTTTCGATGATGTCCTTTTGGCCGTGGGCAAAGTAGCCGAGCAGCGCAAGGACGCAGTTCCAGATGGCGGCTCCGAGGAACGTGTAGAGCGTGAACGGAGCGAGCTTCATCTTGGCAAGACCCGCCGGAATCGAAATCAGCTGGCGGATGACCGTGATGAGGCGGCCGACGAATGTCGAGATGGCGCCGTGTTCGCGGAAGTAGTTTTCGGCTTTTTCGACCTTTTCGACGTCGAGCAGTAGGAAGTGTCCGAGACGGCTATCGGCGAACTTATAGATGATGGGGCGGCCGAGAATCTTGGCGAGATAGTAGTTGATGTAGGCTCCGATCAAAGCGCCGAGCGTTGCGAAGAACACGATGAGCGCGATGTTGAGCCCAGAACCCGGCTGCAAAGCCTTGTAGGCGGCGGGAGGCACGACAAGTTCGGACGGGAACGGGATGAATGAACTTTCGATGGCCATCAAAAGCGTAATCGTACCGTAATTGAGGTTGTCGTTGTACCAGTCGATGATTTGATTGTAGATGCCGGTGGACTTTGCGGTGTCGGCGGCAGTGCTTGCAACAGCGCTCGCGGCATCTGCGGTTTGTGCGTCGGCGGCGAATGTAAATGCGGCAAAGAAAAGAGCTAAAGCTACGGATGTTTTAATGGCTGAATTTTTCATTGGGACAAATTTAGAAAATTAAAAGACGAAGTAAAGGCCGACGCCGAGGAGGGCGGCTGCGGTTCCGAGCAAAATCCCGCCTGTGATGGCCTTGTTGTCACCTTGGTCTACGTATTTCTTGTTTTGGCGGACTTTGGCTTTGTAGTTCTCGCCTTTGGAGGCTCCCGGAAGTTTTAGCTCGGTCTTGATGTCGTCTGCATCGCTGTAATCAAGATGCGCAAAATACATGAACAGCGCCCCGAAAAGGGCTGTGGCGGCTCCGCCTCCGATAAAGGCTTCGCCGAGAGTCTGCATTTTTTTGTCATGAAGCCATTTTTTCTGCTTTTCGATTTCGTCAAAATTGGTAAGCTTTTCGAGATCGACGCTCAGGTCAATTTGCGAGACGGGTGCCACGAAGAAGCTGATGAGCGTGTCGCGATAACCGGCCTTGCGGATGATGAGGCTGTCCGTTCCCATTTCGTATGCGGGAATCTTTTCAGGAGTCTGGGCGATGGCCCTGGTGCGCTTGGTGATGGGGGCGTCTGCCTTGTATACGTTGGCTCCGTCGGGGAATGTCTGGATTCGGATTTCGGGAGATACTCGCTTGAGTTTGAGTGAAATATGGGTGGTGTCGCCGGGAAGCGGGGTGATGTTTGCGCTTGCGCCCCACAGATGCCTGTCGACGTTCCAGTAGGCATGAACCGTGAATTTTGCCGTGTCGGTCGTGACAAACGTACACGGCGATTTGCAGATGGCTTCTGTTTCTGGGCGAGAAATTGTGGCTCCGTCCGGATCCGTTTCGATGTGGATGTAGCTCCTGTCCCTTTTTATTTTTTCGGTTTCCTTGCCTTGTGCGTCCAGCAACTGGTTCTTTAATTTGTTGTTCGTGATGGCGTCGCTGAGTGCCGTCTCCTTAGAAAGTTTCAGCGTTGCCCTGTGCAATGTGGGGAGCGTGTCTTCGTAAAAGACGTGGGTCAGGTTCAGGCTGACACTGTCCGTCTTGATGTCCGAAACCATTTCGCCAAAGTAGATGGACTTGAAACCGTAAGAGGCGAGTTCGATTTGGTAACAGACATTGTCGTTGCAATTCTTGATGTCGCTTTTGCGGATGATTTGGGGCCTTTCGCCGGATTCCATCAAAAGTCGTGCCGTGAGTGCAGTAAACTGGTCTGCAAAAGACTGCTCGATCCCGTTGGCATCGTAAGCGACGAGGACTGTCTTGACTTCTTGCTTGGCGGGCGCTTCGCTGGAGGCTTGCTCGCTTGACGCCTGCTCGTTTTGAGCCTGTTCGCTTGATTTTGCCGTTTCGGTTACGGCAGGTTCCGTTTTTTGCTGTACGTGCTTGACAGTGTCGGGAGCTGTTTCTTTTTCCTTGGCGCTTTCGGATTTATTCGCTGGGACGGTCTTGGCCGTGGTTTTGGCTGTGGTTTTGGCTGTGGCCTTTGCCGGTTGACCGTTTAAAAGGTCGTTGCCCTGTTCGTCAACGATTTTCTTGAATTGCTTCTTTGCAATTTTCACGACAGTGAACTTGTTCTGGATGTATCCGCCAAGGCTCACGGTATCATTTTCGATGCCGAGGAATTTTGCACGTTGGTGCGTTCCCGAGACGAGTTCCACGTCGACGAACTTTCCTTCGTTTTCTGCGAAGGAGGCTGCTAAGGCGATGGCGAGGAATAAGAAAATCTTTTTCATGTTCTACCTAAAATGAAAGGGCGAAACCTGCTGCAAGGAACAATAAGCCTGTACCGAAAAATATTTTTGAAACGTTTTTGGCGGTCTTGGCGCTTTCCTTGTAATCCTTGAATTCTTCCGAATGCTTGTCGTAATTACTGTTGGCAAAACGCGTGTTCTGCATCGCTTTTTTGTGGTCCTTGGCCTTGCTGATGTCGTAGATCGTTACGATGGCCGAAATCCCGCTAATGGCAAATGGCGCAATCGAAAACCATTTGAGGTGGTATCCTAGATTACGTCTGCTGCGATGCTTGAGCAATTCTCCGTTCATGGCGAGAACGTCGTCGTCATAAGTTTGCTTGAGGGCTACGATGATAAACGATGTATCGCTGGACGAAAGCTTGATGTTGATTGTCGTGTCGGCGTAATTCGGGTGGAAAAACGAAACGGTCACGTTATCGTCGCCGTTTGGAACCGGGATGAATGCAGGCGAGGTGAAATCCGGCCTGTTCGCATAATCCGGAGTCACGGAACCCACATACAAGTCGACCGTAGATGGATTTGTCGAAACCTGCAAATAACGAGGCTTAGCCTCTTTCTGTGGCGGTTGCGATTGTGGAACGTCCTGTGCAAAAATGTTGCTGCAAAGTGCGAATAACACGAAGAGGATGGCTATGGAGGTGTTCTTGATAAGCATTACTTTTCACCTCCTATTTTTGTAAATGGTCCTGTAATATAAGATTCTTTACCTTGAACGCTGACTTTCCAGTACACATCGGGAGTCTTGTTGCGGGCGTAATCTTCGGCGATGATGTATAGGTTGCATTCCGATTTGCAGGTGTTCGGGATGGACAATGTGTTGTCTTCGAAATTCGTCTGTAAAGTGTCTCTGCCCATAATGGCGGAAATCTTTGATGCATTCACTCCCGTGCCATTGTCGAGGATGTAGAACCGTATGTTGTCGTTTGTCAAAATTTCCGTGGAAACAGGGAGCATGTTGGGCTTGACGACATCTTGCAAGAACAATGTGTCGGTTATCGTCTTTGTGCTTGGCGCCAGATCGACTGTCATGAAACTGCAGCCGAATTCAGTGCGTATGGTGTCGCATACGACTATTTTTAAGTTCGATTGCGGTTGCAAAGTCCTTTGGATGATGGAGTTCGTGTTTGTTGCTGTAATCTTCGAAAGCGTGTCGCCGGATGCCGAAATGAAAGCGCCTGTCAGTTTGGATTTTTCAGGATATTGGCTGAACTGGCTCACGATGGGAACTTCGATGATGGCTTTGCCGTTGTTCCGAAGCTTAGTCGAAAAGTTGAAAACATCACTGCGGATTCGTTCTTCGTTTCCGCTTTCGTTTTTGACGATGACCTGGATCCCCCAGTAAATCGTAGAATTCTCTGTGCTGTGATCGATCTTCTTTCCGTTTTCGTTGTAATCTGGATCGAGTTCTCCGATGAGTTCGACTGGGTTTGTGCAGTCTACCACGCCGAGAGGCGATTCCCATAATTCCAAAACATTGTAGCTGGCAAAAAGACGGCAGGTTGACGATTCCCATGAATCGACGCCGTAAATTTGCCAAGACAGTTCCAGTCCGTTTGGATTTTTTCCGTCTACCTGGTTGTATCCGTTTGCCGGAGACTGGAGCAATATGGATGTCGGGGAGCCGACGTAAATGTTGGCGTAAGACCGCAATGTATCGCCAACATGGTCTATTGTTTCGAAATAGACATCGTGGACGCCGGGGCTGTCAAAACTGCAATAAATGTAAGAGGCTCCAGATTCCTTGTCGTCTAAAACCAAACGGTGTGAACTGTACAAATCCGTGGATTGGTCCGTCGGGATGAAGTCATCATTGATGGCGTAAATCCCCCAAACGCGGACTTTTTCGTTGACGTCTACGTAGAAAATGCTTGATGGAGCGTGCTGCTTGTAGGGCTCGTAGCTGTAGCCCTCGGGAACCACAAAGATGGCCTGCGAAATTTCGGGAATGTCCGACGACGAAATTTCGGAATCGGAACACGACGATAAAATGACGCTTGCGGTGACGAAAGCGAGGCCGAAAAATGATTTGGAAAGCGGAGAAATTTTATGAATCATCATTCATCCTCCTTTGCTCTAGCTTTCGTGATGCTCAAGTTCCAGTCCTTGCTTTGGCTTAGCCCATTCTTGTAGAGAACCGTTGATCTTATCGTCTGGAATTCATCAAACAGGCTGGCTTCGAGATTTGCCGTAAACGAATTTGTCCCTGTGTTGGGAACCGAAACAATGCGCTCGTTTTTAGTCACGTTAAAGAATATCAGGGAGTCGACCTTGAAGCCGAATGAATTATGGTCATTGATGAAGAACGTGATTGATTCATCGCTAGCAATGGTGGTGTCGCTGTTGGTCGTAAACCAAACCGTTGTGGGTAAAATGTAGAATGACTTGGTTTCTGTATTTTTGCTTCCGTCCGTTGCTGTTATGGTAAGGATGCGGTATGCCCAGCTTTGCTCATTTTTGTTGAGATGGACCGTCAAAATGCTGTCTTTGAAAATCTTGTCTGTAATGAGGTCGCTTTCCAGATAGACGGAAATATTCTGTGAATACATAACTCCACCGGCATCATTGATGACGAACTGTAATGAGTCTGCAAACGGGAGCGAATCCAGCCCGGAAACGGATGCGATGCGCGGCTTGATGGAATCCGTCAAGGTGATGTTGTCCAACATTGTGATGTAGCCGTCGTTGATGACGACTTCCTTTTCGATTGTCTTGAAGTCCGTGAGGGATGAAGAAATCCTTAGCTGGTATTTGCCTGCGGGAATGGATCCCAACGAAATCTTGTTGTCGATCCTTGAAAGTGTGTAGTTGTATTTGAGTGTCTTGTCGGGATTGCTCAAGTCCTGGAGGGTGATGAGCGCTGGTATTGCTACGTCCTGGCTCGTACTCAAAGTCGTCTGCAAGGAGCCTTCTCCAGGGAGGCCCTTTGTGAAAAAGGAACTTTCGATTTTTTGTTCGGACGTGAACCCGTAATCGTTGTAGACTTCGACCGTCCAGTCGTATTTCTTGAACGAGTTTAGCTCGTTGTGGAATGTGTAATGCGGTTCCGTCAAAATGGTGTCAATAGGGGTGAAGTCGGATTCCGAATTGGCAAAGATTTGTTCGTATAACGTAAAGTGGTAGTAGTGCTTGAGCTGGATGCCTTTTGTGGTGGCGCTCCATGCAAAGTAGATGGCTTCGTAAGGGTCTATGGCTTGCGTGCCCGAAGCGGGAACATAGGCCGAGTCGTTCAATGTGGGCGGGTCTGCAATCCAGACTTCGAGCGAGTCGTAATGCATATCGCCAAAATGATCCTTTAGGACGAACGTGAACTTGTGGTAACCGGGTTCTGTAATCTGCTTTTTGAAGTTGTACTCCGAAGAACAGTAGACCCCATCCATCAGCCAGTGGTAATCCTGGACGCGGATGATCTTGTTCGGGGTGATTGTCGTCAAAAAGAAAATGGTGTCGCTAGTGGTGAACGTGTCTGCCTTGACGCTTGGAATAAGGACTGACATAGAGCGGGCTAGGCTTGCGTCGACCGTGATTTCGACAGTTTCCTCTCCATTAAAGATGTGCTCGTCCGAATCAAAGCAGGACTGGAGCAACCAGGCGAGTGCTACAAGGAGGCTTGTCTTCAAGAATTTCATTTGGCCTCCAGTGTGTCGATGACGTAGAATTTTTTATAAGAAAGCGTATCGGCGTCGCCGTAAATGTCTCGCACGATGATGCGGAATTTATGTTCGCCTTCGGTTAGCCCCGATTGCTTGACTTGCAAAAGAGATCCGACTTCAAATTCCTTTCCGTCGATATCGAGCGTGTGGATCAGCGAGTCGTTGCCAAGCAAGTCTATGTCAATGCTGTACCACGAAAACAAAAATGCTGATGTCGAGGTGCCGTAGAGCGTGTCGCCACTAGCGGGAACCGTTGAATCCGAAAGTACGGGAGGCGTGTTGACGATGATGTTGAACTCTTGGGTTTGACGGTTTCCTTCGCCGTCGATGGCGGTCAGCTTGTTGGGGAGAACATCATCGTTTGGGTAGAACGTGTAGCTTGCTCCGCGTGTCAGCAGGCTATCCTTCTTTTCGTTTGCATAGAACCATTCGAATTTCAGGTCGTCTTGGTATTTTTCGGGGGTAACTTCGGCATGTAGCGTTGCCGAATCGGATGGATGGACCTTGAGCTGTGCTGAATACGGGCTCTCTTTTTGCTTGACCAGAATGCGGATGGATTCGACCGGCTTCAATGCACCAGGATCGTTTGGTGCATCAAGGCAACCGACAAGACTTAGGCCGAAAAAGGTGGCGAGTATCAAAAATGGCAAAATGGAGCGATTGAACAAATTCATTTGAGTTAAATCTAACTATATTCGTGGACATGAGTGCCCAAAATTTTGAATACAAAAACGCAATGAACCGCTTGGAAGAGATTCTTTCGAAAATCGACAATTCCGAGATGGAAATTGATGAACTTGCTCTCGAGGTTCAAGAGGCTACACAGCTCCTGCGCCAGTGCCGCCAGATTCTAATTGCGACCGAAAAGAACGTTCAGGACGCTCTTGCCGAGTTGGACGCTTGATGGACATCGAAAAGTTTGATAATGCGGTTCCTGCAATCGAGGTGGACGGACTTTCGGTCAAGTTCCCGATTCGCGGTGGTGTTTTTAGCAAGGTCAAGGATTACTTTACTGCTGTGGACAAGGTCTCGTTCACGCTTCCGCAGGGGAAGATTCTCTCGATTGTGGGGGAATCGGGCTGTGGAAAGTCGACGCTTGTAAAGTCCCTGGTGGGGCTTGTTCCTATTGCCGAAGGAACTGTTAATTTGTTTGGGCTTCCGGTCAAAAATGGTAAGGTCGGGAGCGGTAAAGAGGCTGTGCGCATTTCGAACTTGGTGCAGATGATTTTCCAGGATCCGTTCAGCAGCTTGAATCCGCGTCAGACGGTCACTGAAATTATGACGGCTCCCGTGATTGCCCGTGGCGTCCCGTTTGACGAGGCCTGTGCCCGTGCTGTAGAACTCTTGGACCGTGTTTCGCTCCCGGCAGGGGCGATGGACAAGTTTCCTCATGAATTCTCGGGCGGTCAGCGCCAGCGCTTGTGCATTGCACGTAGCCTGATGGTGCGCCCGAAGATTCTGCTGTGTGATGAAGTGACTAGCGCCTTGGATGTGTCCGTGCAGGCGCAAATTCTGCATTTGCTCGATGACTTACGTAACGAGCTTGGACTCAGCATTCTCTTTATCAGCCACGATATGCAGGTGGTGCGCGCATTGAGCGACGAAGTATTGGTGATGTACTTTGGACACGCCGTGGAACACGGCCCCGCCGATGATGTCCTTACGAATCCGCAAAACGACTACACGAAAAAATTGCTGGCGAGCGTCCCGACCATTAGACGAGAATGAGCTGTTGCGCTAAATTGGGCGTGTTCTAGGTCTGTTTTGCAGAAATGTGCTACTAAAATTCAGAATTGTTGCTTTTTATAGCATAATTTTAGAGTAAACTAATCTAATTTAGGCGAAAAATCAGTTTTGCCGAGGCGTGATATGCTACAAAAAGCAGAAAAAGATTTGCTTAGTAGCATAAAACCATGGAACTTCATTAAAAATGATGTGGACAAAGTAAAATTTATGCTACTGATACCATAAAAAATGAAATTTAGTAGCATAAAAATGCAAAAAAGGCGGGCTCAAGGCCCGCGATTGCTATTCGTCACTTTGCGTTTGCGATGCTTGCGAGTGCGTCTTGCATGAACTTTGCATAGAGCTTCGACAGAGCTTCGGCAGCGGAATGGGCGTCGCGCTTGCTCATGCTTTCGCGGTCGTCGTAGCGCTTTTCCCACAGCGGGGCTTCTTCACCGACTTTGCGGAATGTGAGCTGCACAGCGAGGTGTGCGTACTGCGAATCGCCTTCGTCGATTTCTTCGATGGCGTCAACATTACCGAGCAATTCAAAGTCCGGCTTGCCCATCGGCTTCAAGTCCACCGACTTAAAGATATTGCTCTTGACCAAGTATTCGCCGGTCACCTGTGTGAGCATCTGCTCCGGACGCGTGGCCCACAGATCTCGGCTGTAGAACATGAAGTCGTACGGCGATTCGCGGTAGACGATGTTGCTGCGCTGGTAAGACGGGTCAATCGTAAACTTGCGGATATGGAGGCGTGCGTCGCTAGATGCACCCGAGGCCGAAATGGATTCCGCAGAAATCGTGTAGTAGCGGGACGGTTCGCTCGATCCGCCGGCGCAACCTGTGAGCGCGAATACCGAAAGGAGGGCGGCTACTGCCAAAAAACGATTTGCTTTAAAAATGCGCATGGTTTCTCCCTATTAACGACCGCTCTTGGCTTCGGAGCGGATAAGTGCGGACGGATTGTTCTTGATCTTCTGGGTAAATTCTTCGAGGTTTTCGAGAATCACGTTAAGTTCTTCCATGGCGTCGCCGACCTGGTCTTGGTTCCTGTAAACCATGGCATCAACATTCTGCGTGAGCTTGTTCATCGATTCGGCGGTCTGCATCAGGTTCTCGTTCAGGCCCTTCGTGTCGATGGCTTCGATTTTTTCCTTGAGCGTCGAGAGGCTGGCGTCGGCCTTGGCGGCAAGCTTGGCTTCTTCGACTTCGGCGAGAATCCTTTGCAGCGATGCTGCGGACTTGCTCATGTTGTTAAGCGGTTTACCGAGGTTTGATGTCAGGTTACTCAAGTTCTCGGTAGTCTTTTCAAGATTCTTGAGCGACCTTGAAATGCTTTCGGCGTTTTCCGGAGCAAGGATAATGCTCAGCCCGTCCATGATGGGTTCGACCTTGCCGATCATGCCGCCCATCTGGTTGGTGATCTGGTCGAACATCGATGCCGCTGCCGGGACGAGGCCGCCTTCGGGAACGTTCGGTTCGCTGAACTTTCCGCCGGAGAGAATCACCTGCTTTTCGCCAGTGAGGTTCATACCTGCGGTAAGCCCTGCGCGGGTGCCCACCTTGATTGGGGTTCCTTGCGTCACCTTGAAGGCAACGACCACCTGGTTCAAGTCTTCTTCGTTGATCGTGATGCTTGTGACGCTACCGACGGCGATACCGTTCAGTTTCACCTTTGCGTCGACGAATAGACCATTCACGTCCGTGTCGAAGATGGTGTAGTAGTTATCGAACTGTTCGCTCAAATAGCGCTTGAGTACATAGCCTAGGAACACGCAAATCATGATTCCGCAAAAGAGCATGAATGCGCCTAGTTTTATTCTTTCGGATCGGGTGGTTTCCATTATATCTCCAACTCAATCAATAAATTCAAAGTGGTAAAGACCTTCAGTA
>Ga0310786_10005186_pt1 | contig 17823 bp, 12 predicted proteins | sample AusTroGonzalo_MG_FD_203881 | JGI IMG/M metagenome (GOLD analysis project Ga0310786, IMG submission 203881) | Bovine rumen microbial communities from tropical cattle in Woodstock, Queensland, Australia - Gonzalo_03 (v2) (version 2) | ecosystem: Host-associated > Mammals > Digestive system >... | reverse complement strand
AGCTGCCTTGAAACAGCGCGTGGAGGAACTTGAGCGACAGATGGGTGAACGCACTGACTACGAGAGTGATGACTATATGGCACTGGTGGAACGCTATACGCAGGAACACGAGCGCTACCTGATGATGGGAGCCGAGAACCAGGAGGCTCAGATGGAGCGTACGCTGATGGGACTGGGCTTCAACAGGGAGGACCTGGAACGTCCTACCTGTGAGTTCTCTGGTGGATGGCGTATGCGAATAGAACTGGCCAAGATCCTGTTGCAGCGTCCTGACGTGCTGTTGCTGGACGAGCCGACGAACCACCTGGACATTGAGTCTATACAGTGGCTGGAGCAGTTTCTGGCTACTTGTTCCTCGGCGGTGATGCTGGTCAGTCACGACCGTGCTTTTATTAATAATGTGTGCAACCGCACGCTGGAGATATCGTGTGGCAGGATTATTGACTACAAGGTCAAATACGACGAGTATGTGGTGCTGCGCAAGGAACGCCGTGAACAGCAGCTGCGGGCTTATGAGAACCAGCAGAAGGAGATGGCGGACATGCGCCAGTTTATTGAGCGTTTCCGCTACCAGGCGACCAAGGCCGTGCAGGTGCAACAGAAAATCAAGCAGTTAGAGAAAATAGTGCCCATCGAGGTGGATGAGGTGGATAATGCTGCCCTGCACCTGAAGTTTCCGCCTTGTCTGCGTTCGGGTGACTATCCGGTCATCTGTGAGGAGGTGGGGAAGGCGTATGGCGAACATACCGTCTTCGCCAAGGTGAACATGACCATCAAACGCGGTGAAAAAGTGGCGTTTGTGGGTAAGAACGGTGAAGGAAAGTCCACGCTCGTGAAGTGTATCATGGGGGAGATTCCCTTCGAGGGTAACCTGAAGATAGGTCATAACGTACAGATAGGCTATTTCGCTCAGAACCAGGCACAACTGCTGGATGAGCGTCTGACGGTGTTTGACACCATTGACCATGTGGCAAAGGGTGAGATACGGCTGAAGATACGTGACATACTGGGTGCCTTCATGTTTGGTGGTGAAGCCAGCGACAAGAAGGTGAAGGTGCTGAGCGGTGGTGAACGAAGCCGTCTGGCGATGATACGCTTGCTGCTGGAACCTGTCAACCTGTTGATTCTGGATGAGCCGACGAACCACCTGGACATGGCATCTAAGGATGTGCTGAAAGAGGCGATCAGAGCCTTTGACGGTACGGCTATCATCGTCAGTCATGACCGTGAGTTCCTGGATGGTCTGGTGACCAAGGTCTATGAGTTTGGCGGTGGGCAGGTGCGTGAACACTTGGGTGGTATTTATGACTTCCTGCAAACCCGGAAGATACAGGAACTGAGTGAGTTAGGTGCTACTATGTCCTCTCCTGCAGGGGAGGTGAAAGCCCGCAAGCCACAGGAGACCTCTGCGGAGGCTGTCGGTGGCGCTGCCTCGTATGCTGCCCATAAGGAACAGCAGCGCAAACTGCGAAAGGCGGAACGTGCCGTGGAGGATAGTGAACGGAAAATCAACGACATGGAAAAGCGTCTGAAGGAGCTGGACCAGTTGCTGATGGACCCGGAAAAGGCCTCTGACATGGTGCTCGTCACGGAATATACCACCACGAAACGTGCCTTGGACGAGGAGGTGGAACGCTGGGAACAGTTGTCGGAAGAACTGGAAGCATTGAACTAGTTAGGGGGAGTTAGAATAAATATAATATATTCTTTAATATTTGAAAATGATGAGAAAAGTTATTTTAATGATGGCAATTGCATCGATGTCTGTCGCTACACAGGCACAGACACCTTTGAAGTCGGGTATTGACCTGACGGACCTGAACACTTCAGTGGCCCCCGGCACAGACTTTTACGAGTATGCCTGTGGCGGCTGGATGAAGAAGAACCCACTGCCCGCAGCCTATTCACGCTTCGGCAGTTTTGACCGTTTGGCGCAGGACAATGACAAGCGTATCAACGGTATTCTGAAAGAGCTTCAGACGAACACCTATGCACAGGGTACCATTGAGCAGAAACTCTCTGACCTTTACAAACTGGCCATGGACTCGGTACGTCGTGAGAAGGACGGAACGGCTCCTGTAATGGGTATGCTGAAGCGCATGGAGAGTGCCAAGACCATGCAGCAACTGTTTGATATCCAGTTGGAACTGGCACAGTATGGCAGCGCAGGATTCTTCCGCGCCGGCATGGGTGCCGATGACAAGAATGCCACACAGAATATCCTGAACGTCAATCAGGGTGGCATCACGCTTGGACAGAAAGAGTACTACCTGGATAACGATGAGGCGACGACCAAGATCCGTGAGGCTTACAAGCAGCACATCGTCCGTATGTTCCAGCTCTTCGGCTTCAGCAAGGGCGCTGCCACCAAGAAGATGAAGAACATCATGAAGGTGGAGACGGCACTGGCACAGGTATCGAAGTCGCGTACCGAACTGCGTGACCCCATTGCCAACTACAACAAGATGACACTGCAGGAGTTTGACAGCAAGTATCCCCACCTGCAGCTGGAGAAACTGATGAACGCCATGGGCATCGAGAGCAAGTACATTCAGGAGATGGTTGTCGGTCAGCCTGGCTTCATGGCCGGTGCCGACATCGTTGTGGCCAAGCTGGTGCCTGCTACTTATCGTGACTACATGGAGTGGCGCCAGATACAGGGTGCTGCCAGCTACCTGAGCGAGGAGGTGGCACAGGCCAACTTCGAGTTCTTCGGCAAGGTGATGTCTGGCCGTCAGGAGAACTATCCGCGCTGGAAGCGTGCCACTAACCAGGTGGAAGGTGTGATGGGTGAGGCACTTGGACGTATCTACGTGGAGAAGTACTTCCCTGCTTCTTCGAAGGAGCGCATGAAGGAACTGGTACATAACCTCCAGATTGCCCTGGGTGAGCGTATCGCCGCACAGGACTGGATGGACGACTCAACCAAGGTGAATGCCCTGCTGAAGCTCAACACGTTCTACGTGAAGATAGGCTATCCTGACAAGTGGACTGACTTGTCAAAACTGACCATCGACCCCAACAAGACCTATTATGAGAACATGAAGGAATGCAGCCGTTTCTGGAATGCATGGGAGATTGATCATACGGCAGGTAAACCCGTTGACCGCGATGACTGGTATATGACTCCACAGACGGTGAACGCCTACTATAACCCTACCACGAACGAAATCTGCTTTCCCGCTGGTATTCTGCAAGTTCCGTTCTTTGATCCCACTGCTGACGATGCCTTCAACTATGGTGCTATCGGTGTAGTTATCGGACACGAAATGACACATGGATTTGATGACCAGGGACGTCGTTTCGACAAGGATGGTAACATGCATGACTGGTGGACGGAGGCTGACGCCCAGAACTTCGTGGCACGCACGGATAAGTATGCCGACTTCTTCTCGGCTATCAAGGTGTTGCCCGACCTGAACGGTAACGGTCGTCTGACACTGGGTGAGAACCTGGCAGACCACGGTGGACTGCAGGTGGCCTTTGCTGCCTTCAAGAATGCCACGAAGAACAAGAAACTGCCCGTGATTGACGGACTGACGCCTGAACAGCGCTTCTTCCTGGCTTATGCAGGTGTGTGGGCAGGCAACATCACGGAGGCAGAAATCCGCAACCGTACCAAGAGTGACCCCCACTCACTGGGTCGCTGGCGTGTCAACGGTGCCCTTCCGCACATTGATGACTGGTATGAAGCATTCGGTGTGAAAGAGGGTGATGAGATGTATATTCCGAAGGAAAAACGCCTCTCTTTGTGGTAAAATAGCCTGAAAACGAGAAAAAGGCCGTCGTAAATGAAAATTTACGGCGGTTTTTGTTTTTTGTTTTTGTTTTTTTTTATATCTTTGCAACTGTCTAACTATAGCAAACGTACGTATGACAGAGGATATATCCAATATAGAGAAAACCAGCAGACCATCTGCAACACTACGGCCTGAGTTACAAAGAACATCGGAAGAACCTGAAAAACTGCAAGATTTGCAAATGCAACAACAGGCTGCGGCTGTGGTACAATGCCCGCACTGTGGAGCCACGAATGACGCTGAGGCCATGTTCTGCGCATCATGCGGAAAACCGCTACATTCCACACTATGCCCTCATTGCGGCTCGGAGATTGACCCCGATGCCGACTATTGTGAAATCTGTCATCGGTATATACGTCCCAACATCTGTTCTTTCTGCGGGGCGCATATAGACGAGAACGTAGCCTATTGCCCTGAATGCGGAAGTCCGAGGGGCGGCATCGTATGTCCCGTTTGCAGGACACTGAACAACTTCGCCTTCTGTAAACAGTGTGGCTCGGCCCTGACCGAGGATGCCAAGCTCATGGTGAAGGAACTGCAGTCGAATCCGGACTATCAGCAACTATTACAGATTACCTCTGAATACTCATCGCTGGAATTCCAGATACCCTATACCTCGGAGCGTGACATGGTCAGGGACCAGATGAACATGCAACTGCGTGAGCGCGTGCTGCGCCTGTTGGCAGAAGACAAGGGTGAGGCCCCGCCACAGAATCTGGAACAGAAAAAGCGCTTGACGAAGGAAGAGCTGGACGAGCAGAAAGCGGAAAAGCTCAAGTCACTTTCTGCCATCCTCGACAAGTTGGCTGTGCCGCAGTCTGCCTCGCCGGTTGTGGCACGTAACTTTGCCATGGCCAGCAAACCGACAGGTGTCAGGTTGGCATGGGTATGCAACTACAAGCATGCCATGCATAGCAGCCCTTGTGGCTGTGCCAAACCACAGCTTGGCGGTAAGTGGGTGATCTTAGGAAAGAATTTGACAGCAGCAATCAAAGACGACAATCAATAATGGATGAAACATTAAGACCGAAGACTATAAGGCCTGAAGAGCCGGCTGAAGGCGCGACCATCAGAGGGGTTGCCATGCCAGAGGCGTCATTGGAGTCAACACATAGGCCGTCAGTGAAGAATAACACCTTCGATGACAACGCAGATGAATTTGTGTTGAAAGGCATTCATTACACGAATGTCCGTTGTATCAGTGACAATTCCGGTGAGGCACAGGTGTTCCTTGTTGCAAGAGACGATAAAGAATATGTCCTCAAGGTTTATTATCCCAACTTCTCGATCAAGAAGTCCATCCTGAAAGTCATCAAGAACATGGAGATGGAGATGATTGTGAAGTTGCTGGATTTCGGAAGGACGTACGTGGACGGTAAGAACCGCGACTACGAACTGATGGAGTATCTGCGTGGCGGTACGTTGAACGAATACCGCTTGAATGGGAACATTGACCAGATGCGTCGCGTGGCCCTGCAGGCTGCTGCTGCCTTGGCTTACTGTCATAATAACGGTATCATCCATAAGGACATCAAACCCAGTAACTTCTTCTTCAGGGACGAAGAGCATACGCAGATAGTACTGGGTGACTTCGGTATTTCGTCGATGGTGCAGGACGACGAGAAACTGCATCGTACGACACAGGCCCGCACACCGGTGTATGCTGCTCCTGAGATGTACAGTGACGTGATAGACGGCGTAGTGGAGATATCTGCTGCCGTGGACTATTACTCGCTGGGTATCACGCTCCTGACGTTCTGGCTGGGTGAGAACCCGATGAGCCTGAACGAGCGGGCGATGATGCGTAAGAAGAACGAAGGACGTATTCCGCGTATCAACGAACTGCCGGAGCGTATCAAGATGCTGATACAGGGACTGACGGCTGTTAATCCGCAGACGCGCTGGACGTATGAACAGGTGGAGCAGTGGTTCCTGGGCGGTTCGCCCAAGGTGGACGTGTCGTCTCCGCTTCTGCGTTACAAGAGTTTCGTTGTGGACCCGGAAAAGAACGTGGTGGCTGACAACGTGCACGAGCTGATTCCCTTGTTGCTGGAGTATGAGAAACTGTCCATGGGATATCTGTATGGCGGACGACTGACCGCATGGCTGGAACAATGCGGCAATATCAAGTTGAGCACGGTGCTCAAGGATATTGTACAAAACCGCTATCCGGCCGACCAGCGAACGGGTCTGATGGCTGCCGTATATGCCATGGAACCGACCTATCCTTACAAGGATGTGAAGGGAAATCAATGTGACGATGTCCACAGCGTGGCGCTCTCCATGCTGAGCTATATAGAGGAATACAGTGTTCTGCTGCGCAACAGGAATGACAAGCTCTGGCTGTATCTGGAGTCTCATTCAAGGGCTGACGTGGAGCGACTCCGTAGCTATTTTGTCTATAAACCCGGGTTTGACGGTCGTGTTGCCATCATGCGGACGGTGTTTGAGATTGACAAGACCATACCGTTCCTGCCTAAGTGTCCTTCAGGTAGCCTGGCGGAAATCGTGAAGGCCTTCGGTATCTATGAAATGACGGATGATGACTGGCACAGTCTGACTGACGGTCGACTGCTGTCGTGGATGTATAGTCATGAGGACCGCATGGCTTGTGAGTCACTGCGTATCATGACGGCGGATGAGAAGTACTCCAAACAGCTGGCATACAAGGTGCTGTATAACGTCTGCCGGGATGCGGCATACGACCTGAAATCAGCGGATACCCCGATGATGGTGGGTGAGGTGCTGAAGCAGGACCTGATACGCTGGCAGTCGATGTCGGACATTGAGATGGAAAAGGAGGTGGAAGACTTTGCCGACCCCAACGGACGATTCATGTATTTTGCCCAGTTGCATGGTTGGTATGAGCAGCTTGCTGAGGCCACCCGTAATTTCGACATGAAGAGTGAGGAAAACCGTGAGCGACTGAGTGCCTATGACCTGCGTACGGCTGCTTACCGCATGTGCCGTATCTTAGGGGTTTCGCCTGTATTCGTACTGCCTGACGGCACCGAACTGAATAACGGACGGAAGATAGACAAGAAACTGTATGCACAGATTAAGCCTCACGTGCGTAACGGTGTGTTTGCCCAGTGGTTGTCGGTATGGTATCATGAAGACCCGTTCCGTGACTTCAGTGAGGAGTATAGCTATGAGCGTACCCTGGAAGAGTGGGTGCTGAAACTGGGTGAGATAGACAGTCAGCAGGTGTATTACCGCAGATTGGTGAATGCCCGACAGGAGACGGCCAGACGCTTCAAGGAGGTGCGTGATGACTATACCAGGGCCCAGAAGCGTGAGAAGTTCTGGAGGTACTCCTTCTTCGGACTGGTGGGCTTGTGGATATTGCTGCTGCTGTTCGTAGGCGTCAGTGGCCGTGATTACCTGATGTATTATTCTTTCTTCACCATAGGTCTGCCCTTAGGTGGTATGACGGCATTGATTGTGGCTGTCAAGGCCTACTTCCGAGGCTATGGAGTACTGGTGTCATGCCTGTGGGGACTGTTGGGCATGGCGACTTCGGCCATTCCTATCTGGATGCTGAAGTATATTCACCATTCGCATCCCAGCATGTTTATTCCGTTGGTCCTGGTACTGACGGTTGTCTATGCCTTGATTTGCTACTTCACGGATTTCAAGGGTGACAGGAAGAACGACCATCAGTTGATCAGTTCGGTGCTTACGGATGATGTCAAGTCGAGTCTGTTGGAACCATTATACTACACCTTCAGGACGAAATCCTACCGGTACAAGAGTTCGAAGTTCGGACTGCTTGACGACGTGCAGAACCAGGTACACTCCGTGGCAGGGGAATCGGTGTTGCATTATGCCTTATGGAGCGCACTGGCCGCTGTCATGATCCTGGAATTGTTTGTCTATAGTCCGAAACTGCTGAATGTTAGTAATCCGGATCTGGATAATCTGCAACTCACTCCGTCCAAGGTGGTCAGACAGATACAAAAAGATGTTGAATAATGATTTGCGAGCATTGTCATAAAGAAAACAGGTCGATAGCCAAGTTCTGCAGGTGGTGTGGAGAGCCACTTGTGGCTTCTGACGTGCTCGATAAACTGGTGGGTCTTGATGATGTGAAGGCTCAGTTGAAGACCATCGTCGATACCTATACCTTCCTGCATTCACGTAAAGACATTGCGACGGTTCGCCTGAGTGTCAATGCGGTCATCATTGGTGAGACGGGAACGGGTAAGACGTCGCTGGCAGAACTGCTCCGTGACTATTTCTACCAGCATAAGATCATACCGAAGCCGAAGCTGACCATTGTGGATGCGGTTGACTACTCGCGCTTTGTGGATCATTGGGACGACAATATCAAAAAGGCACGGAACGGTATCCTGTTCTTTGATAATGTCCAGAAACTGCTGCCTGATAAGTATTCCAACCAGGTTAATCCACTCGACAAATTGTTTGTTGAAATGGATCACTGGGATGATGATCCCATTGTCATCATGGCTGGTCTGCCTAAGGGCCTGGAGGACTTCCTGGCCAGCAACCCTGCTGTGGCCAACCGTTTCAAATATACGTTCCGACTGCCGACGCCCAGTCCTACGGAGCTGTGCAAGGTCTGTAAGATGGTGCTTCGTACCAAATACGGTATTGACCAGTATTCGCCTGCTGCTGACGATAAGTTGCTGCGATTCTTCAAATACCAGATCAAGACCAAGGATGATACCTTTGGCTATTCCCATGTTGCCAATAAGACGGCAGAGGACATCTTCACGGCTTTCATCAGTCGTGGCGCTACCGCCAGTCAGATTGAGGAAGCTGACATCAGGGGCTATGTTCCGGAGGTGCGTACCTTGGACGAGATCCTGAGCGACCTTGACCGCTATATCGGCATGGATGCCGTGAAGAAGGCTGTCCGTGAAATGGCATACACGGTACAGAACAGCATTCAGCGTGCGGAACGCGGACTGGGAGAACAGGAAAAGACGGGCATGCATATCATCCTGACGGGTAATCCGGGTACGGGTAAGACGACCATAGCCCGTAAGTTGGGAGAGATCCTTGCTGCCATCGGCTATCTGGATAGTGGCCATGTCGTGGAGGTGGACCGTGCACAGATGGTGAGTCAGTATCAGGGTGAGACACCGAAGGTGGTTGACCGTCTCTGTGACAAGGCCATGGGAGGCATCCTGTTTGTGGATGAGGCCTACACGCTGGCTCCTGTCAGTCAGGGCGGTGAGCGTGATAATCAGGGAGCACAGGCACTGGAGAAGCTCATGAAACGCATGGAGGATGACCGCGGGAAGTTTGTGGTCATTGCCGCCGGCTACCGTACGGAGATGGAGAACCTCTTCCGTATCAATCCGGGATTCCGTAGCCGTTTCAACTATTTCCTGGATATTGACGACTATACGCCGGATGAGCTGCTGCAGATCATGCTGCTCTTTGCCAAGGAAAAGAAATATGTCTTCGACCCGAAAGCGGAGGAGTTGACGCGTAAGCTGATTACGGAACTGTACAATGCCCGTGACAAGGACTTTGCCAATGGACGGACCATGCGACAGCTGTTTGACAAGATTTGCAGCAAACAGGCTGAGCGTTTGCAGAAGGGGAACATGGCACTGATGACCAATGAGGAACTGATGACCATCATGGAAGATGATGTTCCTTATGAGGCACCTCAGACGGTGGACTACTCGGCATGTCTCTCCAAGTTGGAGGGTATGGTCGGACTGGCGGCTGTCAAAAAGGAGATTTCGAACCTGGCTGCATTCCTGAACCTGCAGGTGATGCGTGGGGAGCAAAATACGTTCCAAGGCAAGCATTATGTGTTTACAGGTAATCCGGGTACGGGTAAGACAACCGTAGCCAGAATCATGGCAGACGTGTTCCGCTCGCTTGGAATCCTGTCGCGTGGACAGTTGGTGGAGGCTGACCGTAGTAAACTGGTGGCTGGCTACAGTGGACAGACGGCTATCAAGACGAATCAGCTGATTGATACCGCCCTCGGAGGTGTGCTGTTCATTGATGAAGCCTATACCTTGAAATCGAGTGATGCCGATACCTTTGGCAGTGAGGCCATTGATACGTTGTTGAAACGTCTGGAGGACGACCGAGGTAAGTTTATCTGCATTGTGGCTGGCTATACGGACCAGATGCATGATTTCATTGACTCGAACCTGGGACTGAAGAGTCGTTTCACACAGACCATTCACTTCGATGACTATACACCGGATGAACTGACGGAGATATTCCTGAATCTGGCTAAAGGCAAGAACTTCACCGTGGATGAGGAGACACAGGGTGCCATTCATCGTCAGTTTGAACAGCTGTACCTGCGTCGCGACAAGAACTTCGGTAATGCCAGGGAAGCGCGTCGCATCTTTGATGAAGCAGTGGAGAAACAGAGTCAGCGTCTGGTTACAGAGGTCAATAATCCACAGTTTAACCAGGAAGACATGTATCGTCTTACTGCTGCTGACCTGCCCATGGCACAAAGTGAGGCTGCCCGTCCGTTGGATGAGGTACTCAATGAACTGGATGACTTCGTGGGTATGCGTACGGTGAAGAACATGATTCGTCGCCTGGCTGTCCAGAGCATGTTCATGAAGCAGCGTGCTGCAATGGGGGCCGGTAAGGTACAGCAGATATCCATGAACTTCATCCTGACCGGTAATCCGGGAACGGGTAAGACTTCCGTTGCACGCAAGATGGGTGAGGTGCTGCAGAGCATGGAGATTCTCCCGACATCGCGTGTCGTGGAGGCCAGTCGGGCAACGCTTGTCGGCAAGTATATGGGTGAGACTCCCAAGATTGTCAATAACATGTGTGACAAGGCCATGGGAGGTATTCTCTTCATTGACGAGGCCTACACGTTGAGTTCTGATAATGACCAGTACGGCAAGGAAGCCATTGAGACGCTGATGAAACGCATGGAAGATGACCGTGGAAAGTTTGTGGTGATTGCCGCCGGCTATAAGGATAAGATGGACAGCTTCCTTGCTGTCAATGCAGGACTTGCCAGTCGGTTTACCCATAAACTGCACATTGACGACTATAACGAAGATGAACTGCTGGCTATCTTCAAGAAGATGGCAGCAAAGGAACAATATACATTATCACCAGCTGCAGAGTTTAAGCTGATGGATCTGATATGCCGCATGGTTGTCACGAAGAACGATTCGTTCGGTAATGCCCGTGAGATGCGCAACCTGCTCGACGAGACCATTCAGCAACTCTCGATACGTGTCTCGGCAATGCCTCAGTCGGAGGTGACGGCGGAGAGCTATCAGGTGATAGAAGCAGAAGATATAAAAGATTAATAAGTTATGATTATTTGTCCGAGCTGTAAGGAAGAGATAGAAGAGGATTCGCATTTTTGTGACCAGTGTGGCCAGGCGTTGGTCTATTGTCGCAGTTGTGGACGGGTCGGTAAGGGCCGTCGCTGTATCTACTGTGGCGGTCTGATGATGGATATTGAAGAACTGAAGAACCAGAAGGACTCGCTGCAATCCATGAGCAGCTTCTCACAGCGTGGCGGCTTCGTCACTGGCTCAACGACTGCACGTGGTTTCATCACCGACTCTCAGCGGGGGCTCTCTATGACTCAATCGATGCCGATGCTGACTCTCTACAATGCCAATCTGGATATCCGTATCGTCGGTCAGAATGGCGCAGTGATCGGGCGTCGTCAGGGACCTTACAGCCATTTCTTCGAGAAGAACATGTATGTGTCGGGTGTTCATGCCCAACTGGTCTATAATAGTGATACTGGCTGGAGCATTATCGACAAGCATTCTTCGAACGGGACGAAGCTGAACGACCGTGACTTGCAGCCGGATGTGCCGATGTCATTGAAAAGCGGTGACATTGTGACCATTGCCAATGTCAGTATGCAGGTGACGGTGGAAAAGATGGGCCATTAAGTAGAACGAAAATGAAATTATGATATGGAGAAATTTAAGATAACAGCAACCAGCCGCATAGGTTGTGTCAGGAGTAACAACGAGGATATGATACTGATATGGGATCAGTATATCCGTAACAACTCCTATCGTACGGAAATCCATCCTGATTCACTCGACCGTTTTATTATTGCTGTGGCAGACGGTATGGGTGGTCATAATGCCGGTGAGGTGGCCAGTCAGGAGACTTTGACCAACCTTCATTTCTTTCTTAATGACATGCCTGTCGGTCTGACGCCGGGAGGACTGAATGAGATGATGATTGAGTGGCTGAACTCCATCAGCAAGATTATTGAGTCAAAGGGTGTCAGCGATCCTTCCCTGTGCGAGATGGGTACGACACTGGTCGGTATCATCTATTATAACCATATGTTCTATTGGTTGAATTGCGGTGACAGCCGTTTGTACCGTTACCGTGACGGACATCTGAAACAGTTATCCACGGACCATTCCCTGAACAGCATGACGGGCACGAAGAAGCATTCCAACATCATCACCAATTGTATTGGTGCCGGATGTCATCATTCGTATATTGACATGTTTGAGTTTACGGATGATGTGTTGTCGGGTGATACCTACGTTCTCTGTTCCGACGGACTGAACGACATGGTACCTGACAGTCAGATAGAGGAACTTCTTGCTGGTGGCTCGGATGCGAACAAGTTGTGTCAGGCTGCCATTGATGCCGGTGGCTTTGACAATGTGTCAGTATGTGTAATCGCAGTAGAATAAAAGTATGCCATTAAGATTACCCGACAGACTTCCTGCCATAGAACTGCTGAAACAGGAGAACATCTTCGTGATGGATTATTCGCGTGCTCACATGCAGGATATCCGTCCGCTGAAGATTGTCATCCTGAACCTCATGCCGTTGAAGGTTACGACAGAGACGGACCTCATCCGACTCTTGTCGAATACTCCGCTGCAGATTGAAGTCAGCTTCATGAAACTGAAAAGTCATACCCCCAAGAATACGCCGATAGAGCACATGATGATGTTCTATAGGGACTTCGAGGAAATCAGAAAGGAGAAGTTTGATGGTATGATTATTACCGGTGCTCCTGTGGAGACCCTTGATTTTGAACGCGTCACTTACTGGGAGGAGATGCAGGATATATTCTCTTGGGCCCGTACGCACGTCACGAGTACCCTGTATATCTGCTGGGCTGCCCAGGCAGGACTCTATTACCATTACGGCGTTCCGAAGTATCCCCTGGACTCGAAGATGTTCGGCATCTTCCCACAGCGTCCGTTAATGCCGCAGTTGCCCATCTTCCGTGGCTTTGATGATGTGTTCTTTATGCCGCATAGCCGTCATTCGGAGATACGACGTGAGGATATTCTCAGTCGGCCGGAGTTGTCGCTGATTGCTGATTCTGCCGATTGTGGCGTCAGCATCGTGATGGCACGTAATGGTCGTGAGTTCTTCATTACAGGTCACATGGAATATGCACCTGACACGCTGGACCGTGAATACCGGCGTGATAAGGACGTGCGCGACGATGTGGAAATGCCTTTGAACTACTATCGGGATGACAATCCGATGAATGAGCCGCTGGTGACATGGCGGGCGCATGCCAACCTGTTCTATAGCAACTGGATTAACTATTACGTCTATCAGGAGACTCCTTACGACATTAATAAGATTGAGTAGCTCCATGCGTGAACTTGAATTGCTTGCCCCCGCCAAGAATCTGGAATGCGGCATCGCGGCCATTGACCACGGTGCCGATGCCGTATATATCGGTCCGGAACGTTTCGGCGCACGTGTGGCAGCAGGCAATTCCATTGACGACATTCGCCAGCTTTGTCAGTATGCTCACCAGTATGCCGCCAAAGTCTATGCAACGGTCAATACGCTGATCTACGTTGATGAGCGTCAGGATGTGGAACGCTTGATATGGCAGTTGTATGAAGCCGACGTTGATGCGGTGCTCATTCAGGACATGAGTATCCTGGACATGAACCTGCCACCTATTGCGCTTCATGCTTCGACACAGGCTGACAATCGTACTGCCTCCAAGGTACGTCAGCAGTATGAACGGGGCATGCATCGTGTGGTGCTGGCTCGTGAATTGTCAGTGGATGAAATAGCGGCCATCCATGCATCGGTACCGGAGGCAGAACTGGAAGTCTTCGTTCATGGCGCGTTATGTGTCAGCTATTCCGGCTGTTGCTATGCGTCGGAGTACTGTTTTAACCGTTCTGCGAATCGTGGTGCCTGTGCACAGTTCTGTCGGATGGCCTTCGACCTGCTTGATGCCGACGGACAGGTGCTGGAGCATAACCGTTACCTGCTCTCGCTGAAGGACCTGAACCAGATTGACTATCTGCAACAGCTCATTGATGCCGGTGCTACGTCGTTCAAGATTGAGGGACGTCTCAAGGATATCACTTATGTGAAGAATGTGACGGCAGCCTATAGCGAGCGGCTTGACAGCATCATCCGTCAGCATCCGGAGAGCTATCGACGTGCTTCCTTAGGACATTGCACCTATACCTTCCGTCCTGACCTGAACCGTACGTTCAATCGGGGCTTTACAAACTATTTCCTGAATGGTCGGCAGCCCGACATCTTCTCGCCTGCTACGCCGAAGGCCATGGGTGAGTTCGTGGGGACGGTGAAGGAGATTCGGGGTAACTCGTTTACGGTGGCGGGTACTGCACGTTTTGCCAATGGCGACGGGCTTTGCTATATAAATAATAATGTACGCGCGCGAGAGTTGGAGGGTTTCCGTGTGAACCGGGCAGAGGGTAACCGTCTCTTTCCTTTTACCATGCCGCGCAACCTACGTCCTGGCATGGCACTCTACCGCAATGAAGATGTGGAGTTTGAACGCCTGTTGTCGCGTAAGAGTAGTGAACGGAAGATTCCCATCTCCCTGTGTTTAGCTGCCACGGACACAGGCTTTCGTCTGGCATCGGGTAGGGTGGAGGTGACGATTGACTGTGAACACCAGCAGGCAGAGAAACCTCAACGCGATAATATCATCCGCCAACTGACAAAGTTGGGCGGAACACCATACGAATGTACTGAAGTGGAAATGGATGAAGGTTTCAACTTCTTTATTCCCAGTAGTTTATTGACTGAACTGCGCCGTAGCCTGGTCGAAAAACTGACGAAGGCAGAACGGTCCCACGGAGGGAGCGTTTCTGACTCTCGGCGGGACCAAATTGGTCCTAAGGAGGGACCGTTCCAGACTCACGGCGGGACCGAAATGGGGTCTCGGCGCTTCCCCCTGATGCAATGCCGTCATTGTCTGCGTTATGCCTTGGGTTATTGTACAAAGCAGAAACGTCAGGCTCCGTGGCGTGAGCCCCTTTCGTTAAGACTGGGTGACGGACGACTGTTCCGCTTAGAGTTCGATTGTAAAAACTGTCAAATGAATGTGTATGCGTAGTCGCCTGTTGTTCTTATATGTCGTCATTATGTTCTTCCTGACTTCTTGCTACAACCACGGTCAGCAGACTCCTGATGCATGGGATTTAACCGAGGAACAGATTGACTCCATCTCGTTCTTTACTACCCATCACTACACGCAGGGCTACAACTTTGTAGTAGGGGCTGACTCGCTGTTTCTGAATGATGAGAACGGTGACTCCATCAAGGTGGTTAGGAATGACCGTCTGGTGGTTGCGGACATCGACATTCTGCCGCAGGATAGTATAGACTCCGTATGGGTGAAGGTGGCGCGTGACCAACTGACCATTGGATGGGTTCGTGAGAGTGAGATGTTGCGTGCCGTGTCTCCGGATGATCCTATCTCGCAGTTTATTGACTTCTTCTCTAACAGTCACTTGCTGATTTTCCTGGCATTTATCGTCGTTGTAGGAGCCGTTTATGGACTCTTCCGACTAAACCGTCGTAATGCTTATATCGTGCATTTCCGCGACATCGGTTCGTTCTATCCCACCTTGCTTTGCCTGCTTGTGGCAGCTTCGGCTACATTATACGCCTCTATCCAGATGTTCGGTCCCGAGACGTGGCGACACTTCTATTATCACCCGTCGCTAAACCCCTTCACCTTACCTCCTGTGCTGGGGCTGTTTGTCACGTCCGTCTGGTGTATCCTGATTGTGGGCGTGGCGGTGTTGTTCGACCTTTATCGTCGTCTTCCGTTGGGTGAGGCCCTGCTTTATGTGGCGGGATTGATTGCGGTATGTGCTGTCGATTATGTGGTGTTCAGTCTTACTACCCTTTGGTATGTAGGCTATCCGCTGTTTATCATCTATATGGTATTGGCCTTGTGGCGCTATCATTTCGTCTTCCGCGATTCCTATGTTTGCGGAAACTGTGGTAGTCCCTTGCTGACTAAGGGAATATGCCCCAATTGCGGAGCACTGAACGAATAAAAAAACTAATGTTTGAAGAAGTAACGAACCATCAGGAAATTGATGGGTACACATACCATATACATGGGTATGGGTGCCCATTCCTTGGGTATGCCGGTCCAGATGAAGAAGGACAGAAAGACTACCTGCAGACTCCAGTTGACGAGGTGGCTAAGTGCAAAACCGCCGGCATTCTTCGGACTTGCCTTGACACGGAAGGTGAAGCGGGTAGTCATGATGTAGTTGCAGCAGAAACTGACGATGTAGCCAATGGTCAGGGCGATGCGCTCATCCATGTAGGGCAGCAGCAGATAATAGACGGCATATTGTATCAGCGTGGCAACGACACCGACGATACCAAAACGGATGACTTCGGAATACTTCTCCTTCATAACGGTTATTTGAACCAAAAGACACATGCGGACTTGAACCCTATGTAAGGGAGGTAGCCGGATTTTACTGCACGCAGGAATACACGGATTTTCTGCTGGAGGGGTAAGACATGACCGGTATAGAAAACCTTGCTAAGCGTGTAACGTGCAAACTTATGAATGAGGGGCGTATCCTGGAATTTCAGCAGTTCGTCAATGACGGTCAGATAACAATTGATGTTCCTCTCGGAATACTTGATGCCCATGGTGGAGGAACGTCTAACACGATGATTGACAAGTGATTGCTGAAGACAGTAGATGTTGTGACTGCTTAATGTCAGGATGGTGGTGTAGAGCTCGTCCTCGTGGATGATTCCTGGATAGAAGGATAACTGAATACGGTCCAGGTACTGCTTCCTGATGAACAAAGCCCATACTACGCAGCTGTGTTTCCGATTGTCCAGCATCATGTTGAGCAGGAAGTCACCGCTATATTGCTTGTTTTCTTCCAGCAGGTGTGTCCGCTTGTAGTTCCAGGGAACGGGTAAGGCTCCCTCCTCATACATAATCTCGGCATCGAAGAAGATGAAATCTGCCTTGGTGCTACTGATATAATCGTAGCATTTCCTGATAGCATCCTTGTCAATGGTGTCGTCGGAATCCATAAAATAGATGTATTCGCCCTGTGCATGCTTGAGAGCCAGATTGCGAGCTGCCGACTGACCTTGGTTCTCTTGTGTGTAGCAGGAGATACGACTGTCTTGTGCTGCATACTTCTCCAGAATCTCCAGGCTGTTGTCTGTCGAGCCGTCGTTGACAGCAATGATTTCAAAGTCCTGGAATGTCTGACTAAGCAATGTCTGCATGGCCTCGTCCAGATACGGGGCAACGTTATAAACAGGTAATATGATGCTTACTTTTGGCATTTGCTTTGTTCTTTGACTGCAAAGATACGAATAAGTGAGTAAAAAGCAAAACAATTTTTACTTTTTCGAACGGAAGATTCCTCGACAGAATGCCATAGAATGCATTTTATTTTGAATTATTTGCATTTTTCATTTTTTGTTTGTATTTTTGCAACATGACAAACTATAAATATCACATTTTCTCCCCTTATCGGGTATGTCCCATAGGTGCCCATGTTGATCATCAGCACGGGTTGGTGACGGGATTCGCCATTGACAAAGGCGTTGATTTCTGGTTTAATGTGAATGACAACGGACGTGTACATCTTGAATCGAGGACGTTTGAGGGTGATGTGGATTTCGATATCTCTACTCCTTCGCAGGTTCGTGAGCATCATTGGGGTGACTACGTTCGTGGTGCCAAGTATGCTTTGCGCAAGCGTTTCCAGTTGACGCGTGGCATTGATGGCGTGATACAGGGCTCGCT
>Ga0310786_10005184_pt1 | contig 17827 bp, 15 predicted proteins | sample AusTroGonzalo_MG_FD_203881 | JGI IMG/M metagenome (GOLD analysis project Ga0310786, IMG submission 203881) | Bovine rumen microbial communities from tropical cattle in Woodstock, Queensland, Australia - Gonzalo_03 (v2) (version 2) | ecosystem: Host-associated > Mammals > Digestive system >... | reverse complement strand
GCAAAGGCAATTGCCTGGATAACTCCATGATGGAGAACTTTTTTGGACTTATGAAGTCCGAGTTGCTATATTTGCAACATTGGGATACTATTGATGACTTTGAACCAGCACTGGATGAGTATATCAAGTATTACAACAATGACAGAATCAAACTGAGGTTAGACGGAAAGAGCCCGGCACAATACCGAGCTCTCCAAATATCAAATCATTAATTAATCCGTCCAACTTTTGGGGGTCACTTCATACGAACGGTACCATTTCAAGCGCTACACTGACACCGATTAAAGTGATACGCTTGGTACCGATACAGCACTATAATCAATTATTCTGATTAATAATATATTTAAAACACCCTTCACTCCACAAATTACGCAGCTCAATACGTGTAATTCATTCGTAGATATTTGCACACCAGTAATTACATTTATCTACACGTTTGTTAAATCTATAATATTCCAACCTTGTCCTCTCATTTTTATCAATGCTTCGTCTGTCCATCTTCTTTTCTCCGTAGCATAACAAAGAAGATGTGTTGGCCTTGAGAAACCCACATACATCATCTTTCTAGCTGATGCGGCATATACACCTGTATTGGAAACATCATCTCCATATAAAGGGTTCAATATTTCTCCTCTTTTATTCTCCATCAAATGCTCAATTTCATACTTGCCCTCGTAATAGGTTTCCACATACATCGTGGCACAATGTGTCCTTCCCTTTGTCGAATGTATGGTGCCGATTTTGACATTTCCTTCAGGCTCTGCATTCTCTTCAGGTTGTGCTACAATAATCTCTTCATATTGTTCCCCAATGAATGTTTTTGCAGTATCATTGCACTCCGCGTGAAATATTGTCTGAATCGAGTTCTCGATGAAAGATTTCAACTGTATATAAGCTCGAGATTTGTTGCCTGCTGCCAATTCTTTTGCACAACTAAACAAACCCTCACTATACTGTTTTTTTATACTATCTTGAAGAAGTGAAACTGTTAGTGCTAATTTAGTCTTATTGAAATTATTTCCGTCCGCGGTCTTTATACCGTTCAAATACAAGACCTTCAGCAAGATGTCAATCACCAACTTATGTGATTTCTTGAAATCGTCTTTCACGCTTTCATCCTGCATCGCCTTACTTAAGGAATCTACAACAAAAGATTCAGATGGTTTATAATGATAATCCGGAAAAATATCTTCCAAATGAAGTTTATTGGAATCCTCCGTTTTGGTCGCTGCCCATCCTATAATATGAAATCCATGTTTATCTACTCTGTCAACTTCTTCAAGATTGAATTGCTGTATCAGCTCTTCAAATTTATCCTTTAATTGTCCCATTGTTATACCATCATACAGTATCATTTGGGGCTGTATTTCTACATCAAGCTGCCTAAGGCCTGTTACTTGAAAATGATCGTCTTCTCTTCCCTCCTCATGACCTTTATCAGTGACTAAATTGTTCACTACATTAGAAACCATTGGAGTTAATCGTATGGATTTATTAATATATCTAGGGTTCTTGCCTCTCCACTGTAATGTGGTGGCTCTTGATAGACTGCTAAAGATGGACTGGTTGGGGTCTCCAATCAGTTGATAGCACTCACAACTATCCCCTTCAAATAGCTGATTTAGTAAGTCTAACTGATGCTTCTGTGTATCTTGTGCTTCATCAACAAATACAAAACGAAATCTATCCCTGATTACATTGATTATCGATGGCTTTTTCCTCAAATAACAATTCGCCAAAAAATAGCAGTCATCATAATGAAGATAGCCCTCTTTTAGTAGACACTTCTTCATGTCCATAAGAAAATCTAAAACTGCCTTAGTGTTTTCTTCAACAGTATTTGCTCTTATCCATGTTTGTGGAGCATTCACGGTTACTTCTCTTCCGTTAATTCCCATTGTCAAATCTACCCCTCCAGCATCATTTAAAGAGAATCTAACATAATGGTAATGCTTATTATCGCTTGCAAACTTATATTGTACGAGGTTAGCCGCTAATCCTCTTCTGGCATTTACATATTTATCGCACTCTTTATAGTACCTGTCTGCTTCTATAGATTCAATGCTTTTCCCAAAACAACTTTCGTAAAAGGGTATTGCCAGATACTTATCTACAAACTGCTGTATTGTTCCTACAAAGTTGGGGTACTCGAATAAATGAGGGCAAGAACCTTGCAACAGGCGTTTCAATTCATCGACAGCCGTGTTAGTATGGGAAAGTACCAATATACCACTTCCATCATCCAATGGTAATTGCTTTGCCATGCAAAAGAGTTTTGCCTGGAGAGCAGTTGTTTTACCACTGCCTGGCACAGCCATTAAATCTCGGTGATCAAGGCTCTTGATAAAAGCCCTGCGTTCATCATCAAAAGACTTACCAGCTGGCAACAATAGCGCCTCGGCCTTCTCTATAAGCTTATCAGTGATAACCATACTTAATTAATTACAAGCGTGATTAATCGCATCTATAAGGTACTTTGCAGAGTCGCCTTCCATATGACTACAATCTATTGTAGAAGACTCTAAGAGTTGGGTAAATTGGTATGCTACTCCGACTTTATCAAGAGGTGTAACATGTTGGCGAGCGCCCATTTCGTCAATACTATATTTTCTGAGTTTGTTAATCAATTCAGACTCGAAAGCTTCTTCATCATAATGACCGTCTTCTTGTTTCTTAAATGATTCCGCATGTGAATGAACCATACTAACGGCTTGTTTAAACAGTTCACCAAAGTGATGTGATTTAAATAGACACCATTCTAATGTCCAGTGTTCAGCAATAAACCAACCAACTTCCGGGTAATCCGTCACATCAACTTGTGATCTAATACTAGCCCTCTTTTCTCTTTCTTTTTCGACATCAAACAGACTATCGTCCTCATTAGGTCTAATATCTAAGTCTGTAACTATGGACACATTACACCCGGTACGGTTCTTATCTTTTCGCATATAAATCTTGGCATAGCGCATATAAGCCGTAGAGCCAACATTAACTACGCTTACCTCACTAGCGGTCAAATCCTTACCTATCCTTTTAGCAATAGAAGGAATAATTATTTCCTCTGCCCACCCTTCAACGAGAATTATCCCTTTTGCAAAGAACAGATTAGACTTCGTTACATCTAAGAAATGGTCCAGGAACTTATAGTCACCCTCCTCAAGCAAAGTATAGGCAGGCCCCATAGGGAACACTTTACCGTCTTTACAAATTATCACCTGATTCTTTTCTCCCTCTGAGAGCTTAACTTTGGATGCAAGGTTGGGGCTGTGAGTTGTGATAATGAACTGAGTCCCTTCTTGCCTTTGAATAGTCTCAAGAACTTTCATTTGGGCTTGGGGGTGTAAGTGTGCTTCTTCTTCCTCAACCAAACAGAGTTTAATTCCAGTCCAACCCTCTTTTTGTAAATGCAATAGCTCTGTGGCCATATATAAACGGTTCATCGTTCCTAAGCCAGGACCTATAACTCCATCAAGATGAAGTGACAATTTCTCAAGTATCTCTTTGATATTTGAGCCAGAGATAGTAAACGCTGATTCTGCACCAGGATTCACAAAACTTCCAAGAAAACCATCAATTACACCCTTAATTTGATCCTTAATACTCTTCTCCCCTTCCTCTTTATCATCATTTTTGAACCAATCCTTGATACTTTGATTTGCCGTGGTAACATACCCCTCGAAAGCGTCTTTTCCGTCAGCTCCTTTTTTGAATAGGTCATGCCCCTCCAAAATTTGAGACAATCTGGAATACTTTTTAGCCGTTAATTCATTCTCTGCATCTCGCAAGGGTTTCAGAAATGTCACTTTCAGATAATCACGGGCTAGGTTATCTAATGATGAGCCAGACATATCCATCCCCGCTCTCACGTCCATAGGAATAACTCTATCATCTATTTTTCTTGCAGTATAGATTAATCTTAGTAATGGTTGGTCTGGAATATCTTTATCCCATCCCAGCCACTCAGTAAAGTGTGAAGCCTCTGATGTCGTTAGCCCCTTTATTATCAACTCTATTCTCAGCTCATTAGCACCATTATAAAAATCTTCGGTTTCCAATAAAAGCCTCTCAAACGCATGTGTTTTTAATACAATCTTAATGGCTTCCAAGATTGCAGTTTTACCAGAGTCATTTTCGCCAATAAGCACATTTAACCCTGGAGTAAACGAAAGATCCAAATTGGGCTTATTCAAGTCTATCTCACCCAAAGAACCAAACTTTCTAAAATTCCACAATTTAATATTCGCCAGAAACATGCTTAACTATATTATAATGCAACAAGTACATATTAGCATCAAAATGTCACACCACCTCAAGCAAGTGGTCAACTAAACCCTCAAACTCATCAAACAGTTTGTCCTGCGTCTTTAAATAGTCATCTGCGGTTATTAATGCGGGCTTTCCCACATAATGATTATAACTGTCAGCTATATCTTCTTCTTTCTTTTTGATTTTGCTTTCCGAGCCGTGGTAGTAATCATGCCTTAAGTCTGTACGTATATGCTTCACCCTAAAGATGCATTGATACACCTCATCGTTCCGCACAGCAGCATCAGTCACTATTGTTTTAATATGTTCAAGATTCTCATAGAATATAAAATACAACCCGTCAATGATATTCCCAAAGTCATTCTTCGTAGCACAAACCGTACCTCCCATTGTAGCCGCTGCTATAGTTGTAGCTCCACTATATTTAAAAATAATATCCTGATTCTTCCTTGCTAAAATGGAATTAATTGTAACGACCTTGTTTATTATCCTTTTACCCTTCTCACTAAGTTTATAAGATGGTGTTTTTACTAACGCTTCCGCCGGAGTAATGTCAGCATTCTGTTTCTTTTCCTTCTCTAGTTCATAAGGTAGATAGGTGACAACATTTATCTTTGGCTTATATGCTCCAAAATCACCTATATCTTGTAGTGGTCTGGCACCATATGCTGTAGTACAATACTTTGAAGTCCAATCAATTTGTCTATCCACCATATACGAAGCACTATCCATCACACCAAGTTGCCATGCCGTGAGGTTACCTGATTCGGATATTGCTTTGTGAGTTTGCATGGCTATAGTATTAAGATCTCCAAGCATGGAAACTGGAGCAATAATACCCTTAATAGCATCGGACTGAGTCATTAAGATATCAGAAACAGTCGAAATCTGCGATGCTACACTAGTAACACAAGGGAAGCCCTTATCTCGCGCTAAATTCAGCGTTTGTTCCTCCAAAGAAGCTAACGAGGCCAACGGTCCAATGCTTGGCAACGTCAGGCTTTTAATTGTATCATATACAGATGGTATGACCGCAGAATTAGTAGCTATGCTCCACCTTGACGGGGTAGCAAGAATGTCAGATGCCAAACTCCCAGCTGGTGCAGTGCACACATTCAAAGTGGCCTTGGCTTTGTTCCAATCATCCCAAAGCTTTACACCTCCTAGTGGAGATAGAGAAGCATATTCCTCTGCTGATATGTGAGCCCTTCCACAAACTTCATTTAGTTTTGTAGACAAAGAGGCAAAACTAGCTTTTGCTTCTACCAAAGTATCTTTCTTTATTTCTTCGTTCATTTATTTCAACACTAAACTATCCAACAAGCATTAACGGTGCAATTATCTTCCTAATAAGACCTGGGACCTCACTATGTTGTTCATACCAAATAACTTGCACGCCCAAACCCTCAAGTTGGTCCTCCACCGTGTTAAAGTGCTTTTCGTTCTTATCAACATCTTTAGGCCTAAAGAGTCGCTCTCTTTTCAGAAAAACAAAATGATGACATTCATTATCGCCTCCTGATCGTGAGATATCTAATAACCTTCTCAGATTAGGATCTTTCATGGACATGCCTATAAAAAAGCATGTGTTACGATCAAGAGCATGTAACTGTTCAACATTAGACCAATGATATGCCTCTTTATACATCTCATGGTACTCTTTCTCACTAAATACTGGGGTGGAAGCTATATCCCTTTTCATTTGAGGAATCAAACCGTGAACGTGGTATACTGGAAATTCATTGCGTTTATTTCGGTTTTTCAAATATATACGTGCTGTAGAAATTCCATTTCTTTCAAGAGCCGTCTCCATCAAGTCGTCATAGTTATAGGTAATAATACTATCCACCTTACCTGCTATTACATTACGCTTGTTATCTATTGGCCCTTGAACGGCCTCACAAATAGACTTTATTAAGTCTGACTGTTCTATATCAACTTTGTTATAGAGAACATAACGACGCAGGTAGTCGGATACAGCTAAAAGCCGTTTACTGCCAGATGCCCAATAGCGTCCAAGGATAATAGGAGACATGCCACACCAAGAATAGACTTTATTAAAATCTTTCTTCAAACCCAACCCTTTAAAATAGCCAGCGATCCTCCTTAATAAATCTTCCCACGATGGACCACCCGCATCCATACTGACTCCAGCGCCAAGAAAGAAGGAACAATGATCTTCTCTGAAAGCAAACTTCGCATTATCTATAACAACTTCGCGTTTTGCCTTCCAATCTAACTCCATCCGTTCTATTTGGTCATTTATTTTGGCAGTTTTATCTATTTGTTCCAGGAACTCCTCTATTTGATATAACAATACAAGCTTTTGACGTTTAGTTTCTTGTATTATTTGGTCAGTAAGTACACCTCGCTCCTGATAAAGCAAATAGACTTTGGCGTTTGGGTATATCTTATGATACTTTTCTGCAAATTCATTAACTCTATACACAGTATCTGAAAGGATACTCCATTTAAAATCAAAACAGCTATTTGCCGGTATCTTTAGTTTTGATATACCGGTCGTTGTGTATAGCTCAAGTAAATAACTATAGTCCTGGAATTGGGAAGCTTTAGCAAATTCTATTGACTCCTCTCCTTTCCTGCATCTAAAATAAAGCGATGCATAAACTTTCTGTACCGACATGCGAGAAAGAATAGCCATGTATCCCCCATGGTTTTCTATTAATTCGTCATGTTCTTTTTTGATTTTATCTATATCCATAGAGTTATAAGACTTCCATCTCAAAACAACCAACACCTCCCCAGCCCCAGCCAGGAAGGTGTCAGTCAGTTATATCAAAATAATCCCCACAATTCAAGGAGCAAGGCCATACCTCGCCACCAATCATATAAGGACTATTATTCTCAATTCCAGAATTCATTCTCACTAAGCATCAATCATCCGCCCTCAAGTAATCCTCATTTGCGGCACTGTCAGACTTCCACAAAAATACCACAATCCTTTAAACAACCTCATTCCCCTCCAAACTAATATCTATAAATTCACATATCTTGAATTTTCATCCCCGCTGCATACCGTGCCGGGCAAAGCCTCGGCACCGTATTCCGCTCCCCGCGCACATCGTGCAGCCGCAAACGTCAGCACCGCCTGCCTAAGCCTCCCGCACTCACAAAGTTTTCATCATCTCCGCAACTATTATCTATCATCTATCATCTCTTAACTATTAACTACTCATCGTTTTCCTTAGTAGTTTTAATCTTTCCAATAGCCAGACTCTTCTCTCCTACTATGCTCTGTCGCGCCATAAAAACTATTATCTATAATCTATTATCTATTAACTACTATTGGTATTGATTCTTCCGTTTCCACTCCTACCACAAATCTACCAATTTCCCCATCATCTCCACCCGTTCCGGAGCCATTTTACCAGCCTTTAACAGTTTCCGGTTATGTTTCACCCAGTTCAGCATCAAATGCTCCTCAATCCGGTGCTTAGATGGATTCCTATGGTTTGACTCAATAAAGGTCATTACCTCATTGTAATTCTGCATCCACCTTTCATCCTGTGTCATAAATCACAAACCTTTTCCGTGGCACTGCTTGAATTTCTTTCCACTCCCACACGGGCATGGCTCGTTTCGCCCGACTCCTTTAAAGCGCTCAAGAAGCAACGCCTTTTTCGCATCATCTTCCTTTTCTTGGATGCACTTGTCAATTCTCTCTTTCACCTTATCATCAAGAAAGAAATTCGGATGCCAGCCGTTAAGTATCTTATTAAGAATAAAGCTATCAATAGCCGAGGCTGCAATACCTGGTATCGAACTTACAAGCCCCAATGCACTGCATGCAACAAATCTGATTGCTCCTGATAATTTGGCCCCAAGCACTGTATGAACAGAGTTCATTATATCCATCTGCATCTGAGCCTCATCATATTCATCATTCATTGCCCAATATCTGAACAATTTACCTTGCAGGCTATTACGTAGTTTCAGTATATCTTCCAGATCAATAACCTGATTATAAAAAAGTTCACCCAAGTCAAGGAATCCCTTTTTATGAAGGATTGACTGAATTGCAGTAACCCCATCCTTCAAATTATCAGCAAAGACAGAGGCACACTTTTTACCCATCAGAACGCTGATTTCCCCATCTGTTTTCAAAGCATTGGCACCAAGCAGCCCCGCGGTTACCACAACAGTATTAAGCTCATGTAGCCTAAGGATATTCAGTTGATGATACTCCGTCTGTCCCCACTTATTCTTGCGCAATATCTCATTCGCAGTAACAAATGGCTCATTCTTCAAATCATGAAGTGTCTCTTTCAATGTCAGTTGTTTGATTTTCTCTTGTTCTATAACCTCCTTCTTTTCATCTATCAAATAAAGTAAAGCCTGCGCCTCCTTACCTGCTATCTTTTTATGATAGAACGTGATTTCTATTTCACTCCATTCATCTTGAACAGGTTTGAATACGGTTTCACCCTTTTCATTTGCTACTGCCGAAGAATATGGAAAGAAACTTGGCTTCCAAATCTTGTCAGATTCCCTCATCATCACAGGATTGATAAGATTGTCTGGGATAAATTGTAAAATATCAGCTCTCAGCAGCTCTTCAATATATGTGGAACCAAACACCTGCAGGACATCCCAAATATGGTTACCTTCTATATAAACTTTGTCATAGGCTAATATGGCCGTAATCAGGTCGTTAGCGATTTGCAGTGTAACCTGATGGGCATCTACTTGGATGTCATACCCGCATTGTATGTCTATTACTTCCTTCCCTCCTACTTGCCCAAACGTAACTTCCTGGCGAATATTGGGATAGTTTGACAATAGAATTTTTGTATCAGTCAAGTTCATAATTTAGACTTTAATCTTATGTGTCATTTCCTGCTCCATTTTCAGCAATTCATCAAATGTCTTCTTAAAGGTCCCCGTGAACTTCACATCAAAGCCTTTTCTTCGGGCATATTGAAACAGATACTTATTGAACGGTACCGTATTCAGGATTTCCTTACTATCCTTGTATGCCAAGTATTCGTTCACGACCTTGTCCAATTCAATTTTTCCGTTCACGAACAGATTTTCCAGTTTCATCAGCAGGTTCAAATTCACCATCAACAAGTCTTTCACCTGGAATCGGTCATCAGACACACTTAAGCACCTCTTGAATTCACTGTTAAGATAGTAGTTAATCCCCTCAATATCAAAACTGCCATCGGTATATACCAAGACGGGATAAATCTTCAGCTTACCTTCTGGTGCTGAGGTATCTACCCGTGATATAATCTCAGGAAGCTTCTTTTCAATAACGTTCGCCAGTTGTTTTACACCTTTTGGCTTTCCCTCTTCATTCTCCACAAAAATATTGAAAAGCTTCTTCCTTATCGTTTCGAAGTCACAAGATGTTTTGGTCTTTGCATCAAGTCGAACATCCTTAAACTCAAATATAAAGACCCTGTTGCTTCTTCTGGCATAATAATCAGGCTCACCAGATTTCAACTCTTTATGCAAAGCCTCGCCAGTCATTCTCACAGGTATCCTCCTTGAAAGAGTGCTTTCCAATGTCCTGTACAGCATATATTGCTCTGAAAACCGTTCTCCTACCTGCTGCTTTAATGACTTATATGCTGTTACTTCATCACTGAAAGTTCCCATAGCTGCAAGGGTAGCAGCCATATCAAACAGCATTCCTTGGAATATCTTGTCAATGAAGAATTTTGAAAACAGGATGGCATATTTGTCTTTTTCCAACCGATAAACTGGCTTTGAGCGTATGTCATTCAAATCGTCATAAGCTCCGTCACCGTCTTGATCGTAACTCATGCCGCTCATAAAGTCAATCCACGCACCATTGTCTTTTCTAAACTTAATGATATTGGTGGGCGGTTCATGAACAGTCGTTGAAGCCACAATGTTAAATATATACCCGATGTATTCTATGACAGAATTGTATCTCTTTGCGCCTATGAAGTCATCAACATATTTCTTGAACTTCTTATCTGAATTGGCGAAATCTACAAAGAACCATTTTCCCTTTATTACTTCCAGTGTTGCATCGGTGAAGTTCTCAACATCATTTGTTAGCAGTGTAATTGGCATATAACACTTCAGCATATCATCCGAAGTACATTTCTCTGGCATACTCCTGCCCATGCTAATACGATCTAGATATTCGTCGCAGAAAACCAAATATGCCTTAAACAGTCTCGTCTTCTCGCTCTCTGTTAATTCATGGTGTTCCTCATTGGGATGAGCTATCAGATATTGGGTCAGTTTTAGCAGCGAATACCTGTCAATCAAATTATCCACCCCGTTATAGAATCCACCCAAGTAATCGGTCAATCTATGCTGTAGTTCGCTTTCAAAGCTGAACATCAATGGAGCCAGAATATGTATATCGCTTTCCTCAATCTTCATATTGTCTTTCCTGAAAACGATATACGTACACCACTCCACAGCCTCGTCAGTAGGTATATACTTAACCAACGATTCCAAAGACGCTCTCTCATCCGCATATAGCTGCGAATAAGAAATCATCTTGGCTTTCCGTAATGTCAATGATGGGAATGGTTCGCTTTTCATCTTGAAATTACTTCTCTTTTTCCATCTCACTCTTCAGATATTCCGCCATACGAGCACTCCATACTCTCACTTCCTCAAACTTATGCTCTTTCAGTGTATCCACCGCTTTCAGTTCTTTCTGATACAACGGTATCACCGAACCAACCCATCCAAAGCATCCAAGGTTGTGCCCCAGAGCATTCATTACCTTTATATTCTGTCCGAATTCGTCCACGAGCAAATACACAATCTTACTAAAAGCATCCCCATCAAAGACAGGGGCCATATCCATCAGTCGTTCGGGTGCCACTTCCGGGCTCTTTCTGCACCAGTCCATTAATGCTGATGAGTGGTCAGTCTCGAACAACAGTCCGACTTCATTCTGCGCCCCTCCTATCATAGAACCCATAATGTCCTTCAGCCGATGATACGTACAGTATTCCTCTCCCCATAGCCGCCACTCTCTTGACTCAACACCACATCTTCTATGATAGAGCCATCATCATTGTGAGTAGTCACTCTAACCTTGCCTCGCAGGATAACAAAAGACTCATCCTTCGTTGGATGCCGATGGATGGGTACCACAGTCCCTGACTCCACAGCATTCAGCATCCGATGACACTTATCCTCCAGCGACTGATAAGTCCGATGCCCGATTACGGCCGATGCCCCAAAGCATGCAAAACGGTGCTAAAGGAGGTTTAGCTCGACTATCCGAGGGGGAAGGTCCGCTCGGCTCCGAAGGAGACGCTTTCACAAAGCGAAGCGACTGAAAGAACCGCCCTCAATGTCTCCTACTTAACCACCTCAAAGAAGGTATCCGGCCGTCCAGGATCAAACACCTCATTGCAATACATCACCGTAACCAAGTCCTCCGTCTCAGAAAGGTTGATGATATTATGCGTATAGCCCGGCAACATATGCACTGCCTGAATCTTATCACCAGAGACTTCCCACTCCAGCACCTTGCCTTCAGGGTCATTCAGATTCCTCTGCTGAATCAGTCCGTGACCTTTCACCACGATAAACTGCTCAAACTTGGTGTTGTGCCAGTGCTGACCCTTAGTGATGCCAGGTTTCGAGATATTAATCGAAACCTGCCCAGCATTCAAAGTATGCACCAACTCCGTAAAGCTTCCACGGTCATCCACATTCATCTTCAAGGGGAACGCCACCTTCGAAGCAGGCAGATAACTCAGGTAGGTGCTATACAACTTCTTAGCAAAAGAGCCCGCAGGAATCTCCGGTATCATCAAGGTCTTTGGCTGTTCAACGAAAGACTTAAGCAGCTCCACAATCTCACCCAGCGTTACTTTATGAGTAATGGGTGCAGCACAATAGCGACCATCCTCTTTCATTACGGTTTCAACACCATCAAACTCGCAATGATGCTCCTTACCCAGCAAAGCGCAAATCATCTCATCTACCAAGTCATCTATATAGAGCAATTCCAATTCCACCGAAGGATCATTCACTGTATAAGGCAAATCATTGGCAAACGCGTTGCAGAACGTCGCCACCGCGCTGTTATAATTGGGCCGACACCACTTACCAAACAGATTCGGGAACCTGTACACCAGAACCTTAGCGCCCGTCTCACGACTATATTCAAAGAACAACTCCTCCCCTGCTTTCTTACTCTTACCATACTCCGATGTTCCAAAACGTCCGGCAAGAGTAGCCTGAATAGAAGAAGACAGCATCACCGGGCAACGATTCCCGTGTTTCTTAAGCGTATCCAGCAAGGTCGATGCAAACCCAAAGTTCCCAACCATGAACTCACTCTGCTCTTTGGGCCGATTCACACCCGCCAGATTGAACACAAAGCCACACTCACGGCACCAGGCATCAAGCTCCTCCGCAGTCGAATCAAGGTCATACTCTAACACCTGCTCAATCTTCAACTCCGGAAACCTCCGATCCTTACCTTCAGCAACATTCTTCAAAGCTGCACAAAGGTTCTTTCCAACAAAACCTTTCGCTCCAGTAACTAGTATCTTCATAACATCAACCGACAAGCCTTATTCAACAACACATAAAAGTCTTAATAGGTATGATACAAGATTTACAAAGTATCAAAATAGTCAAACAAAAAACTCATTTCAGAACATCCGACGGATGTACATGTGGTTATATCAAATGGTTTTGAATGTTTTCTAGCCTTACTAAGTCCTTCATCTCCTCCTAATTTTACAAAAATATCATTAGGGCATCTCTTATAATAATTCTCATCCTTACTATAATCAGATAAAGAATCATTTTTTTTCAAATCTGATTCTAAGGAATCAAAATCATTATAGAACTTGGTAGTTTCCTTAAAATGCAATAAATACCAATATTCAAGACAGGGATTATTGATAATAATCAGCAAATTTTTCATCCACCCATAAGAAGCTTTGAATCCATTTGATATTTTCTTGTCATGAATAATTGATAGATAACGATTATACCAGGTTTCGAAATCAGACCTCTCCTTAGCACTGTGTAAAAGACTATCAAAATCTATTATCAAAATAGCTTTATTAAACAATTCGTCCTTTATCTTCAGTTGGGCTATCTTAAACAATTCATTTATACTCTTCTTTTGCGGTAAATCAGGTTTGATTTTAAGATTACAAAGTCCTCTACATTTACAACTATAATGGTCCTTGGTTACCTCAAGATACCATTTTTCATCATTTCCATCTACAATAACTGCAATCGCATTTCTGGATGGTAATTGTTTCGTTTTCCTACCCATATGCAATGCAATATTAATTGTCATCCATTTGATTTATATGTGTATCTCCTAGCCTCGGGATTGCCCCCAATTTTCCAGAACGATAAGCATTATAACGACTTGTTGTTGATCTTATAATGTCCGAACCAAAATCTGCTAAAGAATATACCTCTGTCTCACCTTTTTCATTCTTTTCAGTGAGCCACACACTATCATCCCTATATATGTCTCTATTATCTAAAAACTCTCTATTGTGAGTTGTAAAGACCATTTGAGATTCATTTGAGTTTGTGAGATAGGTTATAATAAAATGTTCATATAGATCCGGATGCAATCTACATTCAAGTTCATCAACACATACGAAATGAGATTCTTTTATCAGATTCAACAAAATACTTGATAGCTCATAATAGCGTTTCGTTCCATGTGACTCATCATTATAATTTAATGAGACTCCTCCATCTTTGCCATTATGGACCATTTGAACCTTAACTTTTTCCGTATATGGATTTTCTGACAACTTTTTTTTAAGTCCCGAAGGAGTCGATTCATCATCCATTAACAATCTAACCACCTTGGGTGATATCTCAACTTTCGTCTTTTCAAGTAGAATATCATTAATACCAACATCCGCTTTCCTAAGAAGATCAATTACTTGTTGTTTGGCAATGTTATCCTCATATAATTGTCCTGATGTATAATCGCTTAAATGTTGACCTGAAGTGCGAACAAGAGGCATTATATAATTCCCAGCCCAATCAAGTATAGTTTTGGCCCAAGGGATATCCAGATTACTTTTTTCAAAAGCACCAAAAAAAGTTCTATTATGGAGAAGATTTACATTAATATCGCGTAAACCTGAAACTGAACCATATTTCTTATTATTATATTCCCCCCATTTAATTGATGATACCAATGTTTCAATATTGGTATTTCGTTCGTAAACAACATGAGGACGTAATGCATCAAATGGATGACGTGTTAAACGCTCATATTGGATATAATCATTATTAAAAATAACGTTAAAACAATATGCGCTATCCTCACATATAAAATTCACTGTCATCTCGGAATTCTTTGTTCGATATTCTGAGTCTAGAGCAAATCTATCATATTTTATTTTTGATGACTTAGATTCACATGGAACAAGCATCAACTCTGGGAACATTTCAAGTGCTCTAATAACATTGCTTTTTCCAGATGCATTTGCACCCATTATAGCAGCCATCTTGAGCAAGCGATATTTTCCTTTTTTTACTACATAATATTCTTCTAGATGATTATCATTCGTCGCTTCAAAAGAAATGGTTTGAGGTTCTTTGATAGATCTGAAATTAGAAATCGTAAAATCAATAATCATACCTTTAAAAATATTTCGTTTTGCAATTGTCTTGCAAATATATCACTTTAATTTTAGAATGCACCGCGCCGAGAGGTCAAAAATTGCAAATCGCTGGAATTTTCAAACATTTCACCGCCTGCATCCGTTGCTAAAAATCTTCAAGTAACCAAAAGATGATCCTATACATCTTATATGCACCCATCATAATCAGATCACAACTCCCCAGGCAAAAAGAACTGCTCACAGTTATTAATAGGAACAATATCCACATGTATATCCGCAGGCAACACAGCCTTCATAGATTGGATAACAGCATCCGCATTCATATCCTGAACATATATCTTTCTCAGCCGTTGCATTCCTCCAAATATAAGTCTGTCAGTTTGTCTATTAAAGAAAGGGAATGAATAGCCTATCACAACTACGTATTCTGTATCTTCAGTCGTTGATTTGATGGTATTAAGCATATTCTCTTGGTTGGGGGAGTCTTCCCACGCAAAAGAAAGATGCGTATTAAAATGAATACCTAGACCACTTAAGGTAACCTTAATATGACTATAAATAATAATCAATTGTAAGGCAACAGATAGTAGTTTATCCTCCATTATATTTGTAATAATTGGAGAATCTGCAAAAGTAGCAGAACCATTCAACTTAATTATCCTTCCTGTATCAGTAAGAGCCGGCCATTTACTCTCTCTATTCTTCTCAAACACTATTAATCCCGGTCGCTCCCGGTATGAACGGAACGCCATCTCAATTTGTGAATCATAGTTCCATGACAGTATACTAATGTCACGTGGGATATCCAGATATGGCATCTCCAAAACATTCGCCAAGAACGTATCATAACGATTATCCGGATAATTCATTATCTGTTCCCAAATAAAGAAAGCACATAAGACATCTTTTAGTTTCTCAAAACCTTTTTCATTACCTGTCAAATATAACTTTCGGGCATATGTGTCAATTGTGGCATGACTTTGAACACCTTTAATTAGGAAATCAATATCATTCAGCATGTCCTCTTTATTCCTCTCTACATTATTTGAGGTGGTCAAAAACCGATTCCAAAAATTAATATCTCCATCAGGTATTTGGGCATTAGAAATAGATTCACGGAACAACTCAAATCTTTCCGGTATTTCCGATACGACAGGCAGTCCTTCCAGAATAAGCCCCTGCTTATTCCGTTTTCCAGCGCTCGCACCGGCTCCAAAATAATATATGGTCTTACTCATAATAATTAAAAACTACATTTCTACACTTAGCCATATTAGTTGTGTATGTATCAGCATCTTACACTACAAACTAATGCCGGACATTCACGAAGAAATCTTCGCCACCCGTCTAACCCATTTTATTAATCAAATCCCAAAGAACAGCTTTAAACTCCAACAATCTAGAAGACTTGATAACGTAACCTAGATTATTCGGTATCCCTGTACTAGTCTTTGGCATATTGGCAAATGTTATTGTCCCCTCTACTCTATGCTGGGGACCAGCATATAATATACCTAACAGTATAACCCTACTTGAGCCCCAATTAAGATTGCCTTTCTTGTCAACAAAACCACCCTCATTAAGTATTAGTACAGGAGAGCCACTTGAGCCAGGGAAGCAAGCCGCATCTATTAAAAACACCTGTATTCCATTAAAATCATTCTTGGGATGCGTCGCTGTTATTCCCCTACGTACAATTGGTTGGTTATTATAGCTATCCCAAATACCGTCTGGATAACCAACCATAATAATCTCTTCTATAGCTGATAACTCCTCTAGTTGAGTTTGAGAAGGCACTAAGCTCTCATCAAGTGGTGCAACAAAAGGTTTCTTCCCTTGAGCTTCTAGATAAGCAAACACTGGCTGAATGGGAAGCACGCATAGATCCGTTCCATTATCCGGATGCATAATCCATTGACCAGAATCTACATGAACCTTCTCGTGTGATATTGTACCGTCGGGCATAGTACATGTAATAACAATTGACGTTGTAGTACTCCCATTGATCACGTGTTTGTTAGTTACCAAGCATGGAATGAAGGTTTTATCATTCACCTTGAAATTGAAGAGAAAACCAGTACCTGTTGATAAAGAATTTGGAGGTATCGTTGCTTCTATCCTAAGCGTAGAATAACAAACTTTCTCACTGAGAGATAGTTCTTGTATCTTTTCCATATTAATCTTCATTGATATTAATAAAAGAGAACCGTAACAGACCTCTGGGAGTCATTAGTGTGTGGAGCAAGCTCCTCGGTTGGATTAAGTAACTGCCACAGCATTAGATTGCGGTCTTGCCTTAAGAGACTATAACAATATTCAGTTACCTACTCCTTCCGAATAACCGACTGAGTTAATATCTTTCCACAACCCCTCATCAAAAATTATAACCTCATCACCTCATCCACCCCCAGAGCCCGATAAGCCCCATCTGATAGTATCGGTCAATCGGTACCAACGTAGCGGTCGAATCGGTACCACCGTAGCGGAGCAATCGGTACCATCATAGCGGACCAAACGGTACCACCGTAGCGGTCCAAACGGTACCAAAACCATTTCGGTTCTGCGAGTTATTGTTTAACCTCGTATGTTTGCAGAAAAGACTATCAATTCTGCAGAGATATGGCAAACCGAAATGTAACTATGAACAAGCTGAAACGAGCTTTTCAAATGCTGGCGGGCAACATCCCGCAGCGTGACATCTGCGAGCAGCTTCGTATGGGTCGTGGCGTTCTTGACAAGTACAAGAAAGCCGCAGTCGCCTCAGGCGCGACCTTTAGCGAGCTCGGCCGGATGAGTGATGAGGAAATCGGCAGTTTCCTCATGTCTACCAAGAAGGTCATTCCTCAATCTGAGAGAAGACAGATTCTGGAATCGCTAATCCCGGACTACGTGTCTGATCTTGCACACAACCACTTCCTGACTATCCTTGACCTGCACAATCGGTATCTGCAGGAGAATCCGGATGG
>Ga0310786_10005183_pt1 | contig 17829 bp, 12 predicted proteins | sample AusTroGonzalo_MG_FD_203881 | JGI IMG/M metagenome (GOLD analysis project Ga0310786, IMG submission 203881) | Bovine rumen microbial communities from tropical cattle in Woodstock, Queensland, Australia - Gonzalo_03 (v2) (version 2) | ecosystem: Host-associated > Mammals > Digestive system >... | reverse complement strand
TAGAGTTTTCCTGCCGGTAATCTGCTTTGCACTGGTACATATTATCGGAGGCATTGTCGCAAGGAAGCTCAGTGCCAAGAAAAACGAGGAAGCAGACAGGGTTGCAAACGAGCGGTATGAACTTATCAGGAAGCTGTATTGTGAGATCGCCGAACTCAAGGTTGTTGAGGCAAGACTCAAGAGTGAATTACCCTGTCAGAGCCTTTTGGAAATTGAAGAATCCGGAATTGAACTGAATGAGGGAAACACCGAAGACCCTGTTGAATTAGCAGATTATCTTGCATATAAGTATGATTCCGTGTGTAAGATTGAGAACGATATCGGAGTCTGCGAATCAGTGATTGCCAGGAACCAGACTTTTGTTGAACCGGCAAGATATTCGTCATTCAGGTTCTTTGTTCCGTTCTTTATCGCGTCGATCATTGAATTTCTTTTGGGATCAGTCTTTTTATCGGTACAGTCCTTTATTATGGTATCTAATGGTGATCCTTCAGGCAAAATGCTTAATAAAGTAGCTGTCTTGATCCCTCTCGTTTTCTTTATGGTCATTCATGTGATCGGAGGAATATATGCCAGAAAAAAGAGAGATAAGCTCAATGCCGTTATAGACGAAGATGTCAGTTACAGAGCAAGATGTTGCGAAGATAATCAGAATAAGAGCATGAACTTAAGAGCCAGGCTCACAATACTTCAGGAAGATCTGTCCATTTATAATGACCGTGTTCCGACAGACCTGAGAAAACATGCCGGCATGCAGAAGGTCAAAAAGCTCCTTAAATCAGGTGAGGCAAAATCATTTGACGATGCAGTAGCTATGTGCATGAATAATAAACCGGTTACTCAGGAGTAACTGTTAAGGCAGTCTTGGCTATGCTTAACCAGGTTGAATAACTCCTCGTCCTTACGAGCAGGCTGCTGATCACAACGGTCCTGGGGTGAAGAACTTCGTTTGAGAAACCTGCAGGAGGCGTAAAGGTTCCGACCGCGCTGATTACATAAGGAATGTCATCAACGGTTCCAAGATAAATTGTCATGTGTCCCGGGAAAGAGACAAGGCTGCCTGGAGCAAGCTTGCTGATTATCTCCATTTTCTCATCAGAATCCATGTCAGACATATCGACCTTGTAAACTCCTGTTACGTCTGACTGGCCGACACGCGGCATCAGAATTCCGAAGCAACGGTAGATCTCGCGCACGATGCCAGTGCAGTCATTAGCCTGGAGATCGCCGCCCCATCCGTATCTGTCACCCTGAAGCTTTAATGCCTGTCTTACGACGTTGGCAGAAGTAAAGGGCAGATAACCTACTGTAACGTCATCTGATACAGGAATAAGAACATATTCATCTTCTATGTAACCATCAGAACCTCTTGTAGGAACCTTTACAACATAATCTCCGAAGGTGGTGCGCTCGCTGACGACATCAGGTGCATCATCAGCAGGAATAAGTTCCATCTTCGTTCCCATCGGCAAAACCAGATTGGTGGTTGCGTCTGAGTAAGGGTCATTGCCCAATCGGATCTCTCTTGCGGTAACTGTAAGCCAGTAGTCTGGATTCTGACGCTCAAGCCAGTCTTCCTTGTCTTCGCAGAGCGCAATGGCATCTTTGCGGACCCACGCGGCAAAACTGTCGAATACAACATATAGATAATCGCCGTCAGAACTCTCATGGAGAACATAGACCGGCATATATGGCATGCATTCAGAGTAGAGATTGGAATCAAACAGCTGGTCGTACGGATCTGTAAAGACTCTGTCTTCCGTAGGGAGCATTCTGAGAGTCATTCTCTTAACGGAAAAACCGTATCTGACATTGATCACTTCAGGGACACTGTCAATGTTTGAACGGTCAACCAGGTCTTCAAAATAGAGTTTTGTTGTGCGTGTTCCGTCCAGATAATAACCTGTGGGATTCTTGAGAAACGAATTCGCATTCTCTTCGAGAAAAGAAATCAGGATATCACCGTCGAGCGTGTCTTCGAATTCGTCAAATAAAGGGAAGACTGTACCGTCCCCGGCTTTGATCACAGCTCTGTTCTCGTGATTGAACGCCTTGATCTGTTCATCTGTCATGAGTATCCTGTTATCCGCATCGCTGATCCAATAATCAGCGTTCATCATCTCGGGAGTAACATAATCTGCAGTTCTAACGAAATCAGTATTAACACCGGTATCTGCAGGTGCTGTCTCATATGTGTTGGGATCAGCTGAAGTTTCGGGTGAGTTTGTGACATCAGCGGTAGGCTGTGTGTTTTCTTCGGAAGCTAAAGTAGGCATTGTAGTGTCCTCGGTAGTCGGCAGGCTTGGCTGTGCGTTTGGATTGGTTCCGCAGGCACTGAACACAGGCGCTATGAGTGATGTGGCAAGGATGAGTGAGATCATCTTTTGTCTTCTGTGTAACATTGTTAACTCCTATTTACCCTGATTTCTTTATTACGATTATATCCTATTTACCTGATTCTCTTTGCAAAGGCATCGGAATAATTGTGGTAAACTCGATTTATGATTTGGGGGGATAATACTTATGAAGCAACATGTATCTGAATTAACACCGGAAGAGTTTCAAAAGACTTTTCCGATTGAACTTAAGGCTGTGATCCCGGAATACGCTGAATGGTATGAAGAGGCCAGACTCGCATATCCGAACAGGTTCAATCCGTCCTAAAAATCAACAATATTTGAACAAATATGCTATAATCATCCTTGGAATTATGGGAGGATGAAGCTATGTTTTACAATAAGGACAACCCTCAGTGGCAGTTTAATGAAGAACAGTTTCTGAGCCGTGATGAATACTACAGAATGGTCGGCGAGTACGACGAACTCTGCAAGAGCATGTTGACGGCTGATGTCAGAGACTTTGGTTCAAAGTTTTACGGTGTTAAGGAGACGGGAACCCCGGAACAGCAGGAAGCTAAACGCAAAAAGGCCATCTTTGGTATTATCTGTATCATAATCGTTTTCGCTTCGCTCGTTGTATCGCTGATACTTAAGCAGCTGGTGATATTCGGATACATCGCTTGCGCTGTTTTCCTGATCTTCGGTATTTCTATGATCATCTCCGGCAAAGGAGATGTCGTTGAATCTACGAGCAGAGCTATCATTAACAGGGTAATCGGTGCAGGAATGGCACTTGCTTCGATTGCGATACTGCTTCTCATCGTATTCAGGAACAGTCTTGCGGAAGCAGAGTTTTTCCTCATGCTGTTCGTAATTGTATTCGGTGTGTCAGGCCTGGTACTTCTGGTGTGTTCCATCATGAGGGCTTTATCCGGAAAGCTTATATATACCGAAGAAATCAACGCTACATGCTCGGGTTATGTACGTTATGTCGACAGGGACAGCAGTGAGAACGGCAGAAGCTTCGTGTTCATACACGCTTCGCCTTTGTTCACTTATTCATATGAAGGTGTGCAGTATGAGTCGGTTTGGGATGAATTTCCTGCAAAAGAGGATCTGGATATCGCACTCGGTCAGTCAGTTCCGGTCAAGATAGACCCCAGACATCCGGAAAACGTCATGTCTCCGGCCACGGCTCACCCTGGCTCACTCGTGTTCATGATCGTTATGTCTCTCCTCTGCGTTGGAGTTGGTGTAGGGTTGGGAATCTACCTGACTACCGGAGCTGCCAAGGGCATGACCGTTGAGACTCAATGGAATCCTCTGATAGAGGAAATCAATGGTGAAACAGGTGACTCACGTACTAAAGTAACTGATGACCAGATCAAGTCTCTTTATCTGGATAAGTTCAATATTACAAGCGAATGGTACTATGAGATGGTTACTGTTGCGACCATGAATTATACGGCAGACGGTCAGGTAATTACGTTCACCGATGAGGCATTCAATTCCATTCTTTACACGGATGGAACTGCTCCCAAGCCGGGAACTGTAATGATGATCTTCTACACTGTAGATGAGGAATATGTGGAGTCAGGAGGCATATATAAACATTCTTTTGCTTCGGGTGATCCTGAAAAGTTCGTTTATGTCGGCTCACACGGTGCATATGTTGCTAACTGACATCACAATTGGAAATTATTAAGGAAATGAGAAAATTTATTTTAAGATTAAAAGTCGTATCAGCGGTTTTACTTATTGCTGTTATGACAATGTTCATGCTGCCGCAGAAGACAGAAGCAGCAACAAAATACGACGAGATTTTATATTATGGAATCGAAGCCCATGTGGAATATACAGGTTCCGTTAACTTTACCTATACATTGGATTGGAAAGTATTAAAAGACGGCTCTGAGGGCGGCGTGTCCTGGGTTAAGATCGGTATTCCAAATGAGAATGCCGAGAAATTCGTACCACTTACCGATAACATCAAGTCGGTAGCATATTATTACGATAGCGGTGATTACGCGAAGATAGTGTTCAACAGAACTTATCATGCAGGAGAGACGATCCATTTCAGCTATTCGTTTCTCCAGCACAACCTTTTTACTGAACCCAAATCTTCCACTAATTCCGGTTGGAACAAACTGTATACTTACAAGTTCACTCCCGGATGGTTTGATAATATCGACATAGACAAGTTTGAGATCAAGTGGGATTCGGCAAAAGTTGCCAAGTGTGATGAGAATCTGGTAGGCGAATACTACGTAAAAACCGGCAAACTTGGTGCAGGCAGAAGGACTACTTTCCAGGTCGGATACAGAAGCGGTGCTTTTAAGTACACCAAAAAGACTGTTTCACACCCAGGAGCTTTTTTCGCGAAAAACGGCGCTGTCATAGGCGGAATAGCTGTTTTTGTCCTTGTAATTTTCCTGAAGATCTTTATGGGTGATTCTTATAGCAGATCCGGATATCACGGCGGATTCCACGGTGGCGGAGGCTGTGCTTGTGCCTGTGCATGTGCGTGTGCCTGTGCCGGAGGCGGCAGAGCAGGCTGTTCTAAGAAGGATTTCTATGGGACCAAGATATCGACAAAACGATTGAGAAAAGTCTTAAGGGACGGAGCAAAAGATGCTGAATCAGAAACTTTATGAGCTGAAAAACTGGGACAGGGTAATTCATACCACCTGGAATCCTGAAGGACCGGGCGTTATCAGAATGCATATGATACCTCCTAAGTTTACTCCGTTTAAGCTGGCTGAGACTTTGGTCATTATTAACGGTTCTGAGATCCTGCCGATCAATGAGTCTGGAGCGATACTGCTTACCGAGTATGTCAGGAACGTCAACGAATTCGGTGAAAAACCTATGAGTGACAAGGATCTTGAAGAGATTATCCGGAAGACCTTTCGCAGTGTAAAAAAGGTTTTCCCGCGTGTAAAGGATGAAGTGCTCAAAGAGGATCTCCTGAACTACATCGGTGTCTTTGAGGCGGTCGCAAAGGGTGAGGCCATCGAGAGCGAATATGGTCAAATGTCGATCGGAGAATACTCCCGCTATATGAGCGCTCCTCACAGAATGGATCTCATGGTGTCAGCCATGACTCATGACGGTAAGTGGAACTGCAATCAGAAGTGTGTCCACTGTTATGCTGCTGAGCAGAAGTGCGCTGAGGAGAAGGAATTGTCGACTGAAGAGTGGAAGACCATAATCGGCAGACTTCGCAAAGCGAAAGTGTCACAGGTCACATTTACGGGCGGTGAGCCTACGATCCGAAAAGACATACCTGAACTTATCAGGGAAGCACGCTGGTTTATTACAAGACTCAACACTAACGGAGTTAATCTTACTGAAGATTACTGCCGTCAGCTTTATGATGCTGAACTTGATAATCTGCAGGTGACATTCTACTCGTGTGACGAAGATGTCCACAACAGGCTGGTTGGAGCGCCAAACTATCAGAAGACACTGTCGGGAATTATAAATGCTGTTGCTGCAGGTATCAACATGAGCATCAATACTCCGATCTGCAGACTTAACAAAGACTATAAGAAGACACTGGAGTTTCTCCATGACCTCGGAATAATCTATGTCACATGTTCTGGTCTGATCCTGACCGGCAATGCCAAGAGCGGGGAGTCTGGTGAGATGAGGATCGAAGGTGAAGAGCTGTATGAGTCGCTCCGCGAAGCTGTTGAATATGCTTATTCACACGATATGGAGATCAGTTTTACATCTCCCGGTCTTGTCAGTCAGGAACGTCTGGCGGCCATGGGTCTTGATATTCCCTCGTGCGGTGCCTGCCTCAGCAATATGGCAGTAACTCCATCCGGAAATGTCGTTCCATGCCAGAGCTGGCTGTCTGATGAGCCTCTCGGAAACATTCTTACCACAGATTGGAAGAAGATCTGGAATGCTCCGGCATGCAGAAAAATAAGGGAGATTTCCGCCAGGGAAGAACAGCAGTGTCAGCTCCGGAAATAAAAGCAGTCATATCAAATATTTTGAATTAATATATTTTCGTTTGTCTTAATATCCTTTATAATTATTAATTGGATTATCCCCTAACAAGGTAGTCGATACTTATTTGAATGTAAGGTTTAGAGGTTTATGAGACGCAATCGCCGAACATTGATACTGACCCTTTTAGTAACATTCTCTCTTATGTTGCTGCTTACGATGTACACCGTAAGTAATATCTACAGAACCTCTTACCAGAACGTATACGAAGTAGGAAGCGATAAGACAACTGCAATTACGGCTGACCTTGAGAAATACCTTGAAAACGCTAAATCCGTTTTGTGGGTTACGGCAGATACCGTAGATCACATGCTTGCTGAGGGTGCTACACACGATGAGATCGTTGCGTACATCACGCGCGAATCCTATACAACAGAAACACAGTTTGATTCAACATATACTGGAATTTATGGTGTCATCAACGGTAAGTATGCCGATGGTCTGGGCTGGATACCGCCTGAAACATACGATGCTACTGACAGAGAATGGTATAAGGCTGCCCAGGCTGCCGAAGGCCAGGTAATCATCACGTCACCTTATGTTGAGAGCGTAAGCGGCGATGTCATCATTTCCGTATGTAAGACACTCTCCAATTCTGATAACGTTATCGGTCTGGATCTCGCTCTTACAGGCGTTCAGGACCTTGTTGAAGACGTTCAGATCAACGGTACAGGTTACGGCGTAATCCTTAACAATGATGGAATGATCATTGCTAACCCAAACAAAGAGCTTAACGGTAAGTATTATTCTGATTATCCGGAATTCGAAGAAGCTTTCAGCAAAGCGTTAGAAGTCGGTGAGGGTAACTTCACTGCAACTGTTGAAGGAAAATCGTGCACGATTTTTGTTGATCAGGTATTGGACCAGTGGACACTTGTTATCGTTACTGAGACAAGTCAGCTTTTTGAAGCTCCGAGAAGCATTCTCGTTGTAAGCGTTATCGTTAACCTCAGTGCTCTGGCTATTCTCGCCGGTTTCTACATCCTGAGTTATCAGTATGAGATCAAAGCTAACAAGCGTTTGGATGAGATGAAGGCATTGGAGCAGCAGAAGGATTACGAAGCTAAACTCTTAAAGCTTGAGAAGACAGCGGCTGATAATGCCAACAGGGCAAAGAGTGACTTCCTTGCAGATATGTCCCATGAGATCAGAACGCCTATCAATGCCGTTCTCGGTATGAATGAGATGATCCTCAACAAGAGTGATGATGAACAGATCCTTGATTATGCCACGAGCATCAAGAGCGCCGGTAAGACACTCCTGTCCATCATCAACAACATTCTTGATTTCTCTAAGATTGAAGACGGCAAGATGAACCTTGTTCCCGTTGAATTCGATACAACAGAACTTATTACGGGTCTTATCAATTCGATCAGCGAGCGTGCCAAGGCTAAGCAGCTTGATCTCATTGTTGATGTGGACGAGACGATTCCTACAAAGCTTTTCGGCGACGATGTCCGTATCAGCCAGGTTATCATGAACCTGCTTACCAATGGCGTTAAATATACCGAGAAGGGCAGCGTCACGCTCAGAGTAAGAAACCAGGGTGTCATAGGTGATGACGTTAACCTCAGAGTTGACGTTATTGATACCGGTATCGGTATTAAGGAAGAGGATTTTGACAAGCTTACAAAGTCTTTCGAGCGTATCGAGGAGAAGAGAAACCGTCACATCGAAGGTACGGGTCTCGGTATGTCTATCGTTACCAAGCTCCTTAATATGATGAACAGCCAGCTCGAAGTGCAGAGTGTTTACGGTGAGGGTTCGACTTTCGGCTTTAACCTCCATCTCCGCATAGTAGATCATGCCCTGATTGGCAAGTTCGAAGAAAAGAAGAAGAGCATCTTCAAGAATACAGAGAAGTCTGAGCGTCTCAGTGCTCCGGGAATCAAGGTTCTTGTTACCGATGATAACGAGATGAATCTGAAGGTCGCTTCGAACCTCCTGCAGTTCTTCAACATTTATCCTGAATTGTGCACGTCAGGCTTTGAGACAATCGATCTGTGTGAGAAGAATAAATATGACATTATCTTCTTAGACCACATGATGCCTAAGATGGACGGTATCGAGTGTCTTGATATCCTCAAGGCCAGAAAACTTGTTGACAGCAGCACTCTGGTCATTGCCCTTACTGCAAATGCGGTCGTAGGAGCCAAGGAAATGTTCCTTGACGCCGGCTTTGACGACTACCTGTCCAAACCTATTCTCCTTGATGATCTTGAGAATATGCTCAGAAAGCATATTCCTGAGGCAGCAATTGAGAACGTTCCGGTCAGCCAGAACCAGGTAGCAAAAAATGACGAAAGTTTCGAGGTGTTTGAGTTCGATCCCGCAGGTGAAGATGACGGCGGTTCAGATTCCGGACTGTCAATCGAGAAGGCTATCGATGCCGGACTGAATGTCAGTGAAGGCATCAGTTTTGCAGCCGGAGACGATGGTTTCTATCTCGAGATCCTGAGAGATTATGCTAATGATGCTGAAATTAAGTGTACAAAACTGGACTCATTCCTGAGAGCAAATGACTGGAAAAACTATAATATATTGGTTCATTCGGTTAAGAGTGCTTCCAGGACCGTCGGTGCAGATGAGCTTACCGAAAAGGCTAGAATGCTCGAAGAAGCGGCTGGCAGAGAAGACGCTGACTATGTCCGCGCAAACCACGAAGAACTCGTAAGCAAATACAGAGAGCTCGCTAAGCAGCTTCTCTGACATTTGTTTTATCGTCTAAAAGCACATAATATAGAATAGCAAGATATGTAAAACTCGGCTTTTTAGCTGAGTCGGGTCGTACCTTATGTGATATAATTATTCAGTTATGGAACGCTAAATGAGAGGAAGGGTGTCTCTTATGGCATATGGCAAGTCTAAAGGTTTATCCAAGGGTGCAAAAATCGGAATCGGTGCAGGTATTGCGGTCGTAGTTATCGGAATTATCATTGCTGCCATAATGGTGGTCAGAAGTGGTGTTTTCGATACATCTATGAAGCTCCGCCTGGTTGAAGGTACGGTTAACATTGAGGATACCAAGGGTAACATTACCCCTGCAGGAACAAACAAGCAGTTCGAATCCGGTGATATCATCAGCACGAGTTACGACGGATATGCGTCTGTTACTCTTGATGGTACAAAAAATGTTTCGATTGATGGTTATACCAGAGCAGAGTTTTACAAGAAGGGTAAAACTATTGGAGTTAAGCTCATCAAGGGCGGTCTGTTCTTTGAAGTCAGCCAGCATCTCAATGATGATGAATTATTCCAGCTCCAGTCAAATAACGTAACAATTACTCTGACAAAGGGTTCATCCGGTTATTTCGAGTATGATGAGTCCGGTTTGCAGACCCTTTATGTAACTAACGGTGTTGTCAGAGTTGACGCTTATAACGCACGTACAGGTCAGAGAAAGTCAGCTGAAGTCCGTGGCGGTCAGAAGGCCTCTCTTTACCTTTACGATAAGGCAACGGGATCAAGCGATAGTATCAAACTCCTTACTTCTGATATCAGACCTCAGGATCTTCCGGATTTCCCGTTAAAAGTTATGTCCAGAAATTCTCAGCTTTTAAAGACTGTTTGTTCATACACAGGTTGGGATGAGAGTGAAGTACAGTATTACATCAATAAACTTCCTGGAATGGGTACAACATAATACTTTTAGAATTGGGTGTTATTTATGTCTGTTTTCGATAGTTTTTCCGGTTCATCCAAAGGCAAGAAAATTGCAATCACAGGTATTGCAGCAGTTGTTGTTATCGGAATCATTGTTGCAGTAGTAATGATAATTAACAGCGGAGTTTTTACTTCATCCATGAAGCTTCTCCGTGCCGAAGGAACGGTTAATGTCCAAGATTCCAGAGGGAATATTAACCCGGGTAAAACTAACACCAAATTCCATTCTGGTGATATTGTCAGCACAACTTATGACGGAACAGCATATATCGGTCTTGATGACTACAAGACTGTTACGCTTGATGGTACCAGTAGAGCAGGATTCATTAAGAAGGGTAAGCAGATTGAGGTCGATCTCTTAGCAGGAGGTTTGTTTTTTGATGTTAGAGAACCGCTTAAAGACGATGAGAAATTAGAGATCAAGACCTCTAATCTTTCAGTTGGCATTAGAGGAACTTCTGGTTATATGTTCTACGATGATACTGGATTACAGTCCATTATCGTCACAGATGGTTTTGTTACTGTAGAGTCATATAATCCTAAAACAGGACAGAAGAAATCTGTAGAGGTTTGCGGTGGTCAGAAACTGACTGTTTATCTTTACGATATGGCATTAGGCGCAAATAACAGCATTAAGTTTGTTGTATCTGATGTTAAGCCTGCGGATATTCCGGATTTTCCTTTAAGGATTCTTGCGAATAACAAGCCCCTTTTTAATAAGGTCTGCCAGTATACCGGTTGGGAAGAGAGCGAAGTACAGTATTACATCAATAAGCTCCCGGGAATGAATGGTAATCCCACACCTACACCAGTTCTTGTTACTCAGACTAATACACCGTTGCCTACTCCTACCCCTGACCCGGAACCTACTGAGGCTCCGGTTACACCGGGCGTTACGCAGACTGTTACGCCCACACCTTCATCGAATAACGATGACGATGATGATGATAGGCCGACAAATAACAATAACAACAATAACAACAATAACAATAATAATAATAACAGCAATAATAATCCGTCTAAGCCTACGAATACTCCCAAACCGACGGGTGCTATTTGGGCTACACCTACGAATACTCCTACACCGATTCCGACTCCTACGAATACGCCGGTTCCGACACCAACGGATCCTCCGACGCCGACTCCTACAGAGACTTCAGAAGAGACTGAACCGTCTGAGGAGACAGAACCTACGGAACCCAGTCAGGAAACCGAGGAGCCTACTGAACCTCAAAATCCTGAACCGAACGAGCCTGAGGGCGGAGACAATTAATTCAGCCGTTACTTTATGAATAACAGAAACAAAACTCTATTGGCCTCTTTGGCATGGGCACTTGTGATAACTGTTCTTTGTGCCACCGGTCTTCTTCGGCACATAGAGTTATGGTTCTGTGATGAGCTCTATCAGAGACCTGAAGCTGTTCCCGGTGACATTGTAATTATCGGTATAGATGAGAACGATCTTAAGGAATTAGGTCCTTACAATTCATGGGACAGAACTGTTATGGCTTCTTCACTGGAAGCACTGGCATCTGATCCGGATAATCTTCCCGCTGTAGTAGCAATTGATACTCTTTATTCCGGATATACCAACGAAGAGGCTGACCGCAGACTAGTTGATGCGGCATCAAAACTCGGTAATGTGATCGTTGCATCGGAAGCTCATTTTGGTACTAAAAGGACCTTCGGCGCTACGGTCATAATAGATGATTATGCAATCCTTAATTACGAAGAACCCTATGAGGAACTCAAAAATGTAACCACACAGGGTCATATCAACGCCATGTACGATGACGACGGAGTTATGCGTCATGCCCTTTTGTATGTTGAACCGGACGGTACGAAGGGCAAACGTACATATTCAATGGCTTACGAAGTTGCTTCAGCTTACGCAAAGATAAACGGTCTGACTATTTCTCAGCCGCCTGTTAACAGCAGAGGTCAGTTTTACGTCTCATATACCGGAGGTCCAAGAGCTTATTACGATGGAATCACCTTAAGCAAGCTGATCAATGGTGATGTTCCTGCATCTTATTTTGCCAACAAGATCGTGCTTATCGGACCCTATGCGCCCGGTCTCCAGGATTCGTATTTCACTCCTATCGAGAGAGGCGAGATGATGTATGGCGTTGAGTATCAGGCAAATGTCATTCAATGCCTCCTTACGGGAGATTATAAGGATGAGACGCCGGATATGTTCCAGGTCGGAGCATTGTTCATTCTGAGCTTCGCGTTTTACTATTTCTGCCATAACAGAAGATTACTGTTCACTGTTCCTGCCCTTGTTATAGGCGAGGGAGTGGCAATTGGATGCACGCTGTTTCTTTATTCTGTGGGCATGACTATCCATGCATTGTGGATTCCGCTAAGTTTCTTACTCCTGTTTGTTGTAAGTGTTGCGGGAAACTATATCCGCGCAGCCATCGAGAGACAGAATGTAACCAAGACTTTCGAGAGATATGTAGCTCCGAATATCGTAGGCGAGATCCTCAAGGAAGGTACAGATTCTTTGAAACTCGGAGGTAAGACTGTTGATATCGCGGTTCTTTTTGTTGATGTCAGAGGCTTTACCACGATGTCCGAGCGTCTTTCTCCTGAAGTTGTAGTCAATATTCTTAACCAGTATCTGACGATGGCAAGTGCCTGCGTTGATGATACTCAGGGAACAGTAGATAAATTCGTCGGTGACGCCATGATGGCGTTCTGGGGCGCTCCCATCGAAGACGACGATCCGGTTTATCATGCAGCTGTGACAGCGCTTGGAATCGTTGAAGGCGCGAAAGCTTTATCTGCTAAACTAAAAGAAGAAATCGGTGAAGAACTCAATGTCGGTGTCGGAATCAATTACGGACCTGCAGTTGTAGGTAACATGGGTTCAGAAAAACGTATGGATTATACGGCGATTGGTGATACAGTAAATACATCAGCAAGGCTTGAAGCAAACGCACCGGCGAGTACAATCTATATTAGCCGTTCCGTTGCAGACAGATTAGAGGGACGCATGGTTTTCGAGCCGCTCGAGAAGCCCATCAAGCTCAAGGGTAAGGCTGACGGATTTGAAATATTAAAGCTTATCGGACCTGTTGAAGATTCCGGTAAAGCTAACGATATAGAGGCAGGGAAGGAGAAATAAAGATGTTAACTTTTCTGGGAAGAGGTTCAGCATTTTCTGATGATCACAACAGCTCGTTTTTTAAGAGCGGTGACGATCTTATTCTGATCGACTGTGCAATGGGTTCATTCAAGAAACTCAAGAATTGGGACCTGTCAGTATATAAGCATATCTATGTTCTTGTTACTCATACTCACGGAGATCACGTAAGCGGCATAGGAATGCTCGTTGATTACCTGTATTTCCTTGTTAAGGTGCCTATCATAGTGGTCGTTCCCTGTGAGGCAGTAAAGAATGACATCAGATTTCTGTTAAAGAATCTGGAAGGCTGCAGTAATGACTGGTATGAGATGATTACTTGTGACCAGTTACATGAAGATTGGTTTGTGAGAGCAATCCCTACAAAGCATTCTGCCGAGTTAGACGGAAAGTGTTTCGGATACCAGCTGAACATCAAGGGCAATAATGTCGTATATACGGGTGATACATGTACACTTGAACCTTATGAGCAGTATCTGACACCTGATACATATCTTTATATGGAAGCTTCGGCGCACCAATCCGAGGTGCATCTGTATTATGAAACTCTGGTAGACAAGGTCAGGGAATACGTAGGTAAGGGTATTCATGTCTATCTCATGCACATGGATAATGAACAGACCGTATTAAAAACACTTTGCGCATATGGTGCAAAGCCCGCTCCGCTTATAGGCGATAAGGACGGAACAGCAAACAGCACTGCGATGCTCAATACCATCCTTGAGATCACAGACAGTCTTTATAAGGACATGTGCATGAACGGCAGCAGGGATCATAAACTGCTTTTCTCATATCTGACGGGTCTTGCCATGACCATCGTTGACGCTGACAGAGCAAGCTTCTGGAAGTGGGACAAGCGTAAGGGTCAGATCTGGACGATGTCCGCTACAGGTGTTGACTGGATCGTTATTTCAGATGATTCAGGTCTGGTAGGCAAGGCGTTGAGAACACAGAAGACCGTAATTACAAATGATCCTTATTCCGATCCGGATTTCAACAGCGAGATCGACCACCAGACAGGTTACAAGACCAAGTCTGTCCTTGTTCTTCCTGTAGCAGACATTAACGGTAATTTCATTGGCGCACTGCAGCTGATCAACAAGAAGGACGAAAAGGGTTTTGATCCTGAAGAAGACGTTAAGAAGCTCTCTCTTGCAGCCCTCATGTGCGGCATAGCGTTGGAATCAGAGACATTTCTCGAAGATTCACATCATGACAAGCTTACGGGCCTTAAGAACAGAATGGGCTTCTATTTCGATTTCGGTGGAAAGTACAAGGATTACCTTATTCCTGATTCCGGCAAGACCATGTCTGTATTTATCAGCGATATTGATAAGTTTAAGAGCGTCAACGATACATACGGCCATAATGCCGGCGATGACGTCCTGAGATTTGCTTCACAGCTTCTCGAATCTGCCTGCGGTGAGAATGATAGTCTCTACAGATGGGGCGGCGAGGAATTTGTCATGGTCATGCGTGATAAGGATCTTGAAGGCGCAGTCAAGAAGGCTGAAGAGATGAGACTTAAGCTGATGGAATCTGAAATCAACGCTGACGGAAACATGATCAAATGTACCATGAGTTTCGGTTGTGCTCTGTTTGATCCCAACAAAACGATTGAAGATAATATCAGTGAAGCTGATGAGAAACTCTATACCGCGAAAGAAACGGGACGAAACAGGGTCTGCTGGGAGTAAAAAGGTTTGTAAAAAATAATTTATTACTGTATCATATATTAGACAAATGGAAAGGCCTGTGTTTATTAACACAGGTTTTTCTAGAGAATAAGGGAGAATAGTCAGGGAGGAAGGATATGGTTTTTTGCGAAAAGTGCGGTGCGATTATGACCGGTTCAGTCTGTCAGAGATGTGGTGCCGGTATAAGTAAAGCCAGCGACAGCAAAAGCGAATCCGATAACAGCGGAGAAGTCAACGAGAGTTCCGGTAACAGCGGATTTACCGGAGCTTTAGGCGGTAACCAGTTCGGCGGAGCTGCACCCAGTCCTTTTGCAGGCGGTGGAACTGCTAAGAGTCCGTTCGCAAGTAACGGAGCTGCTCCTAGTCCGTTTGCAGGTGGTGGTGCCGCACCTAGTCCGTTCGCAGGCGGCAGTTCTGCACCCAGTCCTTTTGCCGGCGGTGGAGCTGCTAAAAGTCCGTTCGCAGGTGGCGGAGCCGCACCAAGCCCGTTTGCAAACGGAAACTCAGCCAGCAGTCCGACAGGTAACGGCGGAACTTCTAACAGTCCGTTCAGTGGGAATGCATTTGGTTTCGGCGCATTTGGTAATAGCGGATTCGGCAATACAAATTATGGCAGTCCGGAAGAGGTTGCTGAGAGAAACAGAAAAAGCCTTGTTTCCAAACTTGAGAGATATAAGGATCTTTTGGCAGAAAACGAAGAACTTGAAACTATGATCAAGCCTCAGAGCAGTTTCCCTGTTACTGAGGAGATGAATTTCAAGAAGAGATCTTTCATGAAGTATTTCTGGCCTTACCTGGTTGCTGCACCTGTTATAGGTTTCATTATTAACTTTATCTCTTCTTTGATGACTGTTGACACTGTCAATAATTATGATCAGTTTAATATATCCCAGGAAGAGGCCCGTATTGCAGCTTCACGAATTATGAGTGATGCAATCGTTGGCTATGCTGTTGCGATTATTGTTGCGGCTGCGATCATCGTTTTTGGTATTATTATCAGTAAGAGAAAACAGGCTGAATTTAACAGCAGCGCTGATTATATGAACAAAGAGGCTTCGGAGAGGTATCAGAAAGGTCTTGAGAATCAGAGAATGATCAATCTCCAGCAGTCAAACATCCAGGAGATGCATCAGTATGAATCTCTTGTTCCGAATGAGTATCGTACAGCTTTACGTGTAGGCAAAATAATCGAGGTTATCAAGAACGGTGATGCTGATACAGTTGAGGACGCATGTGGTATGATCAATACAATTCCCGATCCTGAACCGGAAATTGATACAAGCGGTATTTTCTCTTAATAATCAGACGAAACAAACAATAAAGTCCGGCATTACAGCCGGACTTTTTATTTGGCCCGAAATGTGAGCCCCCATCATTATAGTCCCGTCCCGGCATGCCGGAGCGTTAAAAACTGCACAAAAAGAAAAGATTTAATTGTTGAGAAGAATTAGCACTCTCACGTTGACAGTGCTAATCAGCGTACTATAATCAGAGCCGGAACAAAGGAACGAAGATCAATAGATCAGACCTCCGCTCTAATGCTCGGATAACAACAATCAAAGGAGATGATTATTATGTTGATGTCCGGATTATTTGGAGAAGATTTGTTTGACGAATTATGGGGTTTCCCTACACATGAACTGGCGAATATCGATAAGCGCCTCTACGGGAAACATGCTTCACACCTGATGGCAACGGATGTCCACGAGACAGATACTGATTATGAGCTCGACATGAATCTTCCGGGATTCAAGAAGGATCAGATCAACGTTAAGCTTGAAGACGGTTATATGACCATCAGCGCAGCCAAGGATCACGATCAGGAGAAGAAGGACAGGCATGGCAAGATCATCCGTCAGGAGAGATATGCCGGCTCGATGCAGCGTAGTTTCTACGTAGGTGAGAGCGTTAAAACGGAAGACGTTAAGGCCAAATTCGAAGACGGTGTCTTAAGACTTACCATTCCGAAGAAGGAACTTCAGCAATTGCCGGGCAACAATACCATTGCTATAGAGGGTTGAAGCAACGGATAGAACAATTACCTTGGGCAACCGGGCTGTCTCTTTGGGGACAGCCCTTTTTATCGACAATTACGGCGTTAAGTGTCAAATAAGCATCAGATTGGGGTAACATTACTGATTGTGTGCATTATTTTATATTGTGATAATGAAGCCATAAGAAATTAGAAATACAGATGCAACATTCTCGGTGCGATATCTGTATTAATGGCAGAAAACAAAAACTAATGCAAAAAGGAGACTACTAAAATGAAAAATATAACAAGGTTTTTGGCACTTGGCCTTACGGCAACACTTTTGATCGGCAGCTTCACCGCATGCAACGCAAAGGTTAAGGCAAACGTTAACGTAAACGGTTCGGAGGTTATCAATACAGTGATAAGTACAGGTTCGTGGAAGATCGATGAACTCAATAAAGTAAGTGTAGAGCATAAGAAGATCTTCGAAGAGGCAGTAGGACAGCTCGACGGTTACTTCTATGAACCTGTAGCACTGCTCGGAACACAGCTCGTATCAGGAACAAATTATGCATTCGTTTGCCAGCCCACAACAGTCGGTAAGAGCGCAATGAATTCTCTGGTAATCACTTACATTTATGTTGATACTTCCGGCAATGCATCTTTTCTCGGTGACGAGAGAATTGTCCTTCCCGGTACAGAGAATGACAACGGACAGCTTGCAGGCGGCTGGTCTTATGTTGAATCAACAGAAGTAACTCCTAAGATCAAGAAGATGTTTGAAGACATTCAGGCATACAACGGTGATCCTACTTATATACCGATTGTAAATGTCGGTACACAGGTTGTAGCAGGAACAAACTATGCAGTGCTTTGCAAGGTGACAAAAGACGGAAATACATCTTTGGTTCTGGTATATGTTTACGAGGATCTCGAAGGCATTTGCCAGGTTACAAACACAGAAGATATAAAATTAAGCATCGA
>Ga0310786_10005182_pt1 | contig 17831 bp, 19 predicted proteins | sample AusTroGonzalo_MG_FD_203881 | JGI IMG/M metagenome (GOLD analysis project Ga0310786, IMG submission 203881) | Bovine rumen microbial communities from tropical cattle in Woodstock, Queensland, Australia - Gonzalo_03 (v2) (version 2) | ecosystem: Host-associated > Mammals > Digestive system >... | reverse complement strand
CATCCAATAGCATCAATCTCATCGATAAACACAATTGCTGTTCATGCAGCTTTTGCCTTTTGGAATAAATTCCTAACTTTTGCTGCTCACATTCAAACCAACATCTCCATAAATTCAGACCCAGATGCTGAAAAGAATGGAACATTAGCTTCTCAAGCGACAGCTCTTGCTAATAATGTCTTTCCAGATCCAGGCTGTCCATAAAGCAAAACTCATTTTGGAGGTCTTGCTCAAACTTTACGATATTTCTCAGGATTTTTCAAGAAATCTACTATTTCAGTCAATTCTTCTTTAACTTCTTCCATACCTGCGACATCAGCAAATTTAGTAGTAATTTTTGTCTTTGTCGTATCAGTTCCGGCTCTCGTATTGATTCCCATAGGCCCAGATCATTTTGGCATCATAAACCTAAACGCGATTGCAATTAAAATCAAGAATAAAAATAAAGGCAAAATCTCTTTTGCTAATGATTTCAACATTGACTCATCTTCAGTTTTCACGACAATTCTACTATTTCACAAAACATCAATTCAAATATCAGACAAAGATGAATTTTCAGGTTTCTCAGATTTCAAAATATCATATTCTTTTTGTTTTTCAGTCTCTGATAACAAAATATATCAATTCAATTTTTTATCATTAATGACTTCAATTTTTTCAAAAGATCAAGAATTATAATATTCCATAAAAGCACTCAAAGAAGCCTCAATTTCTTCGTTTATTTTCTCTTCACTTTGAGCCTCATTCAACATATATCATTGGATAGCACTTATTCAGATAATCACAATAGCCAAGAAAATCCATACATTTCTAGATTTTTTAAACATAATTTTTGAGTTTAGAATTGATAAAAAACATAAACATAATAATAACTAATTACTTATACAAAAATACATTGGAATTTCAAATAAAAAAAGAAATTAAACTTGTCAAAAAAAACATGAAAAAAGATTTGCATTTTCAATTTTTTTAGTTATAATGAAGTCGTTGGAGTAAATCCCCGTATGGCCGGCTTCCGGATGGTAGCCTCTCTGCGCAGCATTGCGTGGTTACGTTGCGATACGGGGTTTCCTTTTGATTAAAAAATTTGTTTTTCTAAAATAATCTTATTTTTTATCACAGAATACAATTCAAAATCTCAATTCTCAATTTTTCTAAAAACAGCATGAGAACATGCATCGACAATTTCAAGACCTTTTTTATGTTGTGGGATATCAATTGAAATATCTATATCTAATAAATCAGAATGAGAATTATTTAAATAATTAATAAATTTTTCTTTTAAATTTTGATTTGTTTCTTTACGAGACAAAACAAAATAATGCTTTCAAGCACCTAAAAATCATCTTTTTTCACATTGCTGTAATAATTCTCAAGCCAACCGACTATATAATTTATGAACATCATTTTTATATTGTTTATTAATATTATTTTTGTTTGCAATAATCGACACAATATTCATATCCCTACGAGATGTCAAATCAAGAATCCTTTTAATTGAACGGTTTGATTCTTTTGTCGAATGAAAAAATGCTCATTTTATAGTTCTTCATCTTCAATTTGTCCATTTATAAAAATTTTTCATTATAATTTCAGTTTCTTTTTCAGATTTAGCTATTAAAAAAGTTATAACAAAAAACTTTGATCAATATTTTGTATTGAAGGTCAAATCTCCGCTTTCATCCATGTAAATATATGCCATAATTCAAAGCTAAAATAAAATCATCAACTCCACTATAACAAAGTTTGTCAAAAAATCAATTTATTTTTTGAAAAGAAAAGTACAATTATCTCTCCACTAAATTATTATTTATAATGTTCATTTTCAATGTTTCTCTTCATCTTCATTAAAATCTCAATCATATACTATTCAATCTGTATTATATCGTTTTCAATGAGACCATTTTCAATCTTTAAAATTTCATACGAAACATAAATTTCAATTAGAATAATATTTTCAAAATCAATCATATTTACCATTTTTAAAATTTCACTCATATTTTAAAGTTCAGTCATCAAAATATTCTTTTCCTTTTCATTGTTTACATACAGGAATTCATAATCATATAACTTCTCATTCGTATTCTCAGTATCATCATTCATACAATAAATTTCCATTATTATCAAACAACTTCATAATATCTCAATCAAATACCGTTTTACTCATTTTTATTGATATCATCTAAAAATCTTTTATAATCTATTATATCGGCATCCCATAAATCTAAATCTCATCAGTGATCACTTACATATTTTTTAATATCTTCCATTTTAAATTAATCATTAAACAAATATGTTTCAGGCAATGAAATAAATAATTCTAATCATCATTCTTGAGTATATTGATGATCTGCTCATTTTTGAACCAATATATTTCATTTACTTTCAAATTCTTTTAATAATGGCTGAAAAAAGATGTCGACATCAAATTCTCAATGAATAATTGTCATTTCTCATTGAAAATTTATTAATCATTTTTTTAATAATCTAAAATCTTGTCTTAATACAGGATTGTGTAATAGAATTTTTGAAATCTCTGGATATTTATAAGCATATCTTCAAAGAAAATGTCATCATGCTGAATGTCAAAATCAATAAGATTCTCGATTATCATATCAAAATTCTTTCATTTTTTCATGAATAAATCACATAGCACAATCAAAATATAATTCAGGATCATCCCAAGATATTCATGGATTTTCAACTACAAAAGAATTAAATCAGTATTTTTCAGTTATACTTGATGCTATAGTAACATATTTATTTTTATATCATTCTGTGGAACCTCATTTACCAACAATAACAAAAAAAGCTTTATTTGTATTTCATTTATAAACATCTACTTCAACTTCTCGATTTTTAGGAGAAAATGGAGATAGTTCTACATTAGGATCCTTTTCTGTTGGTAATTCAAAAGAACACTTTTCCGGAATCATTATAACAAAAAAATAACAAACTAAAACAATAAAACATTAATCCCAACGAACTCATTCAACCATATCGCAAGCTACATTTTTTTTAAAGTAATAAATAATACGGTCAAAAGATCTTTCATTAATATTATACAAATAAGATATGAATTTTATAATTTTAATTTCATCAGGAGAAAATTTAACTGACAATTCATTATCATTAATATCAAGATTTTCCTCATACTTAGACTTTTCATTTGTAATCAAATTAAGCACATCTATACACTTCAATTCATACTTATCATTTCAGCCTCAACTATGTCAATATCCATCACCATCATCAAACTTATAAGCATTAAAATCTTGCAAATAGAAAAATCAAGGCTTAAAAAATTCAATTCTAAAAAAAGATTTTTTCTTAAAAGATCAATCATCTTTATAAAAATTCATTAAATAATAACATCTATTTTCATCAGCGACATCATCAGAAAAAAGATCCCTAACGAGATTTTCAACCAAAACAACATCATTTCATAATTTAATAATATTATCTCTACTTAAGTACAAATAAGCTTCATTATTTTTAAACAATATTCTAATATAACCATGTCAAAGTTTAAAAAGTTCTTTTAACTTCTGACTAGAACAAAACGATAATTTATAAACCGGATTTAATTTTTTATTTGTAGAAATAAATACAATTTTATCATCAAAATTTTTAAATTCTTTGTGAAACATACGAAAATCATATCAATTCAAAACTCATGTATCAAATAATTTTGAAAAATGATTTCATCACAAAGCTTTTAAATCATGTTTAGATAATAGCATTTATTAGATTAAATCCATAAAAAACAATTCTAATAACAAATATTTATTTTCATTTTAAGTAATTAACTTCATTCCAAAAAATTTCCGATGCAAGACCTAAACTTTTATCAATATCATCTCATTTAAATTCAAACATAGAAAATTTTTTATCATCATATGCTGATAATCATCGACAACCATTATAAAATTCAACTTCTTCAAGCAAACCATCATCATCATAAAAGCTATTAGCTTTTACTCTACAACGATCTGCAGAAAAAATATCTTGAACAACATATAATGATTCCGAAAAAACAACATTATTAGTCCAATCAGGATTATTTGGTTCATATTTATTTCGTTCAGTATAATCACCATATGCGATTCAAAGACAGCTATTAGTAATTGGGCTATAAAACAATTCAACACTATTTTTTAATGGAGCCAATAAAGGTGTTCAAAACTCATCATAAGAAAATGAAGTAATACCGAAATAATCAACCATCTCACTTAAAAATTGTTCTTTAAATTCTTGACATTTTAAAGTATTTTCAAATTGATTATTATTTCATTGATTACATCAAAACAATAAAACAGTACAAAATAACAATAAAGATAAGAAAAATTTTTTCATAATATTTTTTCAGAATCTAAAAAAATAACTAACAGAATTAATTATATTAAACTAACAATCGAAATCAAACAATTTTCAGAAAAAAACATCAGCCAAAAATTTTTCATTTGTCAGACTACTGTGAACAACCTCACCCTAAATCCCTCTCCTAACAGAGAGGGACTTTCTCCCCTTCTCTGTCAGGAGAAGGGGCTGGGGGTTGAGGTTAAAAAAAATTATTGAATAAGAAAACAAAATAAATAAGAAATAATCAGAAGATTATTTAAATATTATACTATGGAATTCTACAAAGAATTAAAAACAACAGCAAGATACACAACGATTTTGAGCAAAAATTGAATCAATTCAACAAGAGACCTTTTGCAATATTTTCCTAGAACATACGAAAACAGAGAAAGTATCATGACATTAGATCAAATCAATTTACAAGATAAATCAATCGTCTGCTCAGTAAAATGACTCATCACAGATAAATGATTTTTCCAAAAATGAAGATTGAAAATCTACGATATCAAATTTCAAGATGAGCTTTGAAATTTAGGGAAAATTGCAATTTACAATGCATCATATCTTGCCTCAAAAATCGAAAAAGACAAACGATATATCATCACTTGAAAACCAGCATATAAATTTTGAAGAATAGTTTTTACAAATCCAGAAGTCTCTCCATCAGAGTTCACAGAGCTTCAAAATAACATGTCAGAGTGATGAATTTTTCCAATTTACTCTGAAATGAACGGAATCAAACCAAATTGGTTTGCAAATAAAATGCGACTTGTTTTACCTGAGATAAAAAATCTATTTTCAGAATATTTGCCAGCGGAATTTTTGCAAAAATTCGGTTTAATGTGAATTCAAGACACATTTAAACAGATCCACTACCCTGACAATGTAGACAAACTTTGACAAGCAAAATATAGAGTTTTTTTCGATAAATTATTGAGAGTCCAGTTACATTCACTACTTATGAGAAAAGAGTACCAAGATTGAACAACATTTAATACTGAACGTCAAGTAGACCGGGCTATTGTAAAAGATATAGTGTCAAAATTAGACTATGAGCTCACAAATGCACAAAAAAAAGCCCTAAAAACAATCATTGAAAACCTTCACGAGCAAAAACCAATGATGAGATTGCTACAATGAGATGTATGAAGTGGAAAAACAGTAGTAGCTGCAATCGCAGCATATTACACTTTCAAAAAGTTTTGAGCACAATCTGTATTCTTAGCACCATTGGAAGTTTTGGCAGATCAGCATTACAAAACTCTTGCTAAACTATTACTACCACTTGGTATGAGGATAGAAATCTTAAAATGATCTCTGACCAAGCAACAAAAGGACAAAGTAAAATCAGACCTACAAGATTGAAAAATAAACTTACTTGTTTGAACTCATGCAATCTTACAAGATGATGTAAAATTCAAAGACCTAATGTATGTAGTCATAGACGAACAGCACAAATTCTGAGTAAAGCAAAGATCTGCTTTCAATAAATTTGGGAGTCCACACATTTTGCAAATGTCCGCAACTCCAATTCCAAGATCAATGGCTTTAGCATTTTTTGGAGAGTTTGATGTAAGTGTGATAGATGAACTTCCAAAATGAAGAAAGGAAATCAATACAAAAATAATTTCTGAAAGTGAATACGTAAAACTAAAACAACGAATCTTGACTAAAATCGCTCAAAAGCAAAAAGTTTTCATTGTCACTCCATTGATTGAAGAATCAGAAAAAATGGAAGATTTGAAATCAGCAATAGCAGAATTTGAAAATGTAAAACAACTCTTTCCATGATTGAGTAATAGAATCTGACTCCTCCACTGAAAAATGAAACCAGCAGAAAAAGACGAAGTGATGAAATGATTCAAATGAGATAAATTTGATATTTTAGTTTCTACAACCGTAATCGAAGTTTGAGTCGATGTCCCAGAAGCCACAATCATGGTAATCAAAAATGCAGAAAGATTCTGACTTTCTCAACTCCACCAACTTAGATGAAGAATTTGAAGAAATAATTTGCAATCATACTGCTTTTTGGAAACAAAGAAAAAAAGTTGAGACATAATGAAAAGACTAGAAGCTATGGAACAGACAAATGACTGATTCAAATTAGCTGAGCTAGACCTCAAAACTCGTTGAGCAGGAGAAATTTTAGGAACAATGCAATCATGAGAGACAGACATCCCATTAGAAATTTTGAGCGATATGAGATTTATAGAAAAAGTCAGAGAATGAGCAGAACGACTTCTTCAACACTATCCAAATCTTAATTGATTAGACTGACTACAAAAATATTTGAACGAAAGAATTGGTAATGTCTTAGCTTAACTACCTACCAGCTCAGTACTCTATAAGTTTTTTTTGTTTTAACCGAATAAATATCAACAAACCAACAATAAAAAGGCACATCATCAACACAAAATTTTTCTTTATAAGTAGATTTCACTACAATAAAATGATCTCAACTATCATACATTTCTTCAAGATCAATATCTGCCAAATTCTCAGCCATATCACCATCAACAGAGCATCATAAATCAAGATCAATAGTACAAAAACTATCAATAGGCACATAATCATCTCACTCTTCATACAAAACTACATCATCTCAAAAAAATCTATAATTCATAGTATCTCAAAAATCAGAACATCAAGACAAAACATCCTTTCAAATAAATCTTTCAGCTTTATCCAATCTTTTTTGTACTAATTCATCAAATCTTATTTTCCATCTCCAAAACTCAAGTTTATCAATTTCAGGAAGTACTGCAAACTCACTATTCTCTATATCATAAAAGTACCCAAATTCCAAAACTAAATCATTTTTTATTTTATTCAAAAAATACACATTAGTTCTATCTACATCCAATTCATTAAAAAAAGAAATAATATCATCAGATACAGTTTTATTTTCAACCACCAATGTACACGCTTTTAATAACATCATTTTAAATTTTGATTCCAAATCTTCAGTTTTTACTCCATCTCTTATTAAGCTACCTTTTATTGAAAAAGGATTTGAATTAGAAAAAAATTTATTCAATATAGAATCTAAAGTAAAATCTGAATCAGATACAGATCAAGGCATTTCAGATTGAAGAATTAATATTTTCTTTATAGCTACTTTTCTATCTTCATCCTTTTCTGTACAGGACATCAAAGCACCTAATAATTCATCACATGTAAACTCAGAAGCATAGGTTTTAGGATTACACAACAAATTTTCAACAGGTATTTTCAATAATTTCTTTTCCATAGATTATCAAAATTTATAAAACAATTAATTATTTAAAGTACAAATATATATCATATCAAAAAAATAATCCAAATATAGAAAAGTATCATTTGGATGTGATTTAGTTCTTATCTGAGGAACTAATACATTACGTAAATATTTATAATTCTCTTCATAAATTTTTTCATATAACTCTCATTCAAAAGACATATTAGATTCAATATTACCAACATATTCAGGCATTTCAATTCATTGAGTAACAATTTCAACACAATTATATTTATCATCAAATTTTTTCTGTATTCATAATCATTGCATTAATGCAACTTTACTATCATATCAACATCAAATTCTATCTTTACTAAAATCCAAAATAGATTGTCTTATCTCAGGAATTGGCCTTAAAATAATAACATCGCATCAATTAGCATTACATCTATCAGGATCTAAAAGATAGCTCAAAAAAGAAGTCTCTTCAACTCAAATTTTATGTAATCTTTCAGTTTCTGTAGTAGAATGCCTAACCATGATATTTCACTCCTCATCAAATCATATAAATATAAGCATATGAGTAAAATCAGTCAAATATTTTTCATCATAAAACTTTAAAGCATCACTTCAAATATCAAAATCTTTCAAACTCTTATTAATCAAAATAATATCTCATACTTTCAAATTTTGTTTCAAAAGTTCAATTGGATTATTAACAACTCAATTAAGTATACACATTTTATCTTTCACAATACTTAAAGCCTTTGTTAATGCTTTACGACATTCTATACTTTTTTCCACATTTATATCATACTCCAATTGCTTTTTTAAATTATTTAAAATTAACAAAGCATTCTCTTCATTTTCAATTCATTCTAAAGAAGCCTCAACTTCTTCTGAAATATCATCAAATTCAGGAAATCAATACCTATCATCTTTTTTAAACAATTGATAGATCATTTGAAAAATATTATTTCTATACCTTATAGTTTTTTCCCTTGCATGCTCCATTTCCCAAAATTTTACATAAGAATCCATTTTTATAAATTCAATTTGTTCATACTTATTTTCTTGTTTCAAAGTATCATTTTCTTGAGAATAAGAAAAATTCGAAGATCATAACGCTAACAACAAAGCTACAATTATTCATTTAATCTTCATTAAAGATTTATTTTCTTTTCATAAAACCTCCCTTTTCTCCATAATCCTCAAAAAATAAAGCAAAAATTCACCAAAATACTACTATAAAAATATTGACAAAAATATCAATAGATTAAAAACCAAAAGAAGTGTTAATAAAAATATTTATCAAACTCTCCGCATAAACCCACCTAGTCTCGCTCTGCTCGACAGATCAGCCTCCCTTATCAAGGAGGAATTACCATTCTTTGTGAAATTCTCCCCTGATAAGGGGAGCTGTTCGCGAAGCTAGTGGGGTTTGAGCACAAAGAAAATTAACTCAAATCCCAATCAATCTCAGCCTTTCACTCTTTTCTCAAAATTTCATTTATTTTTGAAAAATGTTTACATCAAAAAAATCATCTATATGCACTCAATGGAGACGGATGTGCCGCCTCTAAAATATAGTGTCTATTTCTGTCTATAAGTGTCTTTTTTGATCGAGCAAAAGCTCACCATAAAACAAAAATCAATCACTCTTTTTTATCTGAAAGATGTTTTATTGTAGCATCAGTAAATTTTTCCCAACCAATTTTTGAATGAGACATAGGCTCTGATTGTCTCACAGTCAATGAAGCATTTAACATAAACACTCATTGATTTGCCCGTTTTTGCAAACATCAACTTTTTGGCGGTTTAATTCATAAATCATCTTCTAATTCTTTGAAAATGTTTTGTAATGATGGCGGAAATCTTACTCATGGTTGGACAGAGAAACATAATCAATGAGCTTGTCATGGTTGATGATACGGATCCTGTCAAATCAAAACCACTTTCACTTGATCAAATGGAGTACTATTGTATGCATTAAAAATATTTTTTCATTCAGGATATATTATTTTTCACTCACTTTTTTCCTTTTGCAAAAAATCTTTTATTTCAGAAAAATAGGGCTTTTGAAATTCATCCCATAATTCTTTTTTCCAAGACTCTTCTATTTGTGGATCAATCATAATAATTAAGAATGAAAAATTAATAATTAAGAATTATTTTTTTCCTTTTTAAAGGGAATGTCACGAAGTGACAAGGGATTTTTTATAGATTCTTCGCTAACGCTCAGAATGACAATACAAAAAAATCCAAGGTCGGTAGGAATTGAACCTACTGCACATGGCTTCGGAGACCACTGCTCTACCGATGAGCTACGACCTTATTAATAACAAGTATATTAGCAAAATTATTTCTGTAGTCAAATTAAAATACAAAATAAAAAACAAAAGATATCAATAATTAATTAACTATACAAAAAAAACAATAAAAAATTTGCTTTTAACTTAATTTATAAATATAATAAAATGATTTTAATTACGGAAAAAAAATGAAAAAATTGTTAAAAATATTTTTAATTATAATATTAATTACAATTCCAGTTAAACAAGTATTTTCAAATAATTTTTATGAATTTGAAAAATTCTTATCAGATATAGAAACAATAAAACTTGCAAACAAAAATATTAACATAGTAACATATTTAGAACAAGTAGAAAAATTAAAACAAAATAAATGTGTGATCCAAGATTATTGAGAATATTCATACATCGCACCAGTTTGTTTATTAGAAAAACAAAATTATCTAACAAAAAAAGTAGCACTACAATATTTAACAAATAACTTAAATTCATACAATAATGAATACCAACAAGATTCATATCATTTCATATATAAACCAACACAACCAAATTTTAAATATTGAACATATGATAAATACTTAGAATACAAATGAACAATCTTCGAAGTTCTAACACTACTATATTTAACACATGAAAATCAAATGATAAAAATAAATAACAACATTTTGGCAAGATTGATGTTCGAAAATTATTCGTTTTATTCAGTTCCAACAAATTTAGAAAACAGATGACCATGTTCATTGACTAATTATAAAATTGCCATATCAAAACTAGATTGATTAGAACTAAAACCATGAGAAGTTTTAGATTTAAATAAATTAATTTCAAACGATCCACGTTCATGTAAATGAAACAGCACAAAATCATTTTTATTTTACTGAGGATCATGTTGAGCTAGTTCACAATTATTTAGGTTATCATTAATTATGCCCAATTTAACAGTACTAGAAAGAGAATGACACGCAAAACGACGAGCACTATATTATGGATCAAATATAATGTGAGATGATGCAGCAATGTACGAGAACTCAAAAAGACTAATAATTCGCAATGATTTTGACACATCAATATATTTCACTGTATATGAAAAAAATAATTACATGTATTTAATCTGAATTGTACCAGATAAAGTAAATGATTATGTAGAAATAATAAAGAATGTTAATTGATATCGTTCAAACTTGTTTAAACAAGTTTACAATAAACAATGAAATTTAATTTGAAATTTTCAATTTAACTCAGTATACTCTACAATATATCGATGAAAATCCTAAGACATATTAAAATCAAATAAAACCAAAATGTCCACTCAAATTTTCTTCAAAATTTGCATTTTTTTTGCATTTTAAGTATAATTAATTCGTACTTTAATTGATAATTATTCATATATTTTATGAAAATTTCACAAATCAAAATATCAAATATTTCCACATTTCCTTTCATTAAACATTTTTCAGATAAGCAATGAGTTGTTTTTGATACAAAAGAAAGAAACAATTTAAACATTTTGATTTGACCAAACTGATCAGGTAAAAGTACATTTTTGGATGTTATAAACCAAGTTTTCAGAGTTTGATTAATTAAACAATACCGTTACGATAAATCAATATTAGACAACAAAGATAAAGACAATTTCAAAAACGTAATAACAAAAGAAATAGTTAGACCAAAAAAATTCTATAAGCACAGTGATTCACAATGAAAATTATCAAAAGTATACATATCTTTAAAACTAAGCCAATACGACTTCGAAAATATTAATTTTGTTTCAGAAAATTATGAAATTTTAAATAATATAATAAAAAATTATTCAGAATTAGATACAGAATTTTCAGAATATAAAGATCCACATTTACTATTAAATAACGAAATTTTTCTAGAATTTACAATCAATACAAAGACTTGAGAAATCATTATCACAAACGAAGAAGCTATGCCAAAATCAATAAAATACATTTTATTTTACATACAACACATTGAACTAATTCAGATATGCATCAATGTCTTCAATGATTTTGCAAGACAATCAAACCAAAAAAAATTACATTCTTTGAAAAATACTTTTGCATTTTTAAAATCTGAAAGACCATTTTTATACACTCAAACTACAACAAATCCATTAGTTATCGATTCAATTTTGGATAGAAGCCAAAACATAGAAATGCACAACAAAGATAAATTTAGTTCTGTTTCAATCTGATATGATTTATTTGTCATCAAAGTTTTGAAAAAAATAAGAGAGCTATATAATTCAAAATGAAAAGACTTTGAAGATATCACTATTGAAGACAAAGTCTCTCTAATACAAGAACTTTCATTTTTCAAAAAACTTGCAGGATATATAGAATCTTTACTATGATACGTAATGGATGTAGACATATGATTAGATGAAAGAATATATATTATCTTCAAAAACCGTGAATGAATAAAATTCTCATTCGAAAAACTTAGTTCATGAGAAAAATCAATTATCATGATCTTATTTTCAATGTTTTGATACGATCTATCAAACGGATTGTTTATTATAGATGAACCAGAATTACACTTACATCCATACATGTTAAAAAGACTTGTTGCAGTATTAAAAGAAATATGAAAAGAACTAAATATGCAATTTATTTGTGCAACACATTCTCCACTTTTAATTGATGAACAAAGTATACATAATGTTTATAAATTTAGCCTTGTAGACGGAAAAACAGTAATCAATTATCCAGTTGAATGAATTCGTGATTCCGAAAGTTCACTAATTCACATATTAAAATTTGAAAACATTTCAAAAATATTTTTCATAAACAAAATAATAATGGTTGAATGAGAAACTGACGAATATTTTTGGAAATTTTACATGAACTATTTATCAAATCAACCTGAATTTGCATGAAAATTTGAAGATTATGAAATATTAAATATTAATTGAAAATGAAGTTATAGAAAATGGACAAGATTTTTGAATAAATTTGGTATAAAATGATACTTCATTTGAGACTGGGACAATACAATCGAAAATGATATTGTTACACCACAAGAAATGTCAGAATATATAAAATTAGCCAAAAATCAGTATTCTATGGAACAAATTAATAAACAAAAATTTTATACAAGAATTATTTCAATAATCAAAAAAGATTACCCACATAGATACAAATATATTATAACAAAAATAAAATCATTTTACGATAAATGAATCTTCATCATGAAAAAATGAGATCTTGAAACATACTTAGCATTAGATAAAAAATGATTGGAACCAACTATCAACTTCTGCAATCATAACTTTTACTATCGATTACATGATGAAAGAATGTCAGAATATAAAGAGGAATTTGAAGAAATAGTAAAAAAAATTTTTAATTAAAATACTTTTAAATTATTATTAGAATAAAATGAGGAAAGAAGAATATAAAACATGTCCTAATTGTGGTAATATGGTTGATAAAAAAGATAAACAATGTCCATATTGCCTAAAATCCCTCTCATGGCGAAATGGAATTTGAAGTTACAATAACAACTCGCGAAATAACAATACAAATTCTAACACAAGTACAGAAGATTACGATACAAATAGTTACAATACAAATACTATAAGAGATGATAAACAAACAAATAAAAATTGAGAGTTACCACCACTTTTTCAAAAATTTTTAGACCTTCAAAAAGCAGGGAAATCATGAGATAAAGAAGCTCGTAAAAAAATAATAAAATATATTATAATTCTCTATGTACTTATACAATTTATTCCATTAATTATTGAAACAATCAGAACATCATTTTGAGAATAAAAAAACCAGAAACTGTAAGAATCGAATTTACCCCGCAATGCAGAACTTACAATACTTCATTAAGATTACTTTTCAAATTAAAAAAAAACAGGGCCTGTAAGAATCGAACTCACGACGCGGAGCTTTGGAGACTCCCGCTCTACCTCTGAGCTAAGGCCCTATTTTTTTATTTGTCCAAACTTATAAGCCTGATTATGTATTAAGGTACATATATCTGAGCTACCTTATAGATAGCATTGCGCACTACCCTGTTTCCAGGTAAGCTTGCATCGACCACGGTTTACCCCTCGTCAAGCCATCAGCTTAACTGAGTAGAAGTAGCTAAAAGGCACCTTCACGTTGCATCTTTCACCCATATTGCTACAGGCTAGTTTACGTTTCTGTGGCACTTTCGTTTGCCCCCAAATGGGACGGTCCAGCAGCCATTAGCTGCTAATCTTTTTTCGATGTCAGGACTTTCCTGCCTAGCTGAGCTAGACTAATACCACGTTCAGACAAAAACAACTTTTAACTAAATTAATATAAACTTCAAGAAGAAATATAAAAAACTTTTACTTGCATAAAAACAAAATATTTCTAAATTAATAAAAATCTTTTATCAAAGATATTATTTTATGCAAAACAAAAATATTGATTTCATATTCCAAACATTAGAGAAATTATATCCAAATGCAGACACAGAATTGAAATTTTGAAACGATTTTCAATTAGTTTTAGCTGTTGTTATGTCTGCTCAAACCACAGATAAACAAGTTAATAAAGTCACAGAAACACTATTCAAAAAAATCAAGACACCACAAGATGTGATAAAAATATGACTAGATGAACTAACAAAATCAATATCTTCAATAAATTATTACAACAATAAAGCAAAACACATTTTTGAACTTTCAAAAATGTTAAATAAAGAACCACAACTACTCTGTCCAGATTTAGAAAAACTGCAAAAATTACCTTGAGTTTGAATTAAAACAGCAAAAGTAATTTCTTACGTACTATTTTGATCTAAAGTCATCGCTGTCGATACTCATGTCCATAGAGTTTCAAACAGATTATGACTTGTAAACACAAAATCTCCAGAAAAAACATCACAAGAACTTGAAAAAATAGTACCAGATAAATATAAGAAAACAGCACATCACACATTGATACTTTTTGGTCGTTATCATTGTACAGCCAGAAATCCCAAATGTGACACATGTGAATTAGCAAGAATTTGTAAATATAAAAAAATTTTATAATTAATAGATGAAAATGTTTCCACTTCCATTACAAGAACCTTCCCGATGAATCAATATTGTAACTTCACTAAATGAGTACATGAAATATCATAATTTTTTATTCAAAGTAACTCCAATTACAGCAGACATTTTTGTTTTTTTATTTCCAATACTACTGATAACAATATACATCATTTGAATGATCAAAAATAATGACAAGATTAAAGAATCTGCATTACGAATTTTTCGATCGGCTATAATTACATCAATAATAAATGTCTGTATTCAATTTTTCTTCACAAAATCCAGACCAACAATGATGCTATTTTGACATGAAGAAGAGACTATATTACATAAATTTTTACCAAATAGTTCATTTCCATCTGATCATGCCGCTATGTCCATGTGATTTGCAATGTGAATTTTGATTCGATGAATAAAAAGCAAAGATAAAAAATACATTTGGCTATGAATTGTATTTCTAACATTCTCATTAATTATGTGATTTTCTAGAATCATGGTTTGAGTTCATCGACCAACAGATATTATTTGATGATTTGCAATATGAATTCTGATACCATTAATACTTTCAAACAACAAAGTTTACAATTTACTGAAAAAAATATCAATCACACCAATAATTTCAATTCAAAAACGAATATGGAAACTATTTTGAACCAAATATTAAAAAAAATACCGCCATTGCTAACGGTATTTTATAATCTATATTTCAAATAATATTAGTGCTTAAATATCAAAATATAAATCAAAGCCACAATAAATATCAATGCAAGAACCAAGAATATTAAACTCTTACTTTTTTCAGTCTTTACAGTTCATTTTAATTGAGCAATTTTCTCTTCTAATTTCTGTTTTTCCAAAAGAGCTTCTTGTTTTTCTTTCGTATAATCTGGCAACGCAACCATAGTCTTCAATTTAGCTTCCAACTCTCAAACTCTTTGCTGCAACATAAATATCACTTTATTTTTTTCCTCTAATATCTTATCCTTCTCATTAAAAATAAGCATAAATTTATTAATTTTTTCATCTATAGCTTTTTCTAATGATGGACTCGCTGTAGATACAGCTTTTGGAGTAACTATTTCAGTTTGTTTCACTACCTCCGTAGTAATCTCCTGATGTAAAGCTCAATAATCTTCCTGTAAACTAGCAATTTCCTCTTTTGCTAATAATACTTTATTTGCTACTTTTTTGTAAGATAATTTTCAAGACTTGATATATCTATCAATAGTTCTAGTTGAAATTCCCAACATTTTTGCAGCACTCTCCCTTGTAATTCAATAAGTCTTAGGCATTATAAATAATTCTATATTAAAAAACTAAAATATCTATTTATTATTTGTTTAAGTCAAATTTTGTTGCATCTTGTCTTTTTATATCCTTCATAAGTGATTGAATGTATAATAACAAAAGTACTCCATCTATCATACCCAATATCAGTACTCTAGTATATACTGATGTAATAGTAGGATATCACCTATAAAATACAACATTTACAGGCATTCAAAAATTTTGAAAAAGTGGAATCAAAACTAAAATAGAAAAGATAATAAACAATACAAGAAACAATAAATTTCATTTTTTCATTTCTATATTTTTTTAATTAAAAATGCAATAAATGAAGCAACAAAAGACATTAGAACAACCTGAACAATATTTCAAATATGTACAACAATTCATAATCATGACCCATTAACGAAGTATTCAAATATATACATAAGTAAAATATTTAATATCAATGTGAACGATCAAAAAGTCAAATATGTCAATGGAAGAGACAAAAACTTCAGAATTCATTTAACAATAGTGTTTATTACCCAGAACAAGATAGCCAACAGTATAAATGTCAAAAACATATCATATTCTGTAGCCTCTACCCAAAACCATCAGTCTGTATATTGATGGAGTACAAACAAAAACACTCCATAAACCAATATACTAAACAATAAACTTTTCAATAATCTAAACAATATTTTTCACATACACAAAGATACTAATATAAAATTATATACAAATATTAATCATCATTTCAATACATTTTTGTCTATTAATGTCTACTCATCAATTAAGTCATCAAAATCATCCGTTTTTCAATCAGATAAATATTGATGGATAGCATTTCTCAAAGCTAATATTGGCAAAACACTAGCTCTTTTTCTTTTAGTAGATACCTCAAATCATTGATTAGATAAAAATTCATAATTCCAAGTCAAAATATCATCAAGTGTTACATTAAACAAAAATTCTGATAAAAATCCTGCAGAAGCCAAAGATACAGTAGATAAATTTCAAGTATATCAATAATCTAGGATTTTATTTCAATCAATCTTCAAAAAAACAGTAATATCATCTCAACATATAAAATTTCATTCATGATACTGTATAGTAAAATCTTTTAATTCCACATTATAAACTGGATTTTTTGAATATTCTTGTAAAATAATATTTTCCTGCTTCGATCAAAATAATCACATAAATATATTAAGTATTAACAAGTAAATACAAGTTAAATTAATAACAAAAAACATAACAATTTCAAGACTGTTATGTTTTTTTTGCACAATTATGATAAGAAGTACTCTTTATTAATATGTTGTTTCCAATTCCATAATACTCGATATCTCTCTAGTCAATAAAGACTGACAAACCCTATTAAACGATAATCTCAAATCTTTTACAATAAAATCAGTTGAAGTTTTCATATTTTTAATCATAGAAACACGTGTAGATAACTCTGTTAATTTATTTTGCAAAGCGACTCAATATAAAATATACTGAATTAATTGCCTTTCAATTTCTTTTTTCATGTCATCAGAACTTCATAATAATGAGGCATTTTCAAAAGACGAAGATAATTTATCATAATCTAATCAAATAGAATCCATAAACAAAAACAATGAACTCTTATCAACTG
>Ga0310786_10005180_pt1 | contig 17833 bp, 15 predicted proteins | sample AusTroGonzalo_MG_FD_203881 | JGI IMG/M metagenome (GOLD analysis project Ga0310786, IMG submission 203881) | Bovine rumen microbial communities from tropical cattle in Woodstock, Queensland, Australia - Gonzalo_03 (v2) (version 2) | ecosystem: Host-associated > Mammals > Digestive system >... | reverse complement strand
TTGATGTTGTTATCGGATAATACAGATTACCTGCAGGATAATTACCATTGATTGTTTTCATTAACCAATGCATTACAACAATCAATGACAATACTGCTTCAAATACAGACAATGTCGAAGTACCATCAATGTCTTTACTGATGTTGATTAATGTATGCTTTGTTTCATCCTTCTTATCAAGTAATCCCCTAAGGAGTATAACAGCTTCCCACCAGATGTCTTGCAATGACATATGTGTTGAAAGTTGAATGTACTTTGAATTGGATAAAGTGTAATTCGAATCATGAAGAATCTTATCCATTTCCTTACCATTCCAATTCCACCATCTAGGATCACCAGAAGCAATATCCTCCAATGAATATTCCTTCGTCTGTTGTTTGAATTTAAAGTACGAAGTGTTTTCATCAGTAACACCAAGTCTTCTGAATACTATGTTTGTTATAGGAGTCTTTGTACCATCTTCATTATATATAAATTTTGGATATCCATTTTCGAAGACTTGTTGTTTAACCATTACGAGTGTATAGATATCTGTATACTCATAACCGATTATGTCTTTAACACGATAAACAACGTTTGTTCCTTTATCCATAAGAAGCAATCTGAACTTCTGTAAGAATTCATCAAGATATGGTTCTTCCATTATGATTGATGGAAAACCATACAGATTGAACATGTTGTTTGCTGTTGTTTTATCAAAGTATAATTGTTTAGCCGAGTTCTTTTGGAATTCATTCACAGCAGAACCTATTGCCATATAGATAGTAAGATATCTGATGAATGAATTGTAATTAGCATAGATATTATTGAAATCACCTCTAAGTGTTTGATAAACATAATCTCTAGTAGCTCTATAGATATTAGAGAATGCATGAACCACAGAAGGTTCTACAGACACATTACCAAACTTAGGATGATATGTGTGAAGTTTCTCTACATTGATTTGCATGATATCTCCATCACGTGCTTTTCTAGCAACGTCAATTGGAATAGCAGAACTTCCAAGATGTCTGATATAGTCCAATTGAGGATTTTCAATCAGCATCTGTTTATATTCATCAGATGCCATGAATAAATCCTGCATCTTAACAGACATAGTATGAACTGGCTGATCTATCTGAATATCGCCACTAGTATAATATCTACTATAGAAAGATTCAGGAATAAGCATTACCTTATCAGGTTCAGTAACACTATCACCCATAAAAGGTTTACCGGTTAGATTGATATAGTATTTATTCTTTTCTTCGTATCTAGTTATGATATCAAACCTTTCATCATCAGCAAGAAGATTCTTGATATCAGAAGGTAACATAACAGGATTCAATGAATACTTCATTGCATCATCATCACTAAAACCTCTTTTGAGTAATAGATCAAATAAGGTCTTCTGTTCAATGTCATTAATACTGAAACCTGAATTTCCTTTTATAGCAGCAAGATACAGATTTGCTGCTTGATGCATTTCAAAGGTTTCATATTTATCTGCTAATTCTTTATTTTTGAATTCTGAATTTGCAATAATCAATTGAATTTTTACAAGATACTCTCCCATTGGGTTTGTCATTAATGAATCCATTTTATCATCTCCTTATGAAAAAAAAACAATGGTATTGTGATAATACCATTGTTTATACATTTTAAAATAATCCTGAATCATCACCTGGATATTCATCAAACTGTTCTTCTGTATCTGAATAACTACCAAATTCTTCCAATACACTATTCCAATTATGTATCATAAGATTTGACAATGCTTCTTTATCATTTGGATTAAGACCATAATCCTGACCCTTTGTAGAATCCATAGCTCTTCCAATGAGAATCTGTCTGATGTGTTCCTCGGTATAGTTACCCGGAGGTAACGGAGCTTCAGGATATAACAGATTATACAGATACATCAGCTCATTAAATTCCATTCCCTGAAGATGTCCTCTGATATTTGCATCCGTACCAAATCTACCACTCTGAGATACTGCTTGACTGAAATTCATTATTGCATCATAATCAGATATGAATTTGATGTTTCCTAAAGCATTCTGTTTATTACCAACATACTGTACTTGTCCTTCACATATGTCAACACATGCTTTATCAACGAATGTTATATCAACACCGAATATTCCTGCTAAATACTGACATATGAGATTTCCATATTTCCATAATGTCTTATGATCTTCAAATACCATGAACTGCATACCATTACCATCTAACTGATCTCTGAATAAGAAATTATACACAGTCCACATTGTATCAGGTTGATTAATATGTTTGGTATATGATTCAACAGGATCAACATATTCATCTTCTGAAGCACCTACAACTACTCTTATGATGTATGGATTAATATCCAATACATCATTCTTTCTGATGTGATAAGGACCCATTGCTTCATCAACGTCTTGAGTTTTATTATGTCTTACGACTTGCCCAAAGTCGTTTGTACCAACTGAATTATTCACAAATGTTTTAGTACCACTATTAGAATCTGGAATATAATAGTTAGCATTCAATAATAACTCAGCTGGATATAATTGTGTAATGACATTTAAATACACTCTCTTAGAACATACGATCATAGTATGATCACTCCTTTCATTGGAATTATATGTGTATGAAAATAATAAAAAAACAATGGCATTACGTAATGCCATTGTTATATTGATTACTTATTGAAAGCCATTACCGTATTATCATACGGATTGCTTGTTTCTGTATATTTCTTATCAATAAACATATCTCGCAGTTTATGTATTACTGATGTATGAACATTGTTGGTTTCGAATATTACACTTTCATACTTAGTGAAAGTTACATAGTTTAGTATTCTTCGGATATCATTGAATGTATCATTCTTATCCAGAGATACTTTAATAGTCTTTTCTTCTGTTTTAATTGCTTTCATTTTAAAATCTCCTTTTAAATATTTTTGTGTGATAATGTGGGGATATAAAACCCCACCTATACAAGACTCTACGAAACAAAACCATACTATTATAAATCAGAGCCTCAGCTCGCTTAACTTAGCCAAGCTATGCCATTACAAGCATAACATCACCGCACAACACCATCACTCAGCCGAACACACACTACCATACCAATATACTCATCTTTACTCAACCAAACCAAAACAACACACAACTTGTCCTTACTTTACCAAGACTTATCAATACTCCACAGCACCCGACCGTACCCTGACCTGACCTGATAGTACTTCACCCAAGCATGCCATACCCTTACAAATCACAGCAGCATCTCACCTTACCGCTATAGAACCAGACCATTCCGAGCTCATACCACTACAATACACAACATTGTTTTACGTTACTTAACCCCAACGGTACTTGACTAATCATCACTCCACCCAGCCACAGCTTCACTATACAAAACCATCACCGCGACGTAACGTCACATTGGGACACAACACATCACAACACCATTACGCAACGCGCTGAACCAAACGCCACCGTAACCTTACGGCATAATACCAGACCTCACCTTACCATGTACTTAACAAAACCATCACGCAAGCCTGCGATCAATCAGACCACCTCACCTCTCCCTGCCACAACTATACCCACCCCATATAACAGCTCACTTTACCTTTACTATACCTTACCGAACTTTACTTTACCATTACAAAACCGCACACACCATTACGAACTTAACGATACCATCACGCGCACAACACTGAACAAAACCATATCTACACTAAACCATTACACTTCTTGACAGCATCAAACACAACTTAACATAACCAGTACGGAACGGTACTTCTCCGAACACAACCGCTGCATCACCTGTCAATACCGTACGTCACCATGACAAAACAGCCCCTACAATACCTTACAACCACACAACTTTCCAATCCCGTCAATATAGACAGAACCGATACGATAGATTACTCGACCCTACTTGACTCGTGACGCGACCTCTCATACCTTAACAATTCAGTGCCAAACCTATACGTTTCCATACTATACGTATCAAAACTACACCAAAACTAGACCTTTCCTTTCGTCACCAAACCATGACGAAACGTTACGAAGCCGCACTATACCCATACATTTCTTAACAGAACCTAAACCGCACATAACGCCACAAAACCAAACCACCACAGTACATCACGGAACCCTACTACACACCACAGAACCATCACTGTCAATACATTGTCATTCAATACCGTGCCCATGACTATACCTCGACCTACGTTGCCTAAGCTAACCGCGACAGTACAATACGTCACACGACAATACCTTTACCTTACAACCAATGCCAACTCTAACCATACAAATCAAACACGACACAATGATACATAATACTATCCCTTTACCAAGACCGTGCTATACTTAACTTTGCCATCACATCACAAAACGAACCCATGCTCCAACCTCACCACTACTGGACAAAACGAGACTCCACCTCACCAGTACCGAATATGACGCTACAACGCCTTACCATTACTAGTCCCAGCCTCACCATACCTTCACATCACGTTACCGAACCATACTTTGCCGTACATTACTGCCCATACTGTACCGATACGATACTTGCCATAACTCCACAATACTCCACCTTACCAATACGCCACGTGTCATAACACCACCCAACCGTTGCTAGCCTTAAGCGTTCCTAATTTTACTCTACCTCTACAATACAAAACACAATAATGTGGGGAGCAATGCTCCCCACACATTAACCATTTACTCGACATTCTCATTATACCTTGTAGCATATAATGCTCCAATGGCATTCCAGATACATGCAATCTCGTGATTCTCATCAGTACGTTTTTCCAGGAACTGATTGAGATGACGAAGCATTGAATCAGTAAATGAACCACCACGGTCTCCCCCACAGACAGGGATACCTTTCTTCCAGTTATCCACACCATAAGCAGTAGCACCCTTTTCATAGTGGTGTGCAAGCTGCTCGAGCATAGCTACCAATCCATTCAAGAACTTGTGGAAATTGGTTTCAACACTTTCGATACCATTATCATCAGTGGTTACATCACCATCTTCAACATATCTCCAGTTTATCAGATTTATGATAGTATCATAATATCTGGCAGTACCATTCTGGTATGCACACTGGATAATGTCAGCCTTAGATGTTGTCATGTGACCAGCACTGTAGTATGTATCATATGCATGATTGATGACATCTACAATGATTTCACCAGGTATCAGATCAAAACGACCTTTTCCTGTTTTAGTGTAACGGATGGCTCCTCCTTTAAAAGAAGCCTTTTCACCATCCATTTTGATTTCGTAATCATTATTCATTTTCCTTCTTGTCCTCTCCGTCTAAGATTTCACCGATAACTCCAGGTACATGCTTAAGCTGTTCACCAAGAGCCTCTATAACCTTGTATGCAATTTCTTTTTTATTGACACAAGTTGTGAAGTCAACGGTAAGACGAGATTCATTTCCAACGAAACCCTTCTCAGAATCATAAGGAACATCAGTAGACACAACTACATTTGATTTGATGTAATCATGTTCACCAACGAATGATTCATGGAATGTTTCCTGAGAATGCTGGATGATTCCTTCATTATCATTGAAAATCATTTCGATAATAACCTTTTTCATTTATATATTCACCTCCTTCAAATATAGAATTATACGCAGCACAACTTTACTTGACTAATCGTAACCATACCACTGACAAAACCCGACGCGACCCATCACAGCTAGACCAATACGATCCCATATTCGACACAACCATACCGAGCCCCCACTGAAATTAACTCAACTAAACCAATACAACACCTGACACCAGTGCACAACACCGTACATCACCTTTACTCAACAGCTCGCAACACCACCAGACATTACCATCACTCAGCCGAACACCATCTTGTTCAACCACACCGATACTCTACCGTACATAACACAGCGCCCCCGTACAGGACCACCACTTTGCTTATCTCCACATTACTAATACTTTACTCAGGCTCACCATTCATAACTAAACCATCACCAACCGACACACGGACACCACTTTACCGTCACGTCACATTATAAGACAACAGCTCACCATACCAATACCAGACACATGTCGACTACTATACTCAACTATACTCAACCGCCACGACAATGCGCTACAGTGCTTTACCATTCATGACTTAACTCAAACATAGCTTAACTGGTCAATACCGCCAGTGCAATACATATCACATGATATAACTTTGCACAACCTTCCATTCCCTTCCATATACTAAACAAATCCCAACAAAACATAGCATTACATAAACAGCACAACCAATACGCTACTTCACTATACCAATAACCTGACCTTCCCAACTTAGCTTTGCCAAGACTAAAGAACACCCCGCTTAACCTTACTTTACCAGCACAAGATCAGACCATACCTCACTTCACCATAGCCTTCCCGTACCGAGCGCAACCCAACCTGACCACGACGTGACAGTCCGGTACCGCACCGTTCCATACCAAGCCACTAAAGTACGTGACCCCACCATACAACACTTGCCACACTTCGCTGCTGTACGTTACCGATACAGCCCAAACACCACACGACCTTACTATACATATACAAAGCAATACTCTACTCGACTTTACTTAACATACACAAAACTACACAGTACAGCACCAAACCACTACCGAACTACACGATACTTCGCATTACTATCATAGAACAAAACCATCAGTTCAGTACTCTTAACACAACCCAACCCTATTTTACCTTCACCTCACCTTTGGCTACATATCCTTGCATAACCTTAACAACTCCATGCTTTTCACCACCATTACCAGACATGACCGCGCTATACACTACCAAGACAGGACAGCACCATACTTTACTCTACAATACCACTACAAAACATTACCATACTTTACCAAATACCTACAGAACGACAATTGATAATCTATATAGATTTTATCCATATAAATAATATCTATTTCAAAATAAAAAATAATAGACGGGGCTAAATGCCCCGTCATACATTTATTCATTTTCAGAAACAATTTCGACGTTGTCAGTCTCCTTATTTATATTATCATCAAAATATGCATCAACACATCCCGTGATATCATTACATTCAAAACCAATAGATTCATCTTTTACTATTGGATTATCATCTTCCAGATATGTAGAGATGTAGTCATTGGTTGCTTTGTTTATTTCATCAAGAGCTGAATCATCTTTATTCAGATTCTCTATGACTTCATAAACAAATGGAGCAATCATATCTTCAGGTTCATCAAGACACATGATATAGAACCAGAAGATTGGATTGAAGTAGACGGGTTTATTTCTGACCTGTGCTTTAATAGCAGCATCATAAACCTTGCGAGGAATATTCCATAAGAAGTTAGCTGTAAATCTTTCAGTAAGAGGAATATTCTGGAAATACTTGTTGTTGAATTCTTCAAGCATTGTTAATACTTCACTTACCTCAGTATCAGTAAGTGTTGATTTCTTAACACTACTTGAATTAGCGGTGTTAGCATTTGTGATGATATCATTCAGAAGATACTTGATTTCAGAAACATTCATGTTTAATTCATCAAGCTTCTGAGCATCCTCATCTACTTCTGAAACAGAAGTGGGTGCAGACGTCTGAGCACCCACTTTAAGAACCTCATAAAGTTTCATTATTAATAGCCTCCTTTATAGAAAGAATTTGTTTCTTTACCTGTACGCATATCAGATACAACGACAGCAGCTTCATATATATCTGGTGAGTCCGGACTCTCATCAAACTTGATATATTCTGGATCTACTTCATGTTCCTCAAATGCTTCAGTCATAACAATTCCGTTTGCATTGTTGAATAATCGTAATCTTTCGTCCTGAGATATTCTCATTCTGAGTTCTCTATCTTCATACTCTTTTCCACAAGCAGTACATTTATATGTTGTATAGTCATTATGAGCAAACGTCATCTGTTTACAACCACAATCACATTTAAACATATCGAATGATGCTGGGAAGATATATGCATAATCGATACATACCGGCCTTCCTCCAGGTGCCAGTCCCCAATTAGCATAGTTGTGTGAGGATAAACCTACATCTCCTAACAGGAAACGATTTCCCCAAAAATCAAGTATTCTAGGAATCTCTGGATAACTTCTCATTTCATTGCTCGAGGTAAAAGCAGGACAATATTGAGCCACCAGAAGGTGGCCTCCACTACTTATCTCATGAGCATATGCAACGTTAGGCATCAGAGATTCACATATAGCGAACTCTTGTTTGTTGTCAGCTATTCCCTCATTATCAAGTGCGATCTTAAGAGCATAACCGTCATATTTTACAATGAATCGATTAGTACCGGTACCGATCTCAACGAACGGTACCTTGTACTTATCGAACAACTCTTTCACTTTCTCTTTTCTTGAAGTAGGTCTCATACCTTTCTGAAGAGGTATTTCACCTAACTCACATTTCAGATCAAGTGGAAGCTGATTTAATCTTGAACGAAATCTACGAGTATATGAAATATCACTCATAGCATATTCCTTTCAAAGATATAGTTTGTTTGTTATCTCTGACAGTTCCAGTTCTGTGCAGCAATGTCATTCCAGTTCATGTTACCCTGACCAGGATTTGATCCATTGTTGCCGAAGAATGCCGGCTGCATATAGCCGCTGTTATTCCACTGATTGTTCAGCTGAGAATTGGGGTTGCTAGCAGATCTCCAGTCGATTACCGGAGGCTGAATCTGTCTTCTGTCTGTGAGATAATTGTCCCATGAATTGTGTCTGTCGAATGAAGGACCGAAGTCACCATACAGAGCACGTGTATTAGGATCATTCGGAACACCACAGCAATATCCGCTATAATAGGGATCTGCAAACGGATTATTCTGAGGATACTGCGGTGTAGGAGCAGCACCGAATACAGCCTGGGTCTGAGGTGTAGGCTGAGCCCAAGGATTGTTACCCTGAGGAATGTTGGGCTGACCCATATTCCTGCGGGAATCAATCATTGCATTGAGACCCATATTCTGCTGAGGTCCTGCAGGCGGATATGTACCGAAAGGCTGTACAGCACTCTCAGGAATATCATAAGCATTGTTAGGTGCTCCTACCTGACCAAATGTGTTGAACGGATTAACAGGGTTCACAGCATTTCTGCGTGAATCTGCACCATATCCGTACTGATTACCAGCAAAACCATAACCGCCATTCCAATAGAATGACTGATTATTGTTCTGACCCTGGTATGTGTGCTGGAGAAAACCTCCGGTCTGATCTGAAGGGTAATCTGGATTGTACATGTGAAATTCCTCCTTGATTATTTAAATATTATACATTGACGAGATCAGCTGACTGAGAATCAGCAGATCATCGAAATGCTGCTCGTTAGGTGCTGCCGGGTTAAATGACCATCTGGTTCTGAAACACATATAGTCATTATTGATTCTCTGAATTACACCCATAGGACAGAGAATGTTTGTGCTCATGATTATCCTAGCTCTATACTTAGCAGGAATAGTGAGCTTGGAGAAACATGTTTCTACCATAGCTACAGGACACCTACCAGATACAGATATCTCGAACATACCATCGATCACAATACCGAAGTACTGAGCGAGTGATGCGATAACATCAAACATATTGTTCAGAGATGTTGCGAGCTGGGATGATATTACCGGGAATGTCATAAGATAGAATCCGTTAGGGATATTGGGCTCAGATTCTCTTATTACACAACCCTTACCTCTTAAGATACCAAGATTTGAATCAAGATATCTAAGTCTGTCAGGTGGTGTCATCGTGTTTGCTCTTGTGTCACGAAGACGCACCTTGAAGCCGATCAGTGTATCTCTTCCGACTACATCGGGTGGATAACACTGTTTGATGATCGACGCATAATCCACACCTTCAGAAGGTCCAAGGACATGCGACTGATACTGCTGAACTAACATGTTCATACTAAAATCCTCCTTACGATTTTATTTATGTGGATACGTATACTGATGTACCATATCCACCAAAATTATATGTGTCTTTCAACATAAAATATTAGACATTTGCTACATAATTGATTCTATTCTGAGTGTAGTATATCGGGATAGAAATACTTACGTTCTCATACAGATCATCCTTAAGAGCAAATGAGGAAACAGAGATGAATGGATGACGAATAGCAGTTATAGAAACATCGGTACTATTATCGACATCTCTCTGTTTAGCTGCTTTAATCATCAGGGATTTAACTTCACCATTATTCTCAATATTCATCAATGCAAGGAAATCAGCAACCTCAACGATTTCCCATGCACATGAAATATTACTTCTACTGAGAGCTTGGTCTGTCTTGTTATATCCACCATTACGAACAACATCATCAACCTGTCTAGCAGCCTCTCTGTTGAGCTGGTGACCTGTTACTATCGGGATATTGAATTCTGCTGCTATATACTTAAGCTCATTCATGATAGCATGAAGTTCACTCTTTTCTGAACTTGTGACAGCTATGTCAGTTCTACCAGGTCTTATTCGTTTAATATAATCGAGATATACTGCAACGACTTCATTCTTGTCATTGTTATATGAACGAATGATTGTTTCGAGATCCTTGGTAGACTTTTCTCTATATCCATAATACAGAATAACAGAACGCATTCCTTTTGACTGAAGTTCATTATTCATCATCTCCATGATTTCATCAACAGAGAATGATCCCATATCAGCATTAGGAAAGAGAACACCCCAAAGTCTTCTGATAGTCTGAGTCATAGTATTCTCCATAGAGATATACATTGATATCGGTGTTCTACCATTCGTAGTATTCTTGATGTGTTCATTATATTTCAAAGTATCCACGTGGGACTTTAATAAGATACCAGATTTATAGTTACCAGGTAATGCTGCATATACATACAAACAACCTGAGAGATATCCAGGAGACAACAGATTATTCAAACCTTTGATTCCAGTCAGAATACATTTGTCTGGAGCACGTTCATCTCTAGCACTAGCAATAGCAAGTTTCATTCCTTCAGGATCGGATGAATCGAATGAATGTGCTGTTGCTGTTATGTCAGCAGATTCATATGCTCTAACGATTTCTTTAGCAACATTATAAACGAGATCCACATGCTCCTGGATGTCCGTTGGATCTTCGTCTTCATCTATAATATCAAGAGTATTTATGAAAGACTGTTTAACCTTAATAACACTAGCCCACTTAACATAGTCAGCTAATACTCTGCAGAATTCCAAACACTCATTCTGTGTTGTTATAGTAGGATGATTCATGAGTTGTTCAACAGTATCGATGATTTCCTGATCTTCTCCTTCATCCTTCATTATTTCGATCATGAGTTGTACATTATTAATGTTATGCTCAATATATGTTATAACTCGATGTGCTGTAAGGCAATATATTGACTTAGATGGAAACGTTGCTAAAGCTCTTGCAAATAATACTATTACCTGAGAACTCTTCAATTGTGTACTAGGATTACACAATACTGAAGCCATATTTTTATAGAAATTATTTCGTAAAGTCTTCAATTTCAATTCAACCCTTTCGGAATATTTTGAACGGTATCATTCAGTTGAAGATGAAATCTAATTAATGTGCGGGGATTACTCCCCGCACTATTTAATCAGTTATTTGAATAATGTCCGTTATCCGTTACCGTAGGAAGAATGTGAGCATCAAATATTAATGCTCTACCTGTAAGGAGGTACTTTACGATTGAAATCGAAGCAGCAACTACTTCAAGGTCATACTGTGCTGATGTAGGATATTTCATTGCATCAACAGTCGAGCATGATACTATATCAAATGATGTATATTCATGCTTGATATAATGCATGTCACAGTAATCCTGATACGTCAGACCATTGATCGTTACTTCCTTATCACCGAACTTAGATTTCCAGATATCTTTGAATAATCCCTTGATAGCTGTACAGATAGCTCCACCAGTCTTGTCTTTGAGAGTGCCATTTTCATCACCAACAAATCCAATGATTCTGTCGTAAGCATATCTGAGAATGTTCGGTACAGTGCCACTGTTCATAGCTGATTCAGCTATAGAAATACAGTCATCGATCTTATCCATAATGAGTTTAGCTTCAAGAGATGTTCCACATTTAACAGTGAGAAGTGTATCTCTGTTAGTCATACTCAGAGATTCGATACGAGTACGCATTTCTTTAGCCTTGATGAATGAATGACTTTCATCATTATCCATTTCGATCTTGAGTTCCTTGATATACTCGGAAAGATCCTTGTCCTTGAGATCATAGAAAGCAAGACAGTTTGTCTTATAGATACTCATCTTAGCCGTAGGCAGAGCTTCATGATTTACATCACCATCATGAATTCCTCTAGGTTTCATACCATATACAGCAGCAAGATCTCTCATATCAGCCTGAACAGAACTACCACGAACCTCACCAAGGTGAATTCTGATAACTCCATCACCCTTCTTGAATCTCTTTGCATTAAGAGTTTCAGTGTACCAATCGTGCCATTCTGTTTCAAGGAATTCTTTTGAGAAAGTCCTTGCAAGAATCATGATATGTTCGGTATTAGTGAAGTTCTTCTTGAATCTCAACCAGTCTGTTGTATTGAAAGCATGATCATAAATAACCAGTTTCATTTCAGTAGGTTCATCCATAGAAGCAATATCCTCAACCTGAAGATTTGCTCTGATACGATAATCTCCAGGGAGATAGTCGATATCATAAACAGCTGTAGAATCAGCATCAAGAGTAATCTCTGATGTAGGTACAACATTTCTCAGTGAAACGACATAACCATTCTCATCAGTCTTAGGATCAAGTGAATTGAATACTACTGTTGAGAGAACACTGTCTCCGTTAGAAGCCATCATGATAAGGTTCTTCAGACTTTCCTTTGTGAGATGACTGATAGTAGTATTCTCAAGATCTGCTGTTATGACAGATTCATTCTGGAGATCCTCTTCTATATTAGAAAGGATATCAAGGATGTTTCTCTTGTCATCAGTATTCTCAATTATCTGATTGAGATTATTGAACATCTTCTCTGCAAGTAAGATACAAGATGTTGTACCATCACCAACATTACGATTTACTCTCTCAATGATCTTGCTGACTGCGAGATATACCATTCTCTTGTAAGTATGATTGAATCCCAAAGCCTGGAATACATTATAACCATCCTTGGTTGTGGTTGTTTGTGACTGGTCTGAGATAATTACTGATGAACCATAAGGACCATATGTAGCTCTCAGAATATCAGCAATGATTTTGAATGTATCACTGACAAGTCTCTTGAAGTCGGCTTCAGGAATAACATTGATGTTATTGTTATTAGCATACTGGCTGTAATCGAAATGCTTCGAATAACCGGCCATCTGAAGTTCAAGTTCCGCTTCGTTCATTCTTATTTGCCTCCTTATTTATGAATTGTGAATCTGATTTAGTTTGAAGCTTTAGTTGAATAGTGACATCGTCATATTTATCACCATGCTTCAAACGTTTGTTACGTGTCTTATATAATTCTATAACATCAACACCTAACATGAGTTGTATAACATCGTTTTCTATTGCAAGATGCATGAGTTTCAAATTTCCGATGATCTTATATACTACAACACCAGCATTTGTATCAAGATCTTCTTTACACTCTTTATACATATCAAGAATATCAGGATCCATTTCAATATGATGTTTTTGTGCATGCATGCTATTTTGCATCATCAATGAATTCATCTTACCATATTGCTCAATTACGTCAACGAGTGAAGAACTTAATTTTCTGATATTATCCATTTTCTCAAATAAGTTTATTGAGGTTGATGGTGCTGAAAACTTGTTGTTGTAGTATATATCAATCATAGAATGGAGTCCCTCAACATTCAATGTTAACTCATCAATTGTTTTAGGATCTATTTTAATATCATTGCTAAACCAGTTCATGAAATCATTGATCTGTGTATTCAAAGCCATAACTATCTTTTGATACTGCTCTTCTTCCACAAGATCTTTTTTCTTTACTAATTTTAATGTATATCCGAACAAGGGACTCACTCCTTTACATTTATATTACTTGCAATTTTCGACGATTGTTACATTATTAGAATTCTTTAATAATGAATACATTTCTACTTTGTCACATTTATGGTTTTCAGTATTGATGAAAACACTATGCTGATATCTGTGACGTATGAAATCAAAGGTATTCATAATATTTGCAGGATCAACAATGACATCAGTTCTACCACCAAGATATCTATTATAGTTATGACTATAACAAATGTTCGTAGCATAGATAATTTTCGAATTCCAGAGTCTCATTCTCATGAGAGGTTTGGAACCTGCATTGTGTACAACAAGCATTGATCCATGAACGAGAGTCTGTCTATTGTTAGAATCATCAACCATGACATCAATGATTCCTCTAACGATAACTTTCTGATTCTTTCTGAATGGTGATTCTTCCTGCTTCTTCATTATATCGTTAAGAAGATCATAATCACCGGTGACATACTGTTTATCATCAATCTTTCCAACAGTTCTCCTACTCATTTTACTTACCTGATTAAGATTACATTTAATCTTATTATTGATAGCTCTTGTATCTGCTCCAACAAGATCTCGAGCCATAGCAATCATAGGTGATACTTTAAGAAGAGTATCAGTGATAACAGGAATGTCTTCACAATGGAAAGTCATTCTACTCCAGTACCTGTCTTCGATTGGATCAACGACATATATCTGTGGACCAGGACCATTCTCCATAAGATCCGTGGCCATTCTTTCATTCATAAGATGTGCATTCAGAATAACTATAGCGTTATACTTGTTGATCATGTCGAAGTTAAGTTCCATACCAAACTTAACATCGGGGTTTTCGATTCTCGGTTTGAATGGATTGATATGCTTAAAAGGATGATCAAGAATTCTAGGCAATAACAAGTCGCCCACAAACTTTACGTTTGGTATAGGATTCTTCATAATACCCATATAATCCTGACAACACTGAACGATTAATACTTTATTGAAGTCATGCACTTCAGTAATTCCTTCAATAGCAAATCTTTCGATCTCTGTTCCTGCTATACCACCAACAACCATAGCTTTGTCGTTTGATGTAACAACGAAGTCACGTATTAATGATATCATTGCATCTACGTCAACGATCATTATTTATCACTCCTTTAATATAGAATGATGATAACGTGTGGGGAAGTATCCCCACACGCTACATACATTACTTAGGCGCGGTATACAGCCTCAACAGAGAGATCTGTATTAGCAAGAACGTTTGTCTTTCTAGATACAGATACTTCCCATCTGATACTCTCAGATGATGTACCGAGTACAGTGATGATTGAAAGATCACCATTGGGCTTACCAGTCTTAGGATCGCTGAGCATGTCTACGATAATCTTCTCAGGAGCGAGATAGAGTCTCCATACACCTTTCTGCTCGCAATAGTCGAGCTCGCTGTAACGAGCAACTTCCATGAGTCTCTCACCGAAGAGACCAATCTTGTACATTCTCTGGATAGCTTCCTGATCCTGTGCAAGGGACTCATCGATCTTCGGATACATATAGGGCTTAAGAGTATCGATTACTGTATCCTTGAATGTGATAGCTGCAGAATTCTTGTTAAGGATTCTTGTAACGAAGTCTGTCTCGTTAGCAGCCATGATGATATCAGAGCTCTGGAATACACATCTCATACGAACATATGAGTTATCCGGAACTGCTCCTACCCATCTTGTGAAGTCAAAGCCGAAACCGAAGCCCAGCTTATCCTGGAGATACTGAACTACCTGTGCAGTAGAGATAACATATCTGTCTGACGGGATAGGCTCAATACCTGCCTTGTTTACAACCTGTGTGTTTGTTGTTGTTTCCATGATAAAATTCCTCCTTGATTTAAATAGATATACAAATGTAGACAGCCAGTACTTTTATTATCGACTGCTGATCTGCATTTAATTCGGAAACTTTCTTCTTGAAGATTCCTTCAGCAAGCTTTACAAATATTCCATCAGGAATATCCATATCAGCTATCTCTTCAAGATTTACATTGTTAATAGCATTCTCAACATATACAACATTGATCTCATCAAAGACTTCTCTTCTTCCTCTGAGATCTTTTATTGTTACATCAAGTATGTTAAGATACTTCTCTTCGACGATAACATTATCAGGATCGATAGTTATCGGGAGATTAGTAGCTTTGCTATTACAGAACTTCTGGAATGAATGCATCATCTCTGCCACCATCCTCCGTTGTCAAATGTACTGGAACCAAAGTTTCCGAATGAAGGATACTGACTATTGTCATATCCAGCCATACCATAACTCTGGTCAGTGAATCCATAATATCCCTGGGGAACCGGGGGCTGCATATAGGTTGGAGCACCATATGCACTTCCGAAAGGATTCTGATAAGAATCATCCGCATAGGGATACGGACATCTTGCGGGTACGTTATATCCACCCTGTGGATATCCAGGCTGTGCACACATATTCCTTCTGGAATCACTGTTGTTAGCAGCCCAAGCATCCTTCATATTCTGCATACCATTCATAGCGGCACCTAATATATTATAAGCACCATCCATTCCAGCTGCAGCTGTGTTGAAGATTGCATCAAGATTTAAACTCTTAGACTGATTCATTGATTATTCCTCCTTTGGTTTAATTATCACATCTTCCGTATGATTTAATAATCTACGGACCACGCGATATACCATCACGATGATCGTACATAACAGTTCACACCTCCTATACTTAAATAATTATCTATGTTAAGAGAGTGGATTACCGTTAGGATCTGCGAACATTGAAACTACATCATTCGGCATAGCTGGTGAGTTTTCGATTACTGAACCAACACTATTAGGATCCTTGTCGATATATGCACTCTCAGGAATTCCATCAGGATAATAACCAGAAAGATATCTTCTACCTGTTGCTGGATCTGTCCAAATCGGAGTTCCCTTTGTATGGAGATCTTCTACAGGTCCTTCGGGAATTGTTCTGGCATTATTGAACATTGCTGCCATACTAATACCATTATATGAAGGACCATTATCATCTACACTGGGAGAATTGTTCATCTTAATTTCAGTAATGGGAGTTACATCAATCTGAGGTTTGATTGAATTGTTTGAATCAAATGCCGAACCGGGATTGCTTTCAAATCCACCAAGATTATCACCAAAGTTTGTAGGTACATTCCATGAGTTCTGCTCTACCTTAGCAGGCATTGTGCTCCATGCACTATCTTCGAAGAATGAATCTAATGAACCATTCATCTGATTGGGATTGAATCTGGGAGCCTGGGGACGCTGAGGATTTGGCTGTACAAGTGCATGATTACGGAACTTAGCAACTTCCTGAGCAACAGCCTGTCTCATTCTTACAGCTGCAGCATTTGGATCAAATGGATTATTGTTTCCATTATATCTCTTAGGTCCATTATTTATACGACCATTCTGATATCTGGGTGTGTTATAACCATAATCAATCTGACCATTTACAACAGGCATATTGAACTGGTTAGGAGTCTGAGTAGGAATCATAAGATTATTCCAAGGATTGCTAGTTGTCTGATACTGAGGAGCTGATGTCATATAAGGATCATAATACTGATTCTGATTATACATCATCTGCTCCTGTGCAGGTGTCATACCATATGTGGGATTAAACCAATAATCCTGAGAATTGTTATTTGAGTTATCACCATAAGGATATGCAATACTGTTATAACCGGTATTACCATAACCATAATTGTCATAGAGATTTACATAGTTACCGTTACAATCATAACCATAATTGTCATAACAGTGTCTTCCATAAGCATAATTATCATAGCAATGTC
>Ga0310786_10005179_pt1 | contig 17835 bp, 14 predicted proteins | sample AusTroGonzalo_MG_FD_203881 | JGI IMG/M metagenome (GOLD analysis project Ga0310786, IMG submission 203881) | Bovine rumen microbial communities from tropical cattle in Woodstock, Queensland, Australia - Gonzalo_03 (v2) (version 2) | ecosystem: Host-associated > Mammals > Digestive system >... | reverse complement strand
CCTTTTTCAAAAGGGGTTCTCTCAATAATAAGCTTAAAACTTCTATATGAGTGCCACGGTTAAAGTCGGGGCTTTGTCTATATAACTATATCATGTTTGTTTCGGGCAGACGACTGTGATATTCATACAGCCCGAGGAAATTTCGGCAAAAATGGTTCCGCCCATAAGCTCCATGAGTCTGCGGCATATGTAAAGTCCGAGGCCGCTGCCGTTCTGTGAGCCTGCATTTGAGCCTCGCCAGAAGCTGTCGAAAATATGGGGCAGTTCATTGTCGGGAAGAGTACAGCCTGTATTTGTAACAGTAATAAGGCGGCACTCTTCTTCGTCGGAGAAGCTGACGGATATGCTGCTGCCGTCTCCGTATTTCATTGCGTTTTCGATTATATTCTGCAATACCTCTTCAAGTCTGTCAGCATCGCCGTGCAGCATACAGTTGCTGTATTCGTTGATACTGAACGAAGTACCTATTACGGAGAGCTTGTCGCTGTAGTATTTTTCTATCTTTGTTATGACATCGCTCAGATAAAACTCGGAGCAGCGCACATCAAAGTCCATAAAGTCGCCGCTGAGATTGGCTGAAAGCTCATTGACGATCCTTTCTATCTCATTTGCCTTGGCGTTGATGCTTTCTGCTGCTTCAAGCTGCTTTTCGGGGGAGGAGTATATCCCCTTTGAAAGTGCTTTGGAATATAGCTTTATGGCAGAAAGCGGGGTTTTTATATCATGGGACAGGGAAAGCAGGAAGGTCTTTTCGTTCTTTGCGTATTCAAGACCTTTCTGACGGGAGTGCTCAAGCTCCTGTCGGAGCATATCCAGTCCCCAGATGAATTTACCGAAAAAGCGGCTTTTGTGTTCTTTAAGAGGGATAACGAGATTTCGCTTTGAAAGCTGCTCGGGAAGGGTGCTCAGCTCGTTGAAGGGCTTCAGCAGTTTCCTCTTTATGAATAAAAACACGGCAAGGATAAGCAGTGTAAAGGCTGCAAGAACTATATTCACAGCAATTAGCATATTGTCGCTTTTCTCGGGCTTGTCCAGGTATTCTATCCGGTAAAGCTTGTTGTTTATTTCCTTTATGAAGTATTCATTATCGGAGCTGTAAAAGCTGTCATCATCGTTGTATTCATAGATTCCGGGTATATGAGGATAATCGTCTGCGTTTACCTGCCTGCCGTTTATAAGCTCCTGCTCGATGCGGTTAGCCTCCACCTTGTAAAGCGGTACAGATGAAGTGTTCTGCTTTAGAAGGATTATGTTCATAGTCAGAAAAAAAACAGCCATAAGAACAAGAAAAACAGCTATTATCTTGTTGAAGCTCTTCATCTCAGCCCTCCCAGCGGTAGCCCTTGCCCCATACGGTAAGGAGTTTCTGAGGAGTTTTAGGGTCGTCCTCTATCTTTTGTCTGAGCCATTTTATATGTACTGTCAGCGTTTGCGGCTCTGATTCGCTGTCTGCGCCCCATATCCTGTTGAAGATGAAGTCCTTGTTGAGGGTCTGTCCCTTGTTTTCCATTAGCAGGTGAAGGAGCTCGAATTCCTTGGCCGTCATATTAAGCGGTACACCGCACTTTTCGGCAGTACCCTCCGCAAGGTCAAGGGTGATGTCACCGTCGGTGAGCTTGTCTATGGCAAGTCTGCGCCTGAATATACCCTTTATCTTAGCGATGAGTATATCTATATCGTATGGCTTTTCGATATAGTCATCAGCTCCCAGCAGTATGCCGTTGAGCTTGTCCTCCTTGTCTGTCCTTGCGGTAAGTATGATTATGGGAGTATTATCCTTTTCTCTTATTCTTTTGCATACGGCAAAGCCGTCCATATCGGGAAGCATTATATCCAGCAGGACAAGTCTTGCCCCGTATTTTTCAAACAGGGACAAGGCTTTTTCTGCCGAGGGAGCTGTGCTTACGGTATAATCCTCGCTGCGCAGGAAGTCGCACAGGAGACCGCAGAGCTCCTCATTATCTTCGACGATAAGTATATCTACCATTTTTACCAACCCATTTCCTGAAGCCAGTTATTAAGACCGCGTTCACGCTCGTGCAGTGAAAGCTCCTTATTGATATTATACTCTCCCTTGATGTTTCCGTCAACTATGAAAAGTATCCTTGAGCATTTTGCGGCTACCTTGGCATCGTGGGTAACGAGCATTACGGTCGTGCCGTTGTCGTTGAGCTTTGTAAGCTCGTTCATCACCTCGTCAGAGGCTGTGCGGTTGAGCGCACCTGTGGGCTCATCGGCGAATATCATATCGGGATCGTTTATCATGCTGCGGCATATGCAGGCTCTCTGGAGCTGACCGCCTGATACCTCGTTGATATCGTTATTGCCTATCTCACTTATTCCGAGCTTGTGCATCAGTTCCTTGCCGCGCTTTGTTATATCCCTGCGGTTTTCCTTATTCTTTCTGGACTTGACGGCAGGCAGGATAATGTTGTCGATGATAGAGAGATTTTTCATCATATACATCTGCTGGAAGATAAATCCCATATCATCAAGGCGCATTTCCGCAAGCTCGTTCTCGTTCATGTCTGCAAGGCTCTTGCCGCAGAAGCTTACGCTTCCTGCTGTCATCTTGTCCATGCCGGATACAGTGTAAAGAAGTGTAGATTTTCCCGAGCCGGATGGTCCCATAACAGCTACCATTTCCCCCTTGTCGATATGGAAGCTGACATTTCTCAGGACGTTGTTCTGCCTTTTGTTTATGATGTAGGTCTTGCAAAGGTCCTTTACATCAAGAATAGTTGTATTCATAACTCATATCTCCTTTTTATTCAATATCGGAAGTATCCGAAGCCTTTATTTTTTTCATGTAGAGTGATGTCAGGAAAGCTCCTGTTATGGTTGCTGTAATAACTACGAGAGGATATACAGCGTATATCTCAATGGGCCTTATGTTGTAATCAACACCGTTCAAAGCTCCGATTATGCGGAATATCGGGTCTATGCACAGTTTTGTGACAGGCAGGCACAGTGCGGCTGCAATAACGGAAGCGGTAATTGCCACTACAACAAAGCGGAGTGTATGCTGAGCTATAACAGAGCCTGTTTTGAAGCCCATAGCCTTCATAAGTGCTATCTCTGATTTTTCCTTTGAGATGAGCGAGCGTTCAATAAGTACGGATATCATAATTATGATTATTGCAGTTATTACAAGCACCATTATCTTTATGCCGCTTATGGTGTCCTTTATATTTCCGCCTATGCAGGCTGCGACAAATCCATCGGCGTTGTCCACATACTTGCTGTCGAAGATATCCTTCATTTTTTCTATGCGCTTTTCGGATTCATTGGCATCGGGGTGGTCGTCAAAGTCAATCTGAAATCCCATTACATTGGATATGAGTTTTTCAGGGATATCAGCACTTTCGTGAAATCTTCCTGTTTCACCAAGCTGTACAAGACTGTTGAAAAGTGCCGAGACCATATATTCACCGGTCCTGCCGTCGAGTGTGATATTCACCTTGTCTCCGACACCTACACCGAGATTGTCGGCCAGTATCTTTGTAAGAGCTATCTCATTTGCGTATTTCGGAGCATAGCCCTCTGTGTATTCATAGTCAGAAGCCTTGGTGTCTGCGCAGTACATGAATGCAGAGGTGGCTTTATTGCCGTTTGCTTCAATAAGCGGGAATACGATAGCTTCTGAATGTACCTTGCCCGGCAAACCGTTTTCAGCAAGTTTCTGTTCTATTTCAGAGCTTAATTCGCTGTAGGAAGTCTCTCCGCTGATAAGACGGGATATCATTTCTGTATCGGTTATATAAGCATCGCTCTTGGTAGCGCACATTTTCGGCAGGAGTTTTTCGCTTGCAAGTGTATTTGCGGTGTTTGCAAGCCCCATTATAAGGAGCAGGCATACACTGAAAATAACCGTCATTATGCCGAACTGTTTAGGACTGCTGAATACATCGTTCACAGCAAGGAAGCCTGTAGTGCCGAGCTTGCTCTTTTCGAGATGAAGGAAGCCTTTTTTCTTAAATCTTTCGCCTGTCTGACCGCTTCTGACTGCGTCTATAGGTGAGAGCTTCTTTATCTTTCGTGTACAGCTCCAGCAGAAGAGAAGTATAACAGCAACTACTGCAAGGCTGCATATTATATTGAGTATCAGTGCATTGTCACTTTCAAGCACCATATTCTCGCTTACGCTCTGCATGAGAGCGTTTCCGAAAGGTATACTGAGTACAAAGCCTATAACTGCTCCGATAACTGCGATACCCAGATATTTCACAAGGTAGAGCCCGCGGACGGAATTGTTCCTGAGTCCCAGAGCCTTCATAACGCCTATCTCACGGAAGTCCTCGTTAATGGTGAAGCTTATGGTAAATCTGAGTGTTACGAAAGAAACAAGTATGAGGCATATGCTTACTATGAGAAGAAGTCCTGCGATAAGACTGTTCATTATGTATGATGTTCTGACTAAGCCTATGTCCTTGTTGAATGATACATTTGGCAGGTCTGAAAGGTCTGAGGCAAGCTCCTGCGTGTCATAGCCATTGATGTAGAATATCTGAGCCGAGCTGTTTTCAACAGCTTTTTCATCTGCGATGTATTTTTCATAGTCATTGTTGTTGATGAGAATACGGGAATTTCCCATCATATCAGAGCCGAGAAAAGCGTCCTTTGCAATACCGGCATATGAGAAGGTCTGCTCGGTATCGCCTATTTTTAAATTGATCTTTTCTCCTATCTCAAGATCTATCTTTGATGATATAATACCTGTAAGATATGCTGTGCCCTCTTTTACTTCCGTTATTACATCGTTGTCCTTGTCAAAGTAATTTATCTTGGCATTATCAATTGAAAGAGCAAGAAAGATGCTTGACTGCTCTGCAAGCTTTTTTCCGTTATGTGTCAGATTTTTATCATCAAAGAAAAGCTGATCCTCTCTGCGGAAGTCCTTGACGCTTGATTTCTTTGCAATCATATCGTCTATCTCGTCACCGTTATTGTTGATATTGATGACGAAATGATCGCTTAAATTCGCTCTTTCAAAATAGTTGTCAAGGCCGTTTATTACAGTGAAGATATTGTTTACACTGCTGGCGGCGAACATGGTCGCAAGTATCACGAACAGCAGCAGTATGATGTTCATGGTCTTTTTTCGTTTCAGATCCTTTTTTAGTATCCTCAGGTACATATTGATCCCTCCCTTTCTGTGATTATATATTAGCATGGGAATTATTAAATAATCCTTAAATAGGTTTCTGGTCGAAAATGCATCATTTCCATATAATGATTGTACCATTATTGTCTGATAAATTCAAGATTAGCCCGTGCATTCGGAGCATTGTATTATGAATATGTAAACAATAGGTGAAATGCTTGATTTCATGGCAAAACCATGCTATAATGTGGTCAGGCAGAGGTATTTCTGCAAATTTTAAGAACGGCAGGTGAACACAATGAATTTCAAAAGGCTTACGGCTGCATTCACGGCAGCAGCAGTTATCCCGTTTTATTCAAGCAATACATCATTATTATCGCTTTCAAATGTGTCTGCGGAGGAACAGGCTGTGAGTCCGCACTGGATACCGACCGGCTATGAGGAGGCTCTTGAATTTCGCAATACATACGGTGCAACTCATATAGGCTCAGCTAATGATTCTGATATCGTGTGCCTTGTTTTTCAGGAGAGAGCTCCCGATACAAAGAAATACGAAATAGTAAACACTGATGTACTGCCTACGGCATACTATCATAAGGTATTCACGGATACAGAAACGAATACAGCCTATGAGGTCTATGCATTCAAGAAAGCAGTGACCGGGGTTAAGGATTTTGATATAAAACTGCTCTGTGACAAAGAAGTACAGGAGGTCTACCATTTTACAAGCTCAGGAACTCAGATAATAGAAAATGACATCTATAGCTGGCTTCCGGACTGTACGACCGAGTATGAGGCTTATATCAATGAAAACGGCAGAGTATCCGCAAGGGATAATTTCGTTGTGTTCGGAATTGATTATGCTGTGGGAACAAGGTATAAATGGACAGAGGCAGATGAAGATTATGTCTCAAATCTCAAGCGTTATGATACGGTGGATTGCAGTCTTGAAACAAGCAAGATACTTGACGGCGGAACCATAAGAAAGATGGTGGTATATCAGGCTGTAAAGGACGGAAACGCAAAGATTACCTATAACTTCGGTATTATTCCTGATGAAGGGGAAAGTCCTGCTGAGCAGACGCTTATTGCCGATTGCACCATAACGGACAATGCAACGAATGTGACTCTTGATGAGTCGTATATACAAGATGCAGAACTTAAAGTCGCATCATACAGCTTATACGGTACCGATCTTACTGTTTCATCGTATGATATCTATGATAAATTTGCTGAGTCGAAGTCGGCTGTTATCGAGTCGCAGGACGAGCTGAAAAAATTCCTTTCAACATATCTTGAAGAATCTGCGTTAAAGTGGTATTTACCCGCATACGATGACAGTTTTTTCAAAGATAATGTACTGATGCTGAATACCTACCTTGACCCGTACCGCGGACGCGTGTTCAAGCATGGATTAAAGAGCGTTCAGGAGAAGGACGGCATGCTGGTGATAGGCTATACGTCGATCGTCAGTGCTAATCGTATGAGAACATCTTACTTTGATATATTACAGTTAGCTGTTCCGAGGAGCGAATATAAAAGCTCCGAGGTAGTATGGCAGAATGAAGAAAAGCTTGAATATGATCTTAAACGTATCAGCGTTATTGATGAGGATACAGGAGAGTACATAGAGATCCCCTACGAAACCGTACTTGATCTGTTCGGCAGCAGTATGAAGTATTTCGAAGGAAGTAATCCGTATTTCAAGGAAGATATGACTGCTGGATGGCGTGATATGGAACTGAATGAGAAGTATCTCCCTGACGGATATGTGCTTTCAAAGACTTCTCCGAAGGAGATAAAGGAATATGGAAACAATACCGCTGACATAATATTCAGAGTGAAGAAAAAAGAGGCTGTCAAGGTTGAATTTGCAATAGATAAGGTATCGACCATTACCCCGAATATTTTCAAGGATGTACCGCTTCAGGGCTTCAAGCCTGTGGTGGCAGAGTCTGAGGAGGAGCTTGAAAAGGCTCTTTCTGGCTGCTTTACTGAGGAGTTCAGGAAGAAGTATTTTTCGGCATACAATGAAGAATTCTTTAAGAAAAATGTGCTGATTCTCAATTTTATGATAGAGTCTACTTCTCCGAGAACAATTAAATTTGACGATGTTGAATTCTCAAAGGATAGTATCTCTGTATACTATACAAAGCCTTCGACCGACTTTGGCATATGCAACACGGATTATCTTTGTGCTATGCAGGTGTCTGTTTCGAAGAGAAGCTATGAGGGACAGAAGGCAGAATGGAAGTGCATGGGCGATGCAAACGGCGATAGTGAATTCGGCGTAGCTGACCTTGTTACCATGCAGAAGTGGCTCGCATCATCGCCTGATACAAAGCTTTCCGATCTTAAAGCTGTGGATCTCTGCAATGACGGCGTGATAGATGTCTTTGACCTCGTTGCAATGAGAAAGAAGCTTATAGATGTACATCAGCTCGATGGGCCGATAACATATGGCATTGAAGCACAGTATGTACGTACAGACGGATATGTAAGCGGTGCAGAATATCCTCAGACTAAGCTTATCACAAGTGCCGAGGAGTTGAAAAGCTATATCGAGACAAACAAGGATAATTATAATATGAAATCGGAGGAATTCAATGATGCAATTGAAAAATACAGCGGCAGCTGGTTCGATTTCAACAAGCTTATGATAGTTTTGCTGGAGGAGGGAAGCGGCTCTGTACGTCACGGAGTTACCGAGGTAACGAATAGATCGGTGACAATCAACCGTACTGTACCAGAGGTAGGTACTTGTGATATGGCTGAATGGCATATCTTTGTAGAATATCCCAAAACTGCGGATATAAGCGACAATTTCAGCGTTAAGTTCTATAATACGATGCTTGACTGATGATATGTATATAAAAACAGGTATTCCCGATAAAGCGGGAATACCTGTTTTTTGTAAATATTTGATGTTTAATGCTGAAAGCGGGTATTTTTTTGTGTATACTTCTTGACAGAAATGTGATAAATATGGTAAAATAAGTTATCATCTTTTTTTAGGAGGTATGTTTATGTTTTGCAAACATTGCGGAAGTCAGATACCTGATGGTTCTGAGAAATGTCCGTCATGCGGAGGCGATCTGAAGGGTTCAGCTGCTTCTGCACCAAAGCCCATGGCATCTGTCGGCGGTTCCTCTGTGAAGGAAATGGCTGATAACATTACAAATGCTGCTCTTGAAAAGACAGCAGGACTTCCTCGCGTACTTATCGCAAAGGTATGTATACTCATTGCACTGGTGTCATTCTTCCTGCCGTTTATTTCGGTATCATGCAAGGATAACGAGTATGCAGATGAGATGGAGGAACAAAGCTATTCGGGATTTTCTCTTATGCTTGACCTTGAGGATGATGACGATGAAGCTTTAGATAGTCTGGAAAGTGATCCTTCACCTAATATCTTCCTTATTCTTGCTTTTGCAGGCGGAGTTGCATCTGCTGTATTCATCTTCTACAAGAAGAAGTACAAGCTTGCTGCTATAATAAGCGGTGGCTCAGTTGTTGCACTTATCCTGTTCAGAATGACATTCTTCGGATACTATGACTTTCCGTCTCAAGCAAAGAAATATATAGATATTGATACGAAATTCGGATTGCTGCTATGTATCCTGACGATGCTGGCAACTGCCGCGGCGTGCTTCCTGGAGGATAAAAACTCCGACAGCGGCGGAACGATATAAATGATGATAAATTATTTCAGCCGCAGTACTTTAGGTGCTGCGGCTGTTTTGTTCTATAAAATATTCTGCATAAAACACTGGCTTTTTGTTTGGAACCATGGTATAATATAAAGGAATATTATTTAACCGGCAGGGTAAAGGTGAATGTGGTTCCATTGCCGACTTCGCTTTCCGCCCATATACTGCCGCCATGAGACTCAACTATGAACTTGCATATGAATAAGCCAAGACCTGTGCCTGTTTCGGAGTGCTTTCCCTTGTAGTATCGCTCCCAGATATGAGGCATATCTTCTTCTGAAATACCGCTTCCTGTGTCCTTTACAATGACCTTGACGAAGTTTTCTTCTTCCTCTGCCTTTACGAGAACTGTTCCGTTTTTCGTGTGCTTCAGGGCATTGGATATAAGATTTACGAATACCCTCTGTAATCTTGAACTGTCTGCATTGACTTTTGGCAGATCAATAGGGATACGAAGCGCAAGGCGGTTATTGTTCTTATTCAGGACTGCAAAATAAGTCTCAACTGTCTCACGCACAAGACTTTCAATATCGCAGGGAGCAAGCTCGAGCACCATACGTCCTTCCTCAATACGTGTGGCATCAAGTATCTGCGTTACCATAAGAGCCATGCGGTTTGATTCCGATGTTATACGCTTGAGTTTTTCCTGTACAAGAGCTGTATTGCACCCGTTTGCAAGATCAATTTCTGCATTCTGTGCATAGCCTGACATTGCTGCAAGAGGAGTTTTAAGCTCATGTGAAGCATCTGAGAGGAATGCTGTTTTCATTCGGTTTGCTTCTTCAAGAGCTTCCTTCTCCTGTTGTGCGCGGAGCTGTTCAAGCTCGATCGGATCGGCGATATACTCTACTATTTTGCGGGTATAGAGCAGGCAAAGCAAAATGATAATGGCAACTATTGCTACCATAACTATAAAGGCTCTGCGCAGAGCACGGATATTTGCGTTATTTGCTGTATTTGCGTATTTATCTATGAATTGCTCGGAATAATTATCTATCTTTTCGCTGTCGTTGGTCGTTTTGATTATACAAAGCTTTACAGGTGTTTCATCACTCATATCATAAACTGTATCGAATCCTATGGCTATATAAGAATCCTCTCTCTTCATATATGATATATTGAAGTCTGTCTCTTTCAGCCATGTAACACCGTCAGCACATTCCGGATCACCTGCTTCACTCTGACGCCTTTCATCAGTATACAGATCGTTCAGCAGCCATTCGGCGTATTCCTGTGAATATCCGTTGGCACAGAAAAAACAGTCTCCGTGATACGCTATAATAACTTCATCGTCTGAAAAATCCATGAATTTATTCGTAGCGTTACAATATGAATCCAGAAGTGTAATACATTGTATCTCAAAGCCTTCCTGAGAGTTTGTAAAACTAAAAAAACGTTCTGCAAGATATGAGAGCCATTTTATAGAGTAATATGTATCAGTGGAGAGGATATACTTCTGGTCTTCATAATATACTTCTTTCATATCCTCGGAGAACTGTGTAAGGGATTCTTTTTCCTGTGTTCTTATCTGTTTTGTGAAAAATGCGAATACAGCTCCCATACATATGAGGACTACAAACATGGAAACAAGTATCAATACAAATAATTTACGGCGAAGCTTAGATTCCTTTTTATTCATGTTATCGCCTCCTTTATTGGCTGAATACATTATACCATATTTTTTCTTATAAGTGAACTAAATTACGAAATTGTAATCAGGGGGATTTTTATGTCACACATATTATTAGTTGAAGACGATTCAGACATCATGAGAATTAACAGATCATTTCTTGAAAATGAAGGATATAACGTGCATTGTGCAGATTCTGTACAGACTGCCGCATTCATGCTGGAGGAGTGCGTTCCAGACCTTGTGCTCCTTGACGTTATGCTGCCGGATGGTGACGGAATGGATTTCTGCAAAATACTTAGGCAGAAAACAAATGCTCCCGTAATATTTCTTACCGCCCGTGATGAAAATGATGATGTAATAATGGGATTTCGCAGCGGCGGCGACGATTACATAACCAAGCCCTATGACCTTAACGTATTGAAGGCACGTATAGAAGCTCAGCTTCGACGCAATGCAAAACAAGCTCCTCAGGCAACGAAAATAGAATTACCCTATCTTACTGTAGACCTTTTTGCAAGCTCTGCAACACTTGACGGTAATGAGTGCTCACTGCCACAGCGTGAGCTTCAGATACTGTATATGCTTGCCTCGCGTTTAGGAGAGCGGGTAAGCTATCATGAGATATACCAAAATATCTATGGCTGCGATGTTGAGGACAGCAAGAACACAATAAGAGTAAATGTCTCTCGTCTTAAAAAGCATTTGAATATGGACGATATGAGTACATACGAGATAACCTCTACATCAGAGGGAGAGTACGTTCTGAGACGAGTTATTTTCTGAAAATGTCTCGGATTACAATTATGTAATTATTGCAGCAAGTTCTCTGTTGATATGCTATAATGGCAATGTTAACAGAGTTCGATCACACCTCAAAACGAAGAAAAAAGGAGAAAAAATATGAAAAAATTAGTTGCTTGTCTCGCAGTACTCGCCATGATGTCTGCAATGGTATCATGCGAAAAAACAAACAAAAAGAATGGTAAAACCTCTGCAAATAACGCATCATCTGCGGCAGAAGTCACATCTGAAAAGGCTTCAAATGAATCAGAAACAACTACAGATGTCCAAAACAAGGACAATGATAAAAAGTCCGGGACTGCAAATGATGAAAACAGCAATACCATAGCTGACACAAACAATAATAATTCAAATGCAGAAAATAATGATGTAAGTGAGATAGTCGGAACATGGTATGAAGAAAATGCTCTTGATTCCCGTTCACTTACAGTAAACGCCGACGGAACATATCAGCTTGCATACCGCGGCGGCGGAAGCAGAAACGGTTCGATCAGGATCGAGCGACAGGTGCTGGGAACTGACGGACAGGTAAATATCTGGTACTGCTTCTGCGATAACGAAAATACAGAATTATCACGCTTCCGTGTTGTGCAGGGCGATGATATGGCTACGAGGCTATGTTCGGGATTTGATGAAACATCCATGAGTTTCATTTCTGCTGCTGACATAAGTCAGATATCACAGGTCAATAACAGCGATCCTAAACCGGTGGACAGATTTATCGGAGGCTGGGACTGCGGAAGATGTCACATAGTTATAAGCAATATAAGACCCGGTAACTACAGTGTGGATATACATTGGAGTTCAAGTGCGTCAGAAGGATGTGACTGGTCATATCTCTGCACATATAATGAAGCAAATGATGAGCTTGTGTGTGAAGGAATGGGCATTTGTACAGAATACGCTGATATAGGCGAAAGCACAGAATCAATGACTAAAAAATATGCCGACGGAAGTGCTGTATTCAATATTATTGATAACGGCAATCTTACATGGCATGACTATTATGCCAATCAGGCAGACGGAATGGAGTTCACACGCAGCTGATAAGGGAATTACAAATTTGTAATTTTACAACACAGTTTCTGACGTTATGATATAATGATTACAGCAAAGGACAAACAAACCTTCTAAATCATTATAAAGGAGAAATTGTTATGAAAAAAATAGTTACTTGTATCGCTATACTTACAATGATGTCCGCAATGGTATCATGCGGAAGAACAGAAACAGACGGAACAGACGAAAAGATATCAATTTCTAAGACCACAACTTCAGCCGAAACAACTACTGAAACAACTACTGCCGCAGCAACAACAGCTTCCAAAGATGAGAAAAAAGCTGAAAATACGACCTCTGCTGCTGTGACAGATAAAGTCAAAGCCAATGAAAAAGCCGAAACTCCTGTAAAAGAAGCTGAAAAGGAACAACTGGTTTTAAATGAAAACGAGCGTTTATTCGGCGGATATGTTGATACTAATGGAGATGCTCTTAATATCAGGAAGGAGCCTTTTACAACAGCGGAGATAATCGGTTCAATACCGGACAAAACTCAGATAAACGTTTTTTCATGCGGCAAAGCAGACTGGTACGCTACGAGCTTTAATGGCAAGACAGGATATATCAGTGCTGATTATGTCAAGGAGATACCTTCATATGATATGTCACCTGCGATCACTGACATCAGCGTACTTGCTGGTCAGTGGAAATATCAGGTAGCCCCGGAAGGCATGAATATTATGGCAGGAGTAACTGACAATGGCATTATAGACATAAGCTCCGATGGTACATATATCTATACCGATCTTGACGGCAAAAAACATTCAGGTACAGTTAAAGTGGAGTATGATACATTAGGCGGAGATTACAGTGTTCCGTTCTTTGCATTCTATGAGGGTGATGAATTCTTTATCGGCTGCTACTGCCACCAGAATGACAGCGATGTATATATCACAGGCAACGGCGGTATGTCTCAGATAGTTCGTAATTAAAGGCATATACGAAAAAAGGAGAAGCATTATGAAAAAAATGGTTTCCTGCCTTATGATACTTGCGATGATGTTTTCAATGGTATCATGCGGCAGCTCAGCATCGGAAAAATCCGAAGCACAGACAACAACAAAGCCGACTGCACCACCGAAATATCCTGTAACGACCGAATCATTTCCTGTTGTAATAAACGCCGACAGCTTCATTGGTGAATGGTCATGCGGCAAGAACAGGATAATAATAGAGAGAAGCGGCGACGGGTATATCGCTGATATTGAGTGGCGCACAGGCGGCGGAGCTTTCCTCAAGGATAGCAAGCTTAATTATAAATGCGTGTATAATGAAAGCGATTCTACAATGGTATGCAGTGATGGTGTATTGTATGAAACGGAGTATTTTGGCGACGGTTCGACTACAGAAACAAAGATATATGACGACGGAACAGCCATATTTAAGATCAATGCAGAAACACAGGAATGGCAGGGCAAGGAGCTGCATGAATATACACTTTCATGGCTTGACGACAAGGACGATAGTTTCCGGGATTGGACATTCAGCAATAATTCTCAATAATATAGAGACAGTTCGCTGTTCAAAGTGAACTGTCTTTTTTGTTGTTTACCGATTACATAATTGTAATCGAATTACAGTTTTGTAATTCTGCGCACAGAGCAAAGAAAAAATGCTACAATATAATCACAGAAAGGCACACAGCCGGACAAACCAATAAATTTAAAATTACGGAGGTAATAATTATGAAAAAAATGATCTCATGTATCGCTTCACTTGCATTAATTGCAGCGATCCCTTCCACAGCAGCTTTTGCAGCTGACGCTGAACCGACCACAGCAGCAGGAATATCTGTAACAACGGAATCAGATAATGCGGATGCAGATATAAGCAATATTGTCGGCCGCTGGAAATATCAGGTCGCAGAAGAAGGAAAAAACGTAACAGTAAGTAAAATTGACAGCGGCTTTATTGACGTAAAAGATGACGGAACATATACTTACACAGACCTTGAAGGCAATACTCATCATGGTACGGTAAGAGTGGATTATGATACATTCGGAGGCGATTACCATGTTCCGTTCTTTGCATTCTATGAGGGGGACGAGTTTTTTATCGGCTGCTACTGCCACCAGAATGACAGCGATGTATTTATCACAGGCAACGGTGGTATGTCACAGCTCGTGCGCGAGACAAAGGCTCAGGATAATACAGAGACAAACACAGCTCCGGAGCCTGCAGACGAAAAAACAGCTGATAAAAAGGAAATAGCAATTTCAAGAATGGAGGACTTCAATACCATAATCGCGATAATGAACGCAAGTCCCATGTATACAGTAGTTGACGCGGTGGTTAACGATCATGTACTTGTAACAGATGACAGATTTACCACGATCGACGATTTCAAAAGTTTTATCTCTGATACTATTACAGGTGATCTCAGAGACGGATTTATCAGTGAATGTGATGACTGTTTTACTGAATATGAAGGCTCACTCTATGTAAAGACAGTCGGCCGTTCATTCTTTAGATTTGAAACAGAATATGGAATAGCAGTTATTGATCCTGCTATGAACGGATTTACCGCGTTAACACTTGGCGGAAATGCGCTTTTCGGTAATGGAAAGGCAGATTTTTCATTGGATGATGGTAAGTGGAAAATCAGAAACTTTGAATATGGCGAATGGCGTGATCTTATGGCAGTTGAAAACTATGATTTTTCAACTGTTGCAGGCATATGGTATGAGGATACAGAAGAAACACCAAACGTTCTAAATATCAGAACAGACGGCAAATTCACATATTCTTACGACGGCGGCGTTAAATTCGGTGATCTTCAGCCTGTATACTGGTTGAATGAAGAAGGTGGAAAGATCATAGGACTTGAGCTTGTTATAGATGTGGAGTTTCCATTCTTTGCAGGTATTAAAGCTCCCGAAATGAGTCCGTGCAATGATATTTATCTGGATCAGGAAGGCGGTTCTACTCACTTTGTTCGTCACGAAGAACCTGGCAGGTACTCTGTTGAACAGCTCTCCGATATGGCTGCAAAGGATTATGAAGAGAGAACAGGAATCAAGCCGGCTAATACACAGCCGATGATAAATGCTGATGATTCAGTAACTGTAGCAGTTTATGACGAAAACGATGTACCTTTCGATGCATATACACTTGATCCGAACACAGGAGTTGGCGAACTCTTTTCGGATAAGAGTGAAGTAAGTCTTCCGCAGACCGGCAATAATTCACTTGGAACAGCAGGAATGGTTTCCGCAGCAATGATGGCCATTATTGCAGGCGCATTTGCTGTATTAAAGTCAGGGATACTCCGTAAAAAAGAAAATGAAGAAAAATAGTCTAACTGATACCGGACAAAAGAAAGATAGAAAGCAGTGGTTCCTGTTTATAACAGGGATCATTGCAATAATTATCGGGGGAAGTATTATTGGCTTTTTCGGTATCAGAAAAATATATCGTGAGTACCAGAAGCAAACGCTTATGCGTGAAAATCCTGTAGTAGAGATAGCTGATTTGAAAATAAAGGCTCCTATATTGGAGGGAACTGATAATAAAACCATATCCAGAGCGGTCGGACATTTTATCGGAACGGGTGATCCGGGTAAAGGAAATTATTGTATTGCAGGTCACAGCAGCACTATCTACAAGGAATATTTCAATGATCTCAAGAATGTCAGGACAGGAATGAAGATAATACTTTATGACAAACAGAAAAACTCTTATATCTACACTGTAACGGACAGCTTTGTTGTATCCCCGGATGAAACATGGGTGCTTGACGATTTCTGTGATGACAGGATAACTATTATCACCTGTACCGACGACGGAAAGCAACGGCAGGTGGTAGTCGGGAAAAAATGCTGAACTAAAGAATACAGCAGTGCATCACAAATATTATACAGTAGTAATGTATATATGGAAATCGAAAATAATAGAAATTGGAAAAAGGAGAGAAATAGAAAAGTCCCCGCAATTGCGGGGACTTAGATTCGATATCGTCCTGCATAGTCAGGCAAGCGTTCAAAAGAAACTCCACTGTATATCAAACAGTGGAGTTCTTTTATGGATAAAAACATTATGCGATATCAAGAGAAGCTACCTTCTTGAGAAGATATTCCTGTATGCGGAGAGCGTCATTTGCTGTGATGCCCTCACTGGATTTGTCAACATCACCGTTTGCAAGTCCCTTTTCGGTGATATGCTTGATATCTGAACCGTTCAGTCCGTACTTGTTAGGATTTGCAAGGTACTGCATTATGAGTACAACGTCCGACATATCAATATCGCCGTCGCAGTTTGCATCGCCATACTTGTCTGCCTTTACTAATGTAACAGTAGTTGTTGTTGTCACCGTCTCTGTAACTGTGGTTGTTGATGTGGTCGAAGTTGAAGTAGTAGTTGTTGTTGTAGAGGTAGTTGTGGTGGTAGTCGTTGTCTGCTGTGAGCCGTTTGAGGAAATGATAAATGCCTTTATGCTCTCAGCACCGGAGGCGGGAGGTGTGATCTCCTTACCTGACTTGTCGGAAGCATACCATGCCTGTAAAAGTGAGGACTTTTCTTTCTTTATCATCTCGATAAGCTGCTTTTTCACGTCATTATCTGTAACAGCTTCGGCAGGGTCTGCGGATACGTCCATTACCTGCTTGGGGTTGTTCATATCAAGAGTGATAGTGCCTGATTTCTTAGCCTCCCAGACGTATGATACCCAGTAGCTCTTGCCGTTGAGCTGTGGTGAGAAGCCCAGACAGCCATTCATGAAGTTTGTATTGCCTGCGAACTGAACCTCGACAAAGGCAGTTTCACCAATGCTTGTACCGAAGTTTACTGTGCCGCTGCCGTTGTCTGTACCATAGATCTTTTCGCTATCTGAAACATTTACAGATGTAGTTGTAGTAACTATCTCATTTGGATTTGTAACGGAAGTAACGATAACGGACTCAGCACTTCCTCTTGCGTACTTATTGATAGCAGCAACTATCTCGGGACGCTTCCAGGTACAGTTTGATCTGTCAAGGAGCATGAAGCTTATATCGTCCCACCAGCAGCAGGTAACGCCTACTGAAGAAGCATATGCTGTGAAGTATGCAGCACAGTCAACTCTGTCCTGAACGTTGTTGCCTTTTTCTCTTGCGCCGTACTCACCAACGTAAACAGGGATACCCTTTGATGTATACTTCTGGTACACCTTGTCAAAAGCCTGTTTTATCTCGCCTGTGTCTGTGTTGATATTGAAATTTCGTACGCTCTGAGAGTCGCTTTCCTCAGCAAGAGCAAAACCGTATGGCAGATATGCGTGAACAGCTACGATAAGTCTGTTCTGTACCTTATCTGTGGGGATCTGGAAATTCTCATTTGTGGCACCGTCAACTGAACAGTCATATCCGGGGACAGCAACGTATCTTGTGCCGTTGTTTCCGCCCGATGAACGTATAGTGTCGAGAACGTCCTGATTGAGCTTGTTGATAGTCTTTATAGCGTCGATACAGTCAGCATTGGAGGGATTTATCCACCACTCGTTCTGATGACCGATAAGACGCGGCTCGTTCATGGTCTCGAAAATGAGCTTGTTA
>Ga0310786_10005177_pt1 | contig 17840 bp, 14 predicted proteins | sample AusTroGonzalo_MG_FD_203881 | JGI IMG/M metagenome (GOLD analysis project Ga0310786, IMG submission 203881) | Bovine rumen microbial communities from tropical cattle in Woodstock, Queensland, Australia - Gonzalo_03 (v2) (version 2) | ecosystem: Host-associated > Mammals > Digestive system >... | reverse complement strand
CGCGGGTGGCCTCCACGCCGCCGATGATGCAGATGCCGATCGAGTGTTTGTTGTACGGCCGGCCGGAGAATCCGGCGGTGTTGCAGTGGGCGCCGTCCATTGTCAGCGGCCGCCCCTCCTCGATCGTGCCGTCCAGGTCGATGACGTAATTGTAGCCGATCATTTTCCACCCCTTCGCCCGGTGCTGCTTGTCAATGTCGGCGGCGCGGACGTCCAGCCCTTCCGGGGTTGCGGAGCAGTGGATTACGATGGAATCGATGTCAGTCTTCTTCATTTTTCTTGCTCTTTTTGGGTTTGATAATGTTGCCGGCATCGTCGTCGGAGACGTCCACTCCGGCGTGGCCCGCGGCCTTCTTGAAGATCAGGCGGTACAACTCCACGAAGGAAAGTTCCATCCCTTTCGTCTCAAGGTAGTTCCCGATAATGGAGAAGAATTCGTTGGCATAGACCAGCCCGAGGACGAACCACTCCAGCCAATCCTTCCCGAAGGCGAGCGCCAGCGTCGAGGCCAGCACGATGAAGCAGATGTAGGAGAAAGTCTTGGTCATCGTGCGACGCAGGGCGGTTGAGAACCTGACTTTCTCGCCGCGGCCCGACGCTGCGCGGATCCCGAAGATGAGGTCGAGGATGATGAGCGCCAGGCCGGGCACGGAATAGGGAATCATCCGCAGGACTGCCGCCTGCAGGAACGCCACGGCAGCGGTTGCGACGGATCCTTGGATGATGAACGCGTCCCCTTCTGCGATGGTAGTAAGCATAGTTTTCATGGTGATATGGTGTTAAAGATTATTCCTCGCTCTCTTCGTTCTGCTCGTTGTCGCTCAGGATCCGCACGGCCTCGGCCTTGCAAGCCTCGGCGAAGGCGTTGAACGCCTCGAACTCGTCGTCGGCGCCGGCGTCGCCGTTCATCTTGTGGCGCAGGATAGCCTCAACGTCGCCCTGGCTGTAGCGGGTGCGGACAAGCGCATCGACGAGGCGGCCCTTGGTGATCTCGCCGTCCAGATCGACGACGCTGTAGCAGTACACGGGAACGGTCTCGGGCTCGCCGGCCGGCTCGCCCTCGCCCGGCTCCTCGCCGGGCTCCGTGTGCGGGGTGATGGTCATGGTTTCGATGGTTTCGTCGTAGTAGCAACGCGTCATGCCGTTCGCAAGAGCTTCCATGCGGTGCGGCTCGGAGAATTTGTACCTCATATGATAGATTGTTTCTTAATGATTGCTTTGGAGTAGCTCGACGTGAAGTCGAAGGCGCGGCGCACGTTCGGGGCGGCGTCCAGCGCGGATGTGACGATCTTGTATGTCTGGAAATGCTTCAAGTACCCGAGGCGGGAATTGATATTGGAAATCTCGGCGCGCAGATCAACGCCGCCCGTCTGCAGCCGCGTCTCCAGGTCGGAGATGTACTGACGGAAGCGGGTGATCGTGGCGTTCTGCGCATAGCGCCGATGCGGAAGGATGGCGCCGCCGAGGAAGTAGTTCGTCTCGTAAGCGCTCGTGATGGTGGTCTTCGTGGGATGGAGTTTCAGGCAGAGCTCCCGGTCGAGGAACTCGCCGCACTCGTCCTTGCAGCGAAGCAGATAGTTGTAGTCGCGATGCAGCAGACGCGCGTCGTCCACGTACCGGCAATAGTGCCGGATGTGCAGGCTCCGCTTGACAAACCAATCGAAGGGCGTGAGATAGACGTTCGCGTTAAGCTGATTATTGACGTCGCCGATCGGCAGGCCCACGCCCGGCTCCCGGTCACGGATGGATTTGTTCGGCTGCACCAGCGGGATCAGCGCCGGATCGCCGAGGTAGCGGCAGCCGTCAAGCGGGTTATGCGCGATATATGCGGAGACGAGATAGTCCGTGAATTCGTAGTCGATGGCCTCCGGGAAGCGCGCACGATACCGCTCCAGCGTGTCGTGAATGATCTCGTAGAGACGCGACCGCACGATCGCCATGAAGAAGCCGGAGATGTCAAGGTTGAGCACGCAGGCGTCGAGGGTGTAGTTGTCGGTCACGCCGCGGAGGTGATGCTCGAAGCGCTCGATGCCGAAGAGTGTGCCTTTCTCCTTGCGGCAGGAATAGCTGTCGAAGATGAAGTAGCGCTCGAAGATCGGGCCGAGGATATTGAGGAGTATGTGGCTGGTGACACCATCCACGTAGTTTCGCCAGCAGAAGATCTCGCGCACCGTCGGATCGAGGTTCACGAACCAATCCATCGGGCCCGGCCGCCACGTCCGCGCCTGCAGGGCGCGTGCATGGTCGCCGATGTTCTCCTCCAAGTGGAGCTCGAAGGCCAGCTGCGCATTGGTGTTCCGCTCGTTCTCGCGGGCGTCAAGGTAGCCTTGCATGACGAGAGCATGGATGTCATCGTAGGTGTATTTCATATGGATAAAAACATACTTCCCGGCATTGTCAAATGCTCGGGCAGGACGCACGGAGAAGCCGTTGGAGCGGTTGTTGTTGTTCAACGGGTTCACGTTGCCGGAATTGAAGTTCAAGTTGTACGCGTTGGTCTGCGAGTTCGAGGCGTAAGACCAATAGTTGCCGTTCGAGCCCATATTCGTCAGACCGCCGGAATCGTTGGCCCGGTAGCCGGAGGCGCCCAGGATAATGAGTGGCCCGTTTGTTGAATGTCCGGTCGGGGCCGCGAGAGCGACGGCCGGATAGACTTCCAGGGCCAGCACGAGGCTGATCCCTATCTGCAATATCCACCGGGGAGCCTGCGCTCCGAGGTGGGTAGGCCACTGAATTTGACGGGACTGTCCCCGCCGGTTGCGAATGACCGCACGACCGCGGGGCTTCTGCCCTAATCCCGGGAAGTATGTAGGTTTGTTAAGCATTGTTCAAAGTGGATCGCTGCCACGCCTTCAACTGCTTGAGGACGTGATCCTCCTTGTTAGTGAGGGCGTTGAATCCTTTCGGTGTGATATAATGCAGGTCGTGTATCACGCGGATGGAAACGCAGACCTCCTCCATCTTCTCCAGCGCAGCGGACAGCCACTTCAAGCGTGCCTGAGGGTTGTCGATCTGCGCGTTCGCGAAGGCGGTGTCTTCCATGACTGCCTGAATCTTCAATTCGATCTGGGCGAGCTTCCCGCGTTTGATATTGATCGGGCATTTCTGCGTGCTCTGGACGAGCTGGAGGTAGAGCTGCCGGGCCGCGTTGTACACGGGCGGCCTCCTATCTTTTACCGGTGTCTCCATAGCGTCGCATCAGTTCTACGATAAAGTCCCGGCAGTCCAGCGGCGTCGCATTGGCGATGTCGAAAGCGGCGAGGTCGCGCCGCAGTGGATCGGCCTGCTCTCCGCCGAGCAGGACTACCGAATTCTTTACCTTGATTTTCAAATTCATCTTCATCGTCTCCTTTCAAGCCCCCGCGGCTTTGAAATAGCCGCGGGGAATCAAAGATTTCAATTTGATTCTCGGGCAGGACGCACGGAGAAGCCGTAGGAGCGGCTGCCGTTGAGCAACGGGTCCACGCCGCCGGAACTGAAGACCAAGAAGTACGCGATGGTCTGCGAGTACGAGGCGAAAGACCAATAGTTGCCGCTCGAGCCCATATCCGCCAGACCGCCGGAACCGAGGGCCCGGAAGCCGGAGGCGGGGAAGAAATTTCCCTGGGCGTCGGCGGAGTTACGCTTGAACTTCCAGCCCTGCGAGAAGGAGCCTACGACATTGAACTGCGTGGAATCGGAAGTATTTCCTCCCGTGGTCGTGAATCCCGTGAAAGCGCGGCCGCCGGGCATCATGTACTTCGGCGGGCAAGGATCATAGATGGTCTTGACCGCGGTGTCCATGTTGTCGCCCACGCCGTCGTTGTTCTGCGCAGCGTTCCAGAAGTTGTTGAACCGGGTGAGGTTGTTCCAATTGTGGTTCGTGGAATCGTAGCGCGTGAAGAAAAGGTTCGGGTTCTTGATGGATTCCGCGACGGTCTTCGTGGCAAGCTGGTCTCCGTCCGTTCCGCGGACGCCGTAGCCGGTATAGACGTTGCCGTTGATGTCGTAGAGCGTACACTGCGAGCCGCTGCCGTTCACCGGCGCCATCGGATCCTTGCGGCCCCATTGGAAGTGAGGATTGTACTGATTCGTACGGCCTGCGTTCCAGATGGCGCCGAGGTTCTCGGTCATCAGCTTATACTGCACGCTGCCGTTGTTGGAGAAGACCTCCGGGCCCAGGGCGTCGGAGGTGCACCAGATCAGCCAGCTCCACATGATGTTGCCGCCGGCGTCCTTCACGACCAGCAGGGCGTCGCCGTTGGTTGCCGGGATGCTCGCCACGGTGAACTGAATGTACTTGCAGTCGCCGCCGTCCACGAGGGACACGGTGGTGATCATGCCGGAAGTCGTCTGCCACAGCAGCTGCGCAGCGTTGGGCTGGCAGTTGGCGTTCTTCTCGATGTACGGAGAGGTGATGAGGTTGCCGAGGTGGTTCACGAAGTCCGCCTGGTTCGCGCCGCCCTGATTGGTATAGGCGGCCGGATTGGCGACGCCGTTCTCAATGGCGTTGCCATAGACGAGAGGGAACTTGTAGGTTCCCGGGGTGCGGACGACGTAGGTGTTTGCGGTGGTGCGCAGCATCGCGGACGCGCCATCCACGTCGAACATAGAGAGGTCTTTCGCCACCGTGGCGAGCTTCGAGGCGTCGAACGCCACGGGATCGCCGGTGGAGCGGTCGAACAGCACCACGCCCTTGTTCTCGAGCAGGGCGGGATCGCTGTACACGGTCATTGAATTTACATCTGCCATAAGTAGTAATTATTAAGATTTGGTTTGTTCTGGATCGAAAATGTTGTCCCGGAGGCTGTCGATAAACCGGGCCGTTCCGTTCATGGCGAAAGCGTCCAAGATCCGGAATTCGTCTTCGGTCAATTCGATCGGCCCGTCGGAGCGATGAACCTTTAGCGCAAGGTCTAATGCGGCGATGCCGTTTGATGTCTTGTAGAGACCATCCGCAACCTCTTCCCGCAGATCCACCTCGAAGGTGGATGTGTGGTCGAGATTGTCGTACATCAGGAATTGTTTAAAATTGATTGTCTTCATATTATGATACTTTTAGATAGGTAAGCGTCCAGAAGCCCTTGCGGCTGGCTCCGTTGTAGGTTACGGAACCCTTCGCGATATAGGCGAGCAGAATCGTTTCCATGGATCCGGAATCCGCGGATGCGACGACGGACGTGCCCGCGTTGCCGTTCGTGACGCGGAGGATCGGGTGCGTCGTCGAGCCATAGACGTTGAGCGTCGTTCTCGTCGCATGAATGATGGCGTAGAACTGACCTTCTTTCGGCTCGCTCGGCAAGTAGAACCCGACGGCGACATTGTTCTCGCAAAGGATCACGGTGTCGTATTGATCCAGCGACTTTCCGTTGCTGTGTATGGCGATCCTCGGCCGGAAGCCGACAAAGATTCCTTCCGGGCAGTACCATGCCCAATTGTCTGCGAAGCCTTTGATGCTCGATAGCACACCGATCGCTTTCCCGGTGTCGATGTTTGAAATTCCTTCGCTCCCATCCGCGACGAAGCGCGTCAGCGAGCGGTAGCCATACACGGCCGACAGCGTGTTCGCGCCGATGGCCGCCTCGTAGAATGCAGCGTGGTAGTAGCCGGTGTCGTAGTCGCGGAAGAAGATAAAATCGTTGTAGAGCGACATACCGGCTCCGTCGGGGCTCTGCGCGGTGCGCTCCGTGCCGATATACCCGTTGGAGATTGTGAAGCCACCGATTGAACCGGAATTCGAGATGAGCGTTCCCTCGAAACGGCCGCTGGTCGCAGTGATCGTGCCGGTCAGGTTCACGTCCGTGGCGGTAATGGAGCCGTCGGCCTCAATGACAACCTTTCCGCTATTGGTTCGGAGCTTGTTCACGGTCAGGGCATTGATAAATCCGGCGTCGGCGGCGAGAGCCGTGACGTTGATGAATTCGGATTTGATGTGCCCACCCGTTATGGTGGTGGTGCCGAAAAGCTCGACCTTCATGATGGCATCGGAAGCAACCTGAGCAGCGGCGCTGGCGGCGCCGCTTGCCGTGGATTGCGCGTTGGCCGCTGCCGTTGCGGCGTTTCCAGCCTTTGTGTCGGCAACGGCTGCGGCTGCGGCCGCTGCAGACGCTGCCGCGAGCGCTTCTCCGTCGCCGGTATTTATCAGTCCTATTAACTCCTGGCGGGCGGTTTGCAGGTTCGATTGAATCTCGGCGTCAGTGTAGTTCCTGGCAAACTTCTCCGCATACGTCTTCGCGCAGATGTTGATTTGATCGACGAGGTTGTCGCGAGCGGTATAGTAATCGGGGATGGCCGTCAGCGGGTAGCTGTTGCTGACGGGCACGGTATCCTCCCACGCCCAGGTCGTACTATGGTTCGGATTCGCCGTGTCTTGGGTGTAATACAAGATCACGTTCCGGAACGCATTGTTCCCGCTGCTGGTCGAGTATTTCGCGTTGCACGTGTTCAGCAGGGACTGCAGCGTGTTGGTTAGCGTGGCGTTTCCTATGGTGTTGATGGCGGCCTGCGTGAGGAATTGCCCGGCCTGCGCGGCGATGGCGCCATGGTTCCCAACCTCGTCGTCGAGGGCCTGCTTGAGCGTGCGCTTCTCCATCGGGGAGATGTAGTCGTCCGCCGTGAAATTCGTCAGGATGTCATTGATGGTGCGGATGCCCTCGTTGGCGCTGTCCGCATCTTCCTGCGCTTGGACAACTGCGGCCTTCGCGGCCGTGGCGATGCTCTGCGCCAGCGTCGCCCGGGCGTTGAAATACGCCGTGATGTTGGAGAGCGGATAGCTGTTGCTGACCTGGGTGTTGTTGTTCCACGTCGCCGCAGCGGTATAGTAGCTCAACACGGACGTCGCGCCGTTCTTTGCGCTGTTGAAGGCGTCCACATTGATGCTGTACTTCCCGGCTTCCTGCACGAAGGCTGTATGCTCTGCATTGATGTCGTCGAGCTGGCGCTTGAGCGTCACCTTCTCCGCCGGCGTGATCCAGCCGTCGCTGGCAACGATGCCGACGGCGGTCTCCACGTCCCCAGCCTTGTTGTACGCCTGATTCGCCTTGGTCTGCGCGTTGTTGGCGGCGGTCTGCGCGGCCTGCGCTTCGAGGCTGGCCGCATCGGCCTTCGCCTGCGCCGCATCGGCGGCCTGCTTCGCCACGTCGGAGAGGATTTGGAAGACTTGATCCAGCGCGACGTCGTAGTCCCGCACCAGCTCCGCATACTTGTCGCGGTCGAAGCCGTTGAACTCTCCCGGCGCATTGATCTGGCAGCCGTTGAGATATTCCCGCAGCGCAAGATAGGCCGCATCGAGCCGGGCCTCGCCGAGGACATTATAATAGATGTGCTGGCCGTTGTAGGTGACGGTGACGTTCTTGTAGGTGATCTCGGTCTTCAAGCCGACGCGGCCCTCCTCGGTGAGCGTCACCTTCGCGGCATGGTACGTGCCGCCCCTTCCGGCGCTTCCCGTGGAAGGGATGCCGTTGATGCCCGTCCAGATCACGCGGATGTTGGCCTTCTCGGCTTCGTCGAGCTTGGTGTCGAGATCGATGCCCGCGACAGCAGCGGCCACCGTCTCCGCGGCGGCCATAGCGTCGGCTGCAGCCGTTCCGGCGAGCTCCGCGGCGCCAGCGGCAGCGTCGGCAGCCTGCTGGGCTGCATCGGCGCCCTCCTTGGCCTTCTGCGCGATACTCGCCGCGATGGCGGCACGCGCCGTGAAGTAGGCGGCAATATCAGCATAGTCGCTCTCGATGGCGATATTCTCCGTGCTCGTCGAGGTGTATTTGTCGAAGGCCGCGATGGCAGCGTTATAGGCGGTGTTGAAGGCCGTCACGGAGATACCGTACGACGTGGCCTCGCCGACCATCGCGGTATGCTCGGAGGTGACGTCGGCCTTCTGCTGACGGAGCGCTTCCTTTTCGACGGGGGAAATATACTGATCGGAAGCCCAATTCTGCAACTGCGTCTTCGCGGCGTTGGCCGTGGTCTGCGCAGTAGCAGCCGCAGCGGCCGCAGCGTCGGCAGTATTATTGGCGGTGTTCGCGAGTGTCTGCGCATTGGTGGCGGCCTGCTTGGCCTCGTTGGCAACGGTGTCATCGGTGTACTTCGTGGCGGTGCGCCAATGCGCGACGCTGAACGCAGTCCCGGCGGCCTTGGCTGTCTGGGCGACGAGCATCTCGTCGGTGTAGCTGCCGATGGTGGCGTGCATCCAGACGTCGCCAACGTCGTAGCTGTCTCCGGTGCCAGGCTGGGCAAGGAACACGCGCCGCTTGCCGTCGGCGGTGTCCTTGGCTTGCTGGGCCAGCGCCAGGGCGCGCGTCGCCGCGTCGTCCTGCATGAGGTTCCAATAATAGACGTTGCTGGCGTTCACCTGCCAGCGGTAGCCCTTGCCGGAATCCTCGTCGTAGTAAACGTCGCCGATGTGGTCTTTCTTGAGGGCTGCGGTGTTCCAATTCGATGCCGGGTAGTTCGAGGTCGTCGGCACGCCGGACGCAAACCAATAGTCGATGGTGTTGTCAAGCTGGCCCTGCATCTCGTCGATGTTCGCCTGCACAGCATCCTGGAAGGCGGTCATCGCAAGGGCCAGCGAGCGGTTCACGTTGTCCGCAACGCGGATCTCCGCATCGCCGTAGTCGGTGAGCAGGTTCGCGAAGAGCTTGCGGTCGAAATTCTCGAAGACGTGCTCGCGGTCGTTGAGGCCAACACCCCGGAGGAACTCCCGCAGGGCGATGTATGCCATGTCGAGCGCGGCCGTGCCCGTGACGTTGTAGTAGATGTGCTCGCCGCCATACGTCACCTCCACGGAGTTGTAGGTGATGACCTCCCGGGCGCCGACGTTACCGTACAGCGCGGCGAGCGCCTTCGTGGCGAGATAGCTACCCTTGGATCCCGTGCGGCCCAGGTCTTCCGTGCCGTTGATCGTCACCCACTGCGTGCGGATGACGTTCTTCTCCACGAGGTCGAGCACAGTGTCGTCATTGATGGCCTCAAGGATGGCCTCCAGCGCCTCGGCCTTGGTCTTCGCGAGGTTCGCCGTCCCCTGCGCCGCGGCAGCGTCAAGTACCGCCTGATTCGCCGTCCCCTGGGCTGCATCCGTCGCGGCCTTCTCCGCAGCAGCTACGGACACCAGCAAGTCGGCGCGGGCATCGTAGTACGCAGCGATGTCGTCGTAGTCGTCGTCGATCTCAATGAGCTCGGGGCTGGCTGCGGTGTACTTGGTCAGCGCGGCCGCCGCGAGCGCATAGGCAGCGGTGAAAGCCGTCGTGGAGACGCTGTAGCGGTTCGCCCGGGAGATCATCTCCGTGTATTCCTTCATTACGTCGGCCTTCTGCTGGCGCAGGGCCTCCTTCTCCACGGGTGAGATATAGCTGTCCGAGGCCCAATTGTTGAGCTTGGTGCCGAGCGCGTCGGCGGCAGCCTGCGCAGCGTCCGCCGCAGCGTCGGCAGTGGCTGCATCGAGGATGGCTTGGTTTGCCGTGCCTTGAGCGGCCCCGGCCGCAGCGCTCGCCGCAAGGGCCTCCGCCCAGGCAGACGAGACGTTGTAGGACATATCGTTCCACTCCGCGAGGCTGTTCAAGCCTCCGCCGCCCGTGATGGTCACGCGGCCCTTGAATTCGCCGTTCTCAGTCCAGACACCCACCTCGCCGTCCTTCACACCGACGGTGGTGACGAGCTTCCCGGTGAGGTCGTAGGAATTGATGCCCTTATAGTAGTCGTCGCGAGGCGAGCTGTTGTCGATGGTTGTGGTCACCTTCGCGGCCTGCCGGGCGGTGTTCGTGCGGTTGCCGAGCTGGATGATATTGTCACCGGCCTCCGGCACTCCGGATCCGGCATCGCAGTCCTCCTTGGAGAGGACGATGTAGTCGTCGCCCACGGCGGTGACAAGCCGCCAATAGTATTTCAGTTCGGTGGTTCCGAGGTTGAAGCGCTGACAGCGCGCCTGGTCGCCGACCACGAATTCATTAGGAATCTGCCCGTCCTTGGTGTCGAAGTAGCAGATGTAGCCCGTGGAGATCTCCGTGACGGACGTACACTCCAGCGCCGCCGCGGAATAGATGTACATTCCGCCTTGGTGCTTGAGCTGCTGGATGATCATCTCGAACACCTTCATCGTCCGGCGCACGGTGATGTCGTCCACCTCCAGCTCGGCGTGGCCCTGCTGCGTGATCCATAGGCGGAAGCCGGCGCCGAGCGCGCCCTCCGAGAACTGCGGGCTCTCGACGCGCGGCGTGGTGACCTTTGCGAAGGTGACGTCATCCGTCGTGCGGACGGGCTGATCCATGTAGTCGTCAAACTCGTGGCCGTCCCATTGATCGGCATTGTGCGCATGGTCGGTATCCGGGGCCGTGGGATTCAGGGCCCAATCGGGGATGCCCGCAGCCTGGCGCAGCTGCTCCCGGGTGATCTTGAGCGTCGTGGCCTGCTTGGGGTTGTAGGTTCCGACGGTCTGCGAATCGACCTTGAGCTTCAAGTCCTTCAAGTCGTCGATGGCGTCGCCGATCTTCTCGTCCACCTCGTCCTTTTCGTAGTATGGAGGGTTGTCGATCTCCAGCTCGTTGCCGGATACCTTGCCGCCGACATAGAGGTTGTGCGTGACGGTGAGGTCGCCCTCCACCTCCTGCCCCTCGATGGCCGGCGTGCCTGGGTTGTCGTTCTCGCTCCAATTCCGCACGCTCTTGTTCCAAAGGCGGATATAACCGTCGATGTGCACGTAGTCGCCCTCGTAGCCTCCTTCCGGGAAAGCCTCCCAGACGGATTCGAGGTCGGTGAACGCACCTATATAATTGATCCGCGTGCTCGTGGATGGCGTCGCGGAGAGGTATTCGATGGTAATGATGGTGTTCTCGCTCAACGTCCATGCGCGCTGGAGGGTGTTCCAGGAATAGACGGTGGCGTCCACGACGACGTAATCACCTTCGTGCCCGCCTTCCGGGTAGAAGATCCACACGTCGTCGATGGAGGCGAACGTGCCGAGGTAATTGATGTCCGTGGAATTCGCTGCGCCGAGCGGCGTCATGGCGAGCGGCGTGGCACTCTGCGCCTCGCCTGCAGACCAATTCCGAACCGTTGCGTCCCAGCGGTACAGCGTGCCGTCGATGGTCACGGTGTCGCCGATCTGCCCTCCCTCGGGTACGGCCTCCCACACCGCCTCCAGCGTCTCGAATTCTCCGAGGTTGTTGGCATCCTCGAAGCCCGTGCTCTCCGCGGCTGGAGCGGTGGTCTCCTCCTCTTCCTGCTGTTCCGGCTCCTCCGGCGTTTCGGACGGAGCTTCGGTTTCCACCCACTGACGGGCGTATTTGTCCCAGCCGTAGTAGGTGGAACCGATCAGGGCGAAATCACCCTCGTTGCCGCCTTCCGGGAGCGCTTCCCAAAGGGCGGCAATCGATGCGAAAGTACCGAGGTAATTGAGGTTCGTCATTATTGCATCAGCGCTTGGCTATAGGCAAGAAGCGCTTCGGCGCGCTCCGTCTCGCCAATGTGCTGCGCAACGAGCGCTGCGGCGCGGTGAACGGCCGCCGATTTGAGCTTCTCGCAGATAGCGATTTGGCCGCTTGAGACAGCGGGTAAGGGGATATAGCTTGCTTCCGCCACGGTGGCGTTGGAATCCGCTGCGCAGGAGTAGAACTCCAGCGTCAGCCCCGTGGCCCGCGTGACAATGGCTACGACGGGTTTCTGCGGGTTGCCGCGGATCCCGGCGAAGCGACTGCGCTGCACGTTGTACAGCGGATCGGTCTCCGAGATTGGAACGAAGACCGGGTGATCCCAATCACTCATCTTGAAACAAACCAGCCGCATGAAGTCCGTCGGGAGTGGGACGCTGCCAGGGCCGTAGCCGGCCTGGCTGTCCCACGTGATGACCTTGCTGGCGGCCGGGAACGGCGTCCCTCCTTCAAGCAGGTGGAACGGAGCATCCAATTCGACCATACGGATGGCGTCGGGGATGCGGGCCTCGATGATCTCGTCGAGGGAAAGCGTATCGACGTCGCCCGAGTTGATGAGCGCCGTGCTGACCTTGTTCTGGTCAAGCGCGATGCGGACGGCTTGTTTCAAGGATGAGAGCTGGTAAAGCATGGCGGTTCGTGATTAGGCGATTCCGTCGAAAGTGATCCCGTGGGCCTCGGCGAAGGTCTTGAGCGCATCTTTGGTGCGGATCTTCTTGATGGCGGCCTCCTCATCCGGGAAACGGGCGAGCAGCGCATCTTTGGCGTCGGGGAGATTCGTGTAGGCGATGGTGTCGGACTTCGGGGCCTCTTCGGCGGCCTGAGCCTCCTTGGCGGCCTCCTCTTCGGGAGCAGCTTCCGCCTCGGTGGATTCAGTCTCGGCAGGAGCCTCGGCAGTTTCCGGAGCTTCCGCGGATTCCGCAGCGGCCTCCTCTACGGGAGCTTCGGCGGTCTCGGGAGTTTCGGGAGCGGCCTCCGGTTCAAAGACGGGAGCTTCGGGCACTTCGGGAGCCTTGGCGGCTTCCGGCTCCGGCTCGGGAGCAGGTGCAGCTGCGGGGGCAGGTGCACCTGCGGGCGCGGGCGCTTCCTTCTTCGGAGCCTGGGCCTCGGCCTTCGGGGCCGGAGCAGCCTTCTTCGGTTTCTGCGCGGGTGCAGGCTTCTCGGTGACGGGCCGTCCGTCGGGGCCGACGAGGTAGAACATCTTGCCGAAGCCGCGATGCCGCTCAAGGGCCTTCTGGATTGCCGGATCGTCGGTATAGAAAACGCTTTCACCGCGGGAAAGCGGAGAGAAAGCGATGTGCTTGCTCTTGCCGCTGGGCAGCATCACGTTGATGCTGACAATGGATTTAGACTTGTATTGCTTGGTAGCCATAGCGGATGTTTGGATTGAGGTTGTAGGAAAAAGCAAGAGGGCGGGCGTCTATTTGCCCGCCCTCTGCAGATTCGATGTCGCGTGTCGTTTAGGTCTGATTCGAGACAGTCACGGTGCAGGTAGCAACCTTGTTGTTGCAGGCCGCTATGATGACAACCGTACCGTTGCCGACAGCGGTCACGACGCCCTCGTCGGACACGGTGGCGATGGTCTCGTCGGAGGAAGTCCACTCGACTTCGCCCTCGGCATCCTCAGGCGACAGCGTAGCTTCCAGCTCGTAGGTTCCACCATCCGTGCTGATGGCGGCGGTGGTGTGGTTCAGCTCGATGCCGGTCACGGCTACGGGCTCCGGCGTCTCGGAAGCCTGGGCCAGGCGCATACGGGCGTGAGCCTTCGGATAGCGCAGGTAGAGGCAGGAGACTTCCTGGATGACGGCAGCGTCGGTGTTGCGGACGCCGGCTTTCTTGAGGTCGAGAACCGAACGCGTCCAAGAGACGAAGGTCTTCTTGTTCAGGTACTCCGGATCCATAGCGAAGCCGCAGTCGGACATACCATTGATGTCGAACAGCTCGTGGTGGATGGTGAGCACCTCGCCGAAGTCGGTATCCCAGCTCTTGAACTTGAGGTTCCACACCTCGACGGTCTCCTTGAGACGGAACTTGTCGCTCTTGATCTTGGAGAACGCGGAGAGCATATCGGAGCCGCAGAGCAGGATCTTGCGCTTGTTGCCCGTGCCGGTGCCGACGAAGAGATCCTTGGTGATGTCCACCAGGTCTTCATCGGAGATGACGGCGGCGGAAGCGGTGCTGTCCCAATGGCCAACCTCGATGTCCTTACCGGCCATCCACCAGATACCCTTGGTGAAGTAGGTGTTCATGCCGTCCTTGGAAGGATGGGCGATGACGTTCTTCACGCCCCAGAGGAAGGTGTTCTCCTGGGCGAGACGCATATCGTACACGCCATCCTCTTCGAGATCGGAGAACGTCCAATTCACCTCCTTCGCGGAGATCTTGTCGAACGTGGACTGCTCGACCTGCAGCATGAAGTTCTGGCAGTAGTTCTCCTCGGGCATCGGGATGTTGTTGAAGCGGCCCGTCTGGACGTCAAGCTCACCGCAGGCTTTACCCATGCGGACGACGGTCGTACCCTTCGGAATAGCGGGGACGAGGATCGGCTTGCCGCTGGCATCCTTGTTACCATTGACCGCATAGACCACCGGAGAGGTGGACACAGTGTCACGGCCGCAGACGCAGAGCACGAGGTCAGGGACGTTCGGATCGTTCTCGGGATAGGCAACACCGCGCTCGTCGTAGAGGCCCTTCACGCCAACGACACGGATGGTGTCATCCAGGGTGAAGATGCTGTCATCATCGACGGGCAGCACGCAGCTGGAGCCGGACACCATCGCGGTGACAGCGGAGCTGGTCGTGGCCTTGATCGGACGAGTGCCGACGCTGTAGTATTTCACGACGTGGCTCTTCGCGTCGGAAGACTTGGCGTAGCGGCTGATCTGATCGACCGGCGTGGACATCGGGCGGATCTTGGTGATTCGCTTATCCACGTCGTTGAGGTAGAAGTCCGGATCGCCGTTAGCGCGGCCACCGGTCTCGGTGGAAATGCCAGCGCCGCCTTCGCCCGGATTACCGGATTCAGTCACGCCGGCATCCGGCAGATTGGCCGCATCGGCCATCATCACGCCGGAAGACGCCCCGAACACAAAGGTCAGGAGCGTGAGCAAAAGGGATACGAGGAACGATCCCGCTTTCTTGACTTTACTCATAGTGTTTCGTATAAAGGATTAAACTTGGTTCGTTAATATCTCTTGCGCTTCTCGCCGCCACGCTCGAAGATGTTGCGGCTGTCGTAGCGACCGATGGCGCCGAGGTCTGGCTTGTTCGCCGGAGCGCCGCTGCCGCCGTTCGCGCCGTCGAGGCCGGGAGTGCCGTCACCCTTCTTGGCGTGACGCATCTGCTGCTGGATGTTCGCGTTGCGGCCGCGGATCTCGCCGTCCTTGTCTGCCTGAGCGACGTCGGTATCGTGGTTGAGGGCCTTGGAGATCATCACCAGCGTCTCCTTGCTGATCTTGCCGACGATGCGGTCTTCCACGATCTGCTTGAGGGCATCCATGATGGCGTCGGTCTCCTCGTCGGAAAGCCCGTTCTCCTCCTGGAAGGCGTCGATGACCTTGATGGTCTCGGCGACGTTGGCGTTGTACTTGTCGTCCAGCTCCTTACTCTCCGCAAGACGCTGCGCATAGTCCTTGCCGGCGGCCTCCAGCTTCTCCTGGAACTCCTTGTCCGCAGAGCGCTCGGCGATCTCCGGGCCGTACTCGCGGACGAGATAAACCACGGGATCTTCGCCGTCCTTCATGGCCTTGAGCAGGCCAGCCCCCCGGTGGTCGGAGGTGATGAGGTCGGACATCGCCTTTTCGCGGCCCTTGTAGTCTTCGAGCTGCTTGCCGAGGTCGTCGTAATCGGTATTCATCTGGCCGAGAGCGGCCTCGTCGTCGTCCCACTTGCCGTCCGGGTGACGGGAGGCAAGGCCCTCCATCATAAGCTCCCGGTTGGTTTTCTGGACTTTCTTTTCTTCTGCATCCATAGTGAAATTATTGAAAATACAACTCTTTTGGACAAATATATCATACTGAAATGCAAAATATAATTTATTTATTTCACAAGTGATTGCTAATTTTGTTTATATTTGTAAGTCAGTGAAACAAAGGGGAGTAACATTTGAATACGAAGAGGCTCGGAACCGAGACCTGATGCGCGCCTTCAAGGAAATAATGGAGGCGCCGGAGTACATGAACGTCATGGATATGTACAGCAGGGTTGTCGATATGCCATCGGAGCGGTTCTGGGTTAGCGAAGAGCGCGCTACACTCGTGATGGCCGACATCATGCGCGGCCGCAGTATTCAAAGCATGGGGCCCAACAAGCGCGAGATGTTCGGCGAGATCTATCGCCGTGTCCAGGAGATGCGGCGCGAGCATCCGGATTGGTCGTTGAGCGAAGTGACGGCCCGCGTCGTGGCGCAGCCGGCTCCAAAGTTCTATCTCACGCCCTCCTCCGCGAGGGTGATTCTCGGAAAAATACGCAACGGATGGTACGAGCAACGGAAACGAAAGTATCGGCACTTGTTTATGTAGTCGCCATCCTGGCGCTGCACCTGCTGCCCGTTCCGCTGGATGCCGTCGGCGTCCGGGCGAGATGCACGCTGTCTGCGCGCCTGCTCCATCCGTTCTTCCACGCGTCGTGGCTGCACTGCCTCGTCAATGGCTGGGCGCTGCTCTCCGTGGTGTTCATCTACGAGCCGTCGCCGGTGCGCCTGCTGGTGTGCTACGGCATCGCGGTGTCCTTCCCGGCGTCCCTTTTCGGCTGCGCCACTCCGACGGTCGGCGCATCCGGGGTGATCTTCGCCCTGCTGGGCTCGCTCTCATTCTCCGTCCGGCGGAGATGGTATTGGCAGGCGTGGTGGGCGTTCTTTCTCGGCCTCGGCTTCGTCCTCCCCACGACGAACGGCTGGGTGCATCTCTACTGCTACGCCCTCGGCGTGGTCATCGGCTTCCTTTGTAAACCCGTACGGCGATGAGCAGCAAGAAGGTCTTGACAAAGGAGGAAGATCTGCGGCAGGCCGTCCTCGCCATTCTCGACGAGAATCGTCGCAGGAACGCGGCGATCCGGGCCACCTTTAACCCCATCACCGGCGAGGGATCGCTGCTGATGGAGGATCGCGTCAAGCTCAGGCTCTCCGACTTGCCGTTCACGATGTATCTGCCGTCGGAGTGCATGAAGATCCCGTTCTTCCTCAAGCTCAAGACCTACGGAAGCATCGAGAAGTTCGTCATCAAGGAGTTCGAGGTCGATGAGGACGACGTGGAGGCGATGGAGGAAGGCCGCGAGGACGTCATCAGCGAGATCTGCCGTCTGCGGAGCCGGTACGACTTCGCCTTCTGGGCGGCATACTACGTCTATATCAAGGCCAAGGGCGGCGGCGAGGATGTCCTCTTCCGGCTGAACCGGCCGCAGCGTCGGCTCGTGACGTGGCTGGAGAAGAAGCGCCGGGCCGGGAAGCCCATCCGCCTCGTGCTACTGAAAGCCCGTCAGTGGGGCGGCTCCACGTGCATACAGCTCTACATGGCCTGGCTCCAGCTCGTGCACCGCGTCGGCCTCAACTCCCTCATCGTCGCGCATCAGGGCATCGCCTCGGACGAAATCCAGGATATGTTCGACCGCATGATCAAGGAGTATCCGCTGGAGATGCTGCACAAGCTGGGCGACATCTACAACACCAAGGAGCCGAAGTTCGTCGGCGTGGGCCACAGCGGTGGCATCCACCGCGTCCCCCAGCGCAACTGCAAGATCAAGATCGGAACCGCCGAGCGGCCGGATTCCGCCCGTGGCGGCGACTACAACCTCGTGCACTGCTCGGAGGTGGGCCTCTGGCGCAAGACCGAGGGCAAGACACCGGCGATGATCGTCAAGGCCGCCTGCTCCGGCGTGCTGCTCAAGCCCTATACAATGATCGTGTACGAGAGCACGGCGAACGGAACCGGCAACTTCTTCCAGCAGGAATACGACGCGGCGAAGCGCCATATGTCGCTCTTCGAGGCGATGTTCATCCCGTGGTACGAGATCGACGACTACTCCCTGCCTTTCGAGGGCAGCGCCTACGCTTTCGCGGAGCAGCTCTACCTTGGCCGCGAGAGCCTCAACGTCATGTCCGCCCGCGAGGAGCCGGGCCGCTACCTCTGGTGGCTGTGGGAGCAGGGCGCGACGCTGGAGGCGATCCATTGGTACGTGCAGGAGCGCAGCGGCAAGAACGATCACGCGGAGATGGCATCCGAATTCCCGTCCGACGACGTGGAGGCGTTCGTCCATTCCGGATCGATGGTGTTCGACAAGTACAAGGTGGAGGCGTTCAAGCAGTCCTGCCGCGTGCCGCGCTTCATCGGAGAGGTGTACGGCAAGGGTGACGAAGGCGCCGACGCGCTCAAAGACCTCAAGTTCCGCGAGGACGCCCAGGGCCGCTTGTGGGTGTGGGACAAGCCGGAGATCGATCCGGACGAGAAG
>Ga0310786_10005176_pt1 | contig 17841 bp, 19 predicted proteins | sample AusTroGonzalo_MG_FD_203881 | JGI IMG/M metagenome (GOLD analysis project Ga0310786, IMG submission 203881) | Bovine rumen microbial communities from tropical cattle in Woodstock, Queensland, Australia - Gonzalo_03 (v2) (version 2) | ecosystem: Host-associated > Mammals > Digestive system >... | reverse complement strand
CTTCTATGATTTAGCCACTGCCTATCAGTCCGTGCACGTCAACTATTGAAAGCGCCGTATACCGAGCGGTACGTACGGTGCTGTGAGAGGACGGGAGCTAATCACTCCCTCCTACTCGATCTAAGAAATGTTTTGGCCTAAGAGAACTTAAATAGTATAGTTGTCAAAGCTGTCATCATTGCGGATATATTCATTTACGGATTTTCCCATGATTTCCTTGAACAGTTTAAGAAAGTAATGAAAATCCTTATACCGCAACTGTGACGCGATGTCTTCGAAAGACAAATCCGTATAATTGATCAAATATTCGGCCCGATGCATTTTTACCAAGGAGACAAGCTGAGAATATCGCAAGGGGGATTTTTTGCTGAACAGATTGCTTAAGTAGGTGTGGTTTAAGTAGAACAGGTCTGCAATGGCAGTCAGTTTCAGGTTTTCCTCCGGATGCTCCAGAAGATAGGTATAGATTTTTACCAAAGTCTTATCTTCAAACTTAGGGTTAAGGACACAGTATTTGTCAAACAGATACGTGAATTTACGAACATAGAATTCAGCAAAATCATCAGGATTTGCTAATTCCAGATAGTCAATCTGTTCGTAAAAGCTTCTGGGGATATAGAGCTGAATCCATTCATGCCTCGCATAGATCCCTTCCACAAGGGATAAGTATAACTTATTGGCAAGCAGGTCTGGGTGCTTGTCATTTTTGTTTGGTGAGTTATACAGAGAACGAATCATCAACTGTATGTTGCTTAATACCTTCTGATTTCTGTGGTCAAATGAGTCCAACAGTCTATTAATCTGCTCTGGATTAAAGTGAACGTTAGCGAGTGACATAATGCTAAGCTGCTGTTTTTTAATCCGCTCCAATTCATTTGTGGCACGAGAGAACAGATTCTCCATATCCTGCTGAGAGACAGGCTTGGGTAGATAATCAAATGCACCATAAATAAAGCCTTCCCTGGCATAGGAAAAGGTGACGATGTCACTGATGAACACAACGAGCGGAGGCTGGTTATTGACATGAATCTGTTTCAATAATTGCAAACCATCACATAGCGTTAAGTTGATCTCGGTGAGGATCAAGTCATAGTGATGATTACGGACTAGTTCCAGCGCATCCTGTCCATTCGCAGCAGTATCAACGCATTCAAATCCTTCATGACCTTCTGTTTCTTTTTCCCACACGGGCAGATTCAATAATGCAGCCAGGGAAAACTCTTGTGGCTCAACAATTAACACTTTGTACACTGATCCTCACCTCCTTTATTTCTTTAGATTAACCAATTTACCTACTATGAAGATAAAATATGTATTTTAGCTATTTTATTACATTGAAAAAATATGTCAATAGAAAAAGTTTTGAACATTCTTGAGAATTTTTTCCTTTTCGCGGATTGCATAAGAAAAAAAGCATTTTGTTTGTAAAATCGTATGTTTTTTTTGGCTGATTGGTCAAAAGGATTGCATTTTCCATGAAGAAAAAAGATAATTCACCTAATCAAAAAACATCTGCGGATGAAAAAGAAAAGGAGAAATTACTATGGCATTGACAAATCAAGAAATTGAAAAGTATTTACAGAGTACCAAGAGAATACTTCTGGCAACTGTTACGGAAGATAACAAGGCAGACATTAGAATTCTCGGTGCGATTGCAACTGATGGCTTCAAGACTTACTTCTCTACGGCAACAAATGCAAGGAAGGTCGCACAGATTGATAAGAATCCCAATGTGGCGATTTATTTTGAGGCTCCTGGCCAGGAATTTCCGAATTACGTGAACATAACTGTTTACGGAAAGGCAAAGAAGGTTACCTGCGAGAAAGGCATTGAGAAAGCAAAGATTTTGATCAAGGAAAAGCTTCCCAAGTTTGAACTGACGGCTGATAAGAGCATCTTTGTCGTGGAGCCTGAGGAGATCAAGATTTTCAACTCTTCTGCGGAGCTTGCACAGGATAAGATTCAGATTGTAAAGATCTAATGGATTCATTTTTGACGGAGGAAAATAAGAATGGGTGATTTTATCGAACGCTCCAAGTTCTCTTGTGCTTTGGGTGGTGCGTTGTCAACGATTGCCGCGATCCCAAAGGCCGTGCCGATCGTTCACGCTTCCGGTGGATGCGCTGCGGCTTTGTCAGGTACATACAATCTGTCCGCAGGTTACAGAGGTGTGGGTTATTGCGGAGGAAACATGATTCCCACCTCTAACATTTCTCAGAGCCATATCGTGTTTGGCGGAGAAGAAAAGCTGGTGGGACAGATTGAATCTACACTGAAGTACATAAAGGGTGACATATACATTGTCGTAACCGGATGTCAGACGGAGATCATCGGTGATGATGCCGTGTCGATCGCGGCAAGATATCGTGATCAGAATGTCATCGGTGTAAATACACCAGGCTTTTTGGGAAACACGCTTCGCGGATATGATGCCATTTTAAGTGCACTGGTGAAAGGCATCATTACGAAAAAAGAGCAAAAGGATCCAAAGACGATCAACCTGCTCGGCATTGTTCCGGGGCATGATGTTTTCTATCGTGGAAACATTGCACATCTCACGGATATTCTCTCGAAGATTGGCGTGAAGGTCAATTCCTTTTTCGGTGATGGAGAATCTGTTGAGAAGATCAAGGGATATGGAGATGCTTCACTGAGTGTTGTTTTATCAGAGACGGCGGGACAAATCACTGCAAAGCAGTTCGAAACCACCCATGGTATCCCCTTTGTGACAACCGAACTGCCCATCGGTCCGAAGGCTTCAGAGAGATTTCTGCATCTCATTGCAGAAAAGCTGGGGATCGAAAAAGAGATTGTGGATCAGGTTGTGGAAACAGAGACAAAGTATTTTTATTCCTATCTGGAGAGAATTGTAGATGTTGCAGCCGACCTTGATTTCCAAAGATATGTTGCAGCATTTACGGACAGCTACTATGCTTATCCGATCGTTGATTTTGTTTCTGAGGAACTTGGCTGGATCCCTCATTTCGTATCCATCAATGACATTCAGGACGCAAAGAAGCAGGAGGCATATGCCAAGAAATTTGAAGCTTTGACTTCGAGAACGAAACCGCAGGTGATCTTTGAAGATAAGGTTGGACTGGCAAAGAAAAAGCTCCGTGCGAGTTGGCCGTACAACCATAACCAGAAATATTACGATGCATTGGGACCTTTATATATCATCGGCAGTGTCGTGGAGAGAGATCTGGCAAACGATTATGGAGCAGGCTTCCTGACGGTGGCTTTTCCCGTGAGTAACAGGGCGGTGCTGAACAAGGGCTATGCCGGCTTCCGCGGGGCATTGTCTTTGGTAGAAGATTTGCTGACAAATCTTGTCGCTTCAAGATAGAAAGGTGGGAAAAGACATGCCAGTTAAGTTGAATGAGAATTTAAAATATAATTTTTTGGCTGCAGATGAACCTCCCGTTCGTGATGAGCGAGTTGGAGGATGTATCGCATATTGTGGCTCTTGCTCCTGCTTGCAGGGCGATTTCAAGAGCGGATGCGCACAGGCACAGAACAGAAGATTTTCGCAAAGCGGCGGATGTCAGTTAGGTCTTGCCGTCGGCATTATCAATTCCCTGACGCGTGCAGTGACCATTATTCACTCGCCTCTCGGATGTTGTTCGGGACTTGCGGGAAGCGCTGGCGTTCGAAAGACCAGCAGACTTTCAAGAGGACTTACCGCCGAAGAGCAGACATTTATCCATACCAACATGGATGAGCTAGACGTGGTAAGCGGCGGTCTTGATAAATTAAAAAGAGCCATTCGATATGCAGATGAAGAATATCATCCGGAAGTGATCTCCATCGTAAATGGATGCGTTCCTGGAATTATCGGAGCAGACATCGACGCGGTGGTCAGAGAGCTGGAACCTCAGATTTCCGCCAGGTTAGTACCCATCCACTGTGAGGGATTTAAAAGCCGTTTTGTTTCCTCTGGTTATGATGCTGCCAACCACGGTATTTTGAAATATTTGATCCGCGATCCGCAGGAATATCCCCAGCTCACGGAAGAGGCGCAGATCAAATATGATTTCCAAAAGAAGTTCCGCACAAGCAGGACGGTAAACATTTTTAATGTTGGTTCTAACAGTAACGGAGATGAGGTGGAGTTATCCAGACTAGTCAGCGCATTGGGACTGATCCCGAAGGTAGTGCCGCTGAATTCTACCGTAGATGATCTGGATCACCTTGGGGAAGCTGCACTGAACGTCAGCATTTGTGCAACGCATGATGATTATCTGCTTGGCCATTTGAAGGAGCGTTACGGGACGGAATATTTGCTCGACGTTCTTCCCATCGGTATCAATTGTACTAATACTTGGATCAGGAAGATTGCGGCGCATTTCCACTTGGAGAAGGAAGCAGAAAGGCTGATCGAGCAGGAAAATAAGGAACTGAGAGAAGCCATTGCCCCGTTTGTTGAGGAACTGAAGGGCAAAAAGATTTTCGTGGGCGGCGGTGAGACCAGAATTTTGACGACGGCGGACTTCTATAAGAGCATTGGCATGGAATTGGTCGGCATCAAGGCTCATAACCTGGATCGTTTTGTAGAGAACCTCTTGAATGACATCGATGATCCAAACCTGACGGTGGAAGTTGCAGCTGGACAGCCTGCTGAAGAGTTGAATACCTTAAGCAAGCTCAAGCCAGACATTTACATTGGTCATGCCGGTGCAAACGGTTGGGTGACAAAACTGGGAATTCCCAACATTCCCTTGTTCGGTGCTCCCATCAATTACATGGGATACTCCGGAGCCTTTGAACTGGCGCGTCGCGCGGCCAGAGCCTTGAAGAATACGAATTTTTCAAAGAATATCGGAAAGTACGTAGGACATCCCCTGACCAAGGAATGGATGGATCTAGATCCGAACGAAAATATTGTGCAGGGTTCCAGATTCTAGGAAACCGGCAGGAAAGGAAGAAATCATGGCGTTAAAAGTAGTTGAAAATTTAACGGAATTAGTAGGTGAGACACCGCTTCTTAGACCGCGCAAGATTGAGGCTTTGGCAGGACTTGATGAGAATACGAAATTACTTCTGAAACTGGAATATTTTAATCCCTTGAGCAGCGTGAAGGACCGTATCGCCCTCGCAATGGTGGAGGATGCTGAAAAGAGAGGGATCCTTACAAAGGATTCCGTGATCATTGAACCAACCAGCGGTAATACGGGCGTTGGCCTGGCATTTGTGGCAGCAGCGAAGGGCTACAAAATCTTGATCGCAATGCCAGAATCAATGAGTCAGGAGAGAAGGACGCTACTGACCGCTCTAGGCGCAGAGCTCGTACTGACCCCAACAGCCTTGGGAATGAAGGGCGCCGTACGTAAGGCAGAGGAATTGGCGGTACAGATTCCTGGCGGTGTGATTCTGCAACAGTTTGACAATCCGGCGAATCCGGCCATCCATCAGACGAAAACGGGAGAGGAGATTTGGCAGGCTACGGAAGGTAAAATAGCTGCCGTGGTAGCCGGCGTTGGAACTGGCGGAACCATTACGGGAGTAGCAAGATATCTCAAGGAGAAAAATCCAGACATTCACGTGGTTGCGGTAGAACCTTATGGATCCCCCGTTCTATCTGGAGGAGTTCCCGGACCGCATAAGATTCAAGGAATCGGTGCGGGATTTGTTCCCAAGGTATTCGATTTTGACTTGATTGATGAAGTGTTTAAGGTGAAGGACGAGCAGGCATTTGATACCTCCAGAACACTTGCAAGGGAGGAAGGTTTGCTAGTCGGCATTTCCTCCGGGGCGGCAGCTTATGCGGCGGCACAGGTAGCAAGAAGAAATGAATTTCGCGGCAAGAATGTGGTCGCAATCCTTCCTGACACGGGTGAAAGATATCTATCGACGGAATTGTGGACGAATCTTCCCGTGGAGAAGAGCAAGTATTGGTACAGCGTTAGCAAGTAGAAAGGATGGATACTCACGTGGCAACATATCGAATTGCTGTGGGGACGGTGGACGGCCAGAATGTCACGGAACATTTTGGCCGCTCCAAGCAGTTTCGCATAATTGAAGTGGATCAGGATTCGGATGAAGAGAAGGCATTGGCAGACATCGAGGTATTGCATTCAGAGGACTGTAGCCACGGTCATGACCAGCAAATGCTGGAAGCTAAGATCCAGGCACTTCTTGACTGGAACGTGACGGCAATCCTGGTAACTCAGATTGGACCGGGTTCCGAAAGATTGGTGACAAAGAACGGAATCCAGGTTTTGGTGGCAGATGGCGAAATTGCCACGGCCATGGAACGAATTAAGAAATATTACAAACGGCATCATTTCGGAAAGGATGCGCTATGAGTAAAGGCATAAGAATAGCTGTAGCAAGCAGTGACGGGATAGTTGTCAATCAGCATTTTGGACGAGCGAGAAGCTTTTACGTTTATCAGATGAATGACAAAAAAGCAGAGTTCGTTGAAAAGCGGATTGGACGGCCTTTTTGCCACGGAGGCGAGCATGATGACGAGGATCTGCAGGATGCGATAGACCTTCTTTCGGATTGTAAGGAGGTGTATGTCTTGGAGATCGGGGCTGGCGCTGAGGACGCTCTGACGGAGCGTGGCATTCAGCCCGTAAAACGCAGAGGATTAGTGGAGAAAGTGGTCTTGGAGAGGGCAGAAAGCTACGCCGGGACTTAAGAGAGGATTTGGTATGTCAGGAAACGTGATCAAGGAACAGGTAAGGGCAAATCATCCATGCTTTGGGTATGCCAGAAATAAAGGGAGAATTCATCTGCCAGTCTGTCCGGCATGTAATATTGAGTGTAAATTCTGTGATAGGAGGATCAATACCTATGAAGACAGGCCGGGAGTGACGGGGGAATTACTGTCTCCACAGGAAGCGGTGGACGCTCTTGGCAGAGCCCTGGAAATCTGTCCTGACATTACCGTGGCAGGAATTGCGGGACCAGGGGATACTTTGGCAACGAACGGAGCCATTGAAACCTTCCGCCTGATCCGTGAGAGATATCCGAATATTCTGAAGTGCATGAGCACGAATGGATTACTTTTGAATGAAAGGGCACAAGAGCTGATTGACTTAGGAATCGATACCTTAACCGTGACGGTGAATGCCGTGGATCCTGTCATTCAGGCAAAGATCATTTCCGGCATTTATTATCACGGGAAACGATATGAGGGTGAGGAAGCGGCGAAAATCCTGATTGAAAACCAACTTGCTGGAATCAGAAAGATGGCGCAGGCCGGTGTCACCATTAAGGTGAATACGGTTTTGATCATGGAGATCAACCGGGGGCATATTCGCGAGATCGCAAAGGCGGTCAGTGAAGCGGGAGCTACCATGTACAATATTATACCGCTCATTCCGCAGCATCAGTTCAAGGATTTTGAAGAACCGAAGTGCGTTGACATAGATGGTGCAAGGCGGGAGGCAGAGGAATTTATCGATGTCTTTCGACATTGTCAGAGATGCCGTGCTGACGCGGTGGGCATCCCAGGGCAAAAGGATTATGGAGATCAGATTTACTTAAAGAGACTGAATCCAAAAGAGACATTTTCACATGGATAATATGAATCCGAAATCTTACTGAATATCGGATCAGGAAATAGAATGAGGAGAGAAGAAAAATGGCAGAGAAACAGACAAGACAGATTGCGATTTATGGAAAAGGAGGCATCGGAAAATCGACGACAACGCAGAACCTGACGGCAAGCCTTGCCGAGATGGGAAAGAAGGTGTTTGTCGTAGGTTGTGATCCCAAGGCAGATTCCACAAGACTTCTTTTGGGTGGTCTGCATCAAAAGACTACGCTGGATACCTTGCGTGAAAAGGGTGAGAGCGTGGAACTGGATGACATCATGAAAATTGGATTTAAGGGTACCAAGTGCGTAGAGTCAGGTGGCCCTGAGCCTGGCGTTGGATGCGCAGGACGAGGCATTATCACGGCAGTGGGTCTTTTGGAGCAGCTTGGCGCATTTACGGAGGATCTGGATTATGTGTTTTATGACGTCCTTGGCGACGTGGTGTGTGGTGGTTTCGCCATGCCCATCCGTGAAGGTAAGGCGAAGGAGATCTATATTGTTGCTAGCGGCGAGATGATGTCCCTTTATGCTGCAAATAATATTTCCAAGGGCATTCAGAAGTATGCCAAGACTGGAGGCGTGCGTCTTGGAGGGATCATCTGTAACAGTCGCCTCGTAGACAGAGAGGAAGAGCTTCTTCGCGCATTTGCGAAAGAGCTAAATACCCAGCTGATCTATTTTGTCCCTCGTGATAATATTGTTCAACATGCCGAGATCCGCAGAAAAACCGTGATCGAATATAAGCCGGATGCGAAACAGGCAAACGCGTACAGAGGTTTGGCAAAGGCGATCGAGGAGAACACGCTGTTTACGATTCCCACGCCTATGACGCAGGAGAGACTTGAGGAGATCCTTGTGGAATATGGCCTGATGGATGATCTGAAGGATGATTATAGAATATGATTTTGCGTAAAATCATTCCAAAAGAACAGGGACATTATATTCACAGATATGATCTTGCTTATACTCTGGAAGACGGATCAGATAAGGTTTATGAGATCATCAGCCGAAAAAAGGATCTACACCTGACGGGTGAGCTTAGTCGGACGGAGCCAGATGCCGTCGTGATCATTGCGACGGACGCTTCAGGGGAAAGAATTCTTTTAAATAAGGAATTTCGCATGGCCGTAAATGAATGGGTGTACAGCTTCCCCGCAGGATTAATCGAACCTGGAGAAACCTGTCTTGAATGTGCCCGGCGGGAGCTCAGGGAAGAGACGGGACTAGAGCTTTATGAGGTGGAAGATTATATCAAAGCAAGCTACAGTGCCGTCAGCTTTGGTAATGAGAAAAATGTTTGCATTGTGGGAAAGGCGAAGGGTGAGTTTCGCGCCAGTTCCTCTCCGTCAGAAGAAATTATTTGTGGTTTTTATAATAAGAGCGAGGTGCAAAAGCTTTTACATACCGCAGCGTTTGCTGCCAGAACTCAGGCATACTGTTATTTATGGAGCAAAATGTCATATTGAAAAATATGGCATTTTTTTATGTGCGTGTTTTTTCTGGGAAAAAGTTTGACTTTTATTGGAAAAAAATTGGCTTCAAGGAGAAAGTTTCTTTCTGATGCCATGATGTTTTGATGATGAGGCAATTTCGTTGACTGTGAGAAGGGGATTCTATATAACATATTTAATCAAGAACGAGGAAACAATGGAAAGAATTTTGGGAGGAAAAGAATTGTATGAGTGAACTGGTTCAAACACTTCGAAAGGAGAAGCGGGAAGAAGCATCGCATCCGACTTTTCAAGCTAGAACAATTTTGCCAATCCTTGGCGTGAGTATTGCATTAGCCACGGAGATCCTCATTCCGGCGCACGCAAAACTGAAATATGCGAGTCTTCCACATTATAAGTATTTTTTATTTATCGCACTTGGCGTAACGATCCTGTTAAGCATCCTATCGATTTTTTGGGAAGCACTGAGGGAAAAGCTCAGTTATCGCGGTGCATTCGTCGGAGGCGTGTTTTTATTTCTGACGTTTCTCAATCTTGTGACTGCAAAATGGATGTGGCTTCCGCAGCTATATTTTCCAAGCATCGCCAGAATCTTTAATGTCTTTTTTGAAGACAGCAAGTTGATCCTTACCTGCATACAAAGTTCTTTACTGTTACTGGTAAAAGGAATTTTCATCGGGTTCATTGCAGGCATGATCTGTGGAATCGCAGTGGGATGGAGTAAGAAAGCGAATTATTGGATCTATCCGCTGATCAGAATCTTGGGTCCCATTCCTTCTTCCACTTGGACGCCGCTTGCATTGGTCGTGTTTCCTTCCGCGAAGGGCGCCGCAATATTTCTGATCGCATTTGGCGTATGGTTTCAGATCACGATTCTGACTGCTTCGGGAATTCAAAGCGTCAAGAAGGCTTATTTTGAAGTTTCTTCAACTTTGGGAGCAAATGATTTGCAAAACCTTTTTAAGATTGCAATTCCAGCCGCTTCCCCCTCCATCTTTTTAGGTTTCTTCAATGCGACCTGTTCTTCCTTTGTGGCGCTGATGGCAGCAGAAATGATTGGTTGTAAGTCAGGACTTGGATGGTACGTCAACTGGCAAAAGACCATGCTTTCCTATCCAAACGTGTATGCTGGACTCATCGTAGTCGCAGTATTTTGTTATATTCTGGTAACGCTACAGTTTAAGGTGCGTGACAGATTATTATCATGGCAGGAGGGCGTTGTAAAATGGTAAAGGAGCAGACGACGGGTGCCATCACGGCAAAAAATGTAAGAAAAGAATTTCTGGATCCCAACGGAAATCAAGTGATCGCGTTAGAAAAGGTAGATGTGGACATCAAGCCTGGAGAGTTCATCTGTTTGATTGGTCCGTCCGGCTGTGGTAAGTCAACATTCCTAAGATTGGTGGCGGGATTAATCCGGCCGACGGAAGGAAATTTGTATCTGGATGGGGAGGAAATCAAAAAACCGAGCTATGAAAGAGGACTTGTGTTTCAGGATCCAACGTTATTCCCGTGGCTAAACATCTATGAAAACATAGCCTTTGGACTTAAGACGAGACATATCTTTAAGGAAAACAAAAATGACGTGAAGGAGTTCATAAAACTTGTAAAGCTGGAAGGCTTTGAAAAAGCATTACCCCATCATCTTTCCGGTGGAATGGCACAAAGGGCTGGCCTTGCAAGGGCATTGGTAAATCATCCCAAGGTATTGCTTTTGGACGAACCGTTTGGAGCGTTGGATGCCTTTACAAGAATGAACATGCAGGATGAATTGCTTCGGATCTGGAAGGAAAGGGGCACGACCATGATTATGGTAACACATGACGTGGATGAGGCGGTTTATCTAAGCGACAGGATTTTTGTCATGACGCCGAGACCGGCTAAGATCGAATCCATTGTGAACGTGGACATAGGGCGCAATAGCACATACGGAAGAAAGAGGGATAGCGGAGACTTTTTGCAGCTTCGCTCCAAAATCCTTCAGATTCTGGACTATACCGGAAAAGCTGCTGCAGACATTGAATATAACATTTAGAAAAAAGGAGAAAGGGAATATGAAAAAGAAAATATTGGCATGCTTGATTTCAACAATGCTCGCATTGACAAGCTTAGCAGGATGTGGTGAAAATGCCGGTTCAAATGAAAAACAGGAAGGGAAAAGCGAGGTAAACGTCGACGTTAATCAGTTGGTGGAAGAAAAAGTTGTGCAGGCGGATTATGACTTGGAGGCAGCCTTTGCAAAGGAGACGGGAGTTGGTGAGCCCATTCGCATTATTTCAACCTTTGAGGGAACCTGTCAGGTGCAGAGCCAGATCGCATATCTCCTTGGATTCTATGATGCGGAAGGATTAAAGGAAGGCGTGGATTATTCCTTCGTTGAATCAGGAGGAGAAACGGGTGCCGTACTTTTGTCAACGGATCAGGCGGACGTCGCGATCGGACTGATCTCTGGCATGCTCCAGCCGCTGGACAATGGCTTGGAAGCGAAGGCAATCCTGGGACTCCATACGGGCTGTATTACGATTGTTACCTTGGAAGATAGTGAAATTAACAGTACGGCTGATCTCAAAGGAAAAAAGATCGGCGTTACCGCACTTTCCAGTTCGCAGCACATCGCGGCGCTTCGTGCTTTATCCTATGAAGGCTACAGTGCTGATGACGTCGAGTTTATCGTATATGACAAGGATTCCATTCAGCAGGCTTTGCAAAATGGTGCCGTGGATGCAATTGGACTTGGTGACTATAAGGCAGCCATCATGGTACGTGATGAAGGAGCAAAGATTATATTCGATACCTCTACCGATGAACGTCTGAAGGATGAAAACTGTTGCGTCTTCTATGCAAGCAATAAGGCAATCGAGCGTAAACCGGCAACCTTGGCGAAACTAGCCATAGCGATTCAGAAGGCCTCCATATGGATTGCAGCAAATCCTGAGCTGTCGGCACAAATCCAAGTAGCACAAGGATATACGGTGGGCGACGTCAATGTAAACACAGAGTTACTCAAGACCTATCAATATCCGACGTCCCTGACGCTCCTGAAAGAGGCTGTTTACCGCAACTTTGACGATGCAAAGGTTTTGGGATTACTGAAAGAGGACACGGACAAAAATGCGTTAGCGGAGAGCAGTTATGTATTTTTACCAGGCGTGCCGGACGGACTTTCCGTTACGGAGATCATACCGCCAAAAGATCCTCAGCAGTTTTTAACAGTATCAGATTCATAAATTAGCAAGAAAAGGAGAAAGACAAGATGAAACTAACAAAAAACAGATTACTTACCGGCGGGGCATATACAATCCTGGGAATTCTTACGACAATTGGCCCTCAAACCATTTTTGCGGTGTGCGACGCAATGGATGGGAAATTCATGAAATGCCATTGGACGGCACGGGCGGAGGTTGGAAACGGAATCATCATTATTTTGCTTGGCTTTCTCCTTTTTCTCTCATCCCATAAAATCAGGGTAGGATTACAAATTGCGTTACTTGCGCTTTCCGTTCAGACAATTCTTCTTCCAAACATATTGATCGGCGTTTGCGGCGGGAATCACATGAGTTGCCGTTCCTTAACACTGCCGGCACTCAATGTGATCGGTGCCATTTCCATTATCATTGGAGTGATCAATTTGATCTATTTGTTGCGAATCAAGGACAAGGAGCATAAGTAAAGCATGAAGCACTTTAAGAATTATGTGTTACGGATTACCATTTTGAATTTGAAGCACAGCCTCACTAGAACAGTGGGGCTTGTGTTTTTCACCGCGATTTTATCCCTTGTGCTGTTTGGCGGATCCATTCTAATGATCAGTCTGCAAAAGGGCTTGCGGACCATGAAGGACAGGATGGGTGCCGACGTCATGATCGTGCCCTTGGAGAATACCAATGACATGGAAGCCATTCTGCTGAAGGGCGAACCCAGCTGCTTTTATTTCAAGAAAACGCTGGAAGCCAAGGTAAGGGCTTTAGATGGCGTAGAGCTTTGCAGTTCGCAATTCTTCCTTACTTCCTTAGACGCGGAGTGTTGCGACGCGAGAGTGCAACTCATCGGCTTTGATCCGTCCACGGATTTTTCTATACAGCCGTGGATTGCAAAGGTTTATGACCAAAAGCTGGAAAACGGCGCCGTCATCATCGGAAATGACATTCGGGTGGAAAACGGAAAAAAGATCAAGCTTTTCGGAGCGGAATACGAAGTGGCAGCAAAGTTGGATGCGACCGGAACCGGGCTTGATCAGGCGGTCTACGCGACAACGGATACCATTAAGTTAATGTATGCTGCAGCCTATGAAAAAGGTCAGAGATTCCTTGAGGAAGCAGATCCAGATGGTTCCATATCTGCCATCTTGATCCGCGTAAAGGAAGATACGGATGTTAAGAAATTGATCAAGAACATTCGCAAGGAGCTTGGAGCCGTACAGGTGGTGGAATCACAAAGCATGATAAGGGGAACAGCCGATCAGATCAAGCAAATGGCGGCATTTTTGTTTATTTTTGGTGGCCTTCTTCTTGTCATTTCCATCGTTACCATATGTCTTGTATATCACCTGACTTTGAATGAACGGAAAAAGGAATTCTCCGTCCTGAGAACCCTTGGCGTCACAAGGAAAAAGCTTGCAGGGATCCTGCTGAGTGAAGCGGCGATCATTGGTGCCATGGGTGGCGTGGCTGGGATCGCTATCTCATCGCTTGTTGTTTTCCCCTTTCATGTATATCTCGGAGATTGTATGAGCATGCCATATTTGTTGCCAGGTATTCCAATCATATTCGCCGTTGGATTGATCACTTTTTTTGCAACACTGGTGATGGGAACGCTGTCGGCGAGCATGACGGCATATAAGATCAGTAAATCAGAAGTCTATCTTTCCTTGAGGGAGGGAGAATAAATGGCATTGGAAATTCGAAATCTGTCGCGCAAGTTTCAGCATGGCGAGCGGGAATTCTATGCGCTGAAGGATGTCAACCTGACGGTAAGACAGGGGGATTTTATCACTATTACGGGACGCTCCGGCAGTGGAAAGAGTACGCTTCTTAATCTGATCGCAGGATTGCTCGCGCCTACGGACGGTGACATTCTGTGGAATGCAAAGAAGGTTTCCCGGACTTCGGACGAAGAAGCTTCGTTCTTTCGAAATGTGCAGATTGGATACGTGATGCAGGGAAATGCGGCGTTGGCCAATCTTAGCGTTTGGGAAAACGTCTGCCTTCCGTGGCAGCTCTATCCAAGGGAGGGTGACGTTAAGGAGCGGGCTGAAAAACTATTAGAACAAGTAGGGATTGCTCATCTAAAGGATTCTTATCCCGCTCAGCTCTCAGGCGGCGAAATAAAGCGAATGAGCATCGCCAGGGCGCTGATCAACCATCCTGGACTTCTCCTTGCGGACGAACCGACGGGGGATCTGGATAAAGACAACACGGAAGAAATCATGAGGCTATTTCGTGAGATCGCCGATCAAGGAACGACGGTGATCGTCGTGACGCATGAATTAGATACCTTGCGCTACGGAGATCTGACATATTCCATGGAACAGGGGAGGTTAAGCAGTCAGGGCAATAAAATTTTATAAATTTCTTGTGCTAGCGTGGAAAATGTGATACAATCAAACAACTTATTTAATAGGTGGGTAATAGATACGAGATCATTTCGCTGGAAGATTCGAGAGAGTCTTCCTTTTATGTGCCATAAGGAAAGGGTGTTTGGATGTTAAATCAGTTTTCGAGAACGCAGCTTATATATGGAGTGGATGCCATGATCTGTGTAAGGACGCTTTTGAAAGTGCCAGAAATCAAAAGGAGGATGTTTTATGTCAATCCTGATTAAAGATACGACTCGTGAGGAGCGAGAGCAGATTATCAAATCCTCACTGGATTGCGGAGGCGGTTGCGAGAATTGCACGGCCTGCTGGCTTGGCGGAGGAAGTCCCTGGGACATTTATCAGGATTATATCGACGGAAAGCGTGAGATCAAAGAGATCAATGAAGAATATATGTCTCGCTACCGTCAGAACCGCCAGATTACTTGAAAAAGCCTATTGACGTAGTAGGTAAGTGGTGATATTATTGAATAAATTATTCGGAAAGGAGATATTCCAGATGCACGATATGTGGAATCAAAAATTTAATTGGTGTATGTGTTGTCGAATGTTTGGATACCGGGCATGGAAAATGGCTGGGACTTTCGCGTATCTGAAATGTCTCGACAAATAATGTTTTACAAACGTTAGATGAGCCATAAGCCCGGGAACTTTCAAAAGCTCCTGGGCTTTTTTTGGAGGTAAAGAAAGATGCAGTTTAATACGTTGCTGCTGCATGGAAAGTCAGTAGCCCATAACGCACATGGAGAGATTTACCTCCAATTTCGCAGGTGAGTGCATTCCAATACGAGAGCATGGAGGACTTGGAAAAGGTCTTTCAACATAAGCGCATGGGGTTTGCCTATACGCCCATCGGAAATCCTACGACGGGAGCCTTGGAACAAAAGCTTTGTGAGCTGGACGGCGGCGTCGGGGCGGTTTGTACCAGCAGTGGAATGGCAGCCATCTCCTCAACGATTCTTGCGATCTGTAAAAGCGGAGATGAGATCCTTGTCGGGAGTGGAATTAGGCGGCATTGCCACGTTTATCGGTTCAGGAGAAGAATCAGACATGAGTCTGTTTATCTAAAAAGGAAATGGAGATACGAACATGATCACAAGAGAGGATGCATTCGCCTTATTAAGACAGTACAACAAGGATTCCTTTCATTTACAGCATGCGCTGACCGTGGAAGCCGTGATGAAATGGTATGCGATGGAGCTTGGCTATGGTGAGGAAGAGGAATACTGGGGTATTGTAGGCCTTCTTCATGACATCGATTTTGAACTCTATCCGGAGGAGCATTGCTTAAAGGCACCGGAGCTTTTAAGAAATGGAGGATTGGGTGATGACGTGATCCACGCCGTCTGCTCCCATGGATACGGGATTACGGTTGGCTGCGGCGTGACGATCGACGTGGAACCGATTCATGAGATGGAAAAGGTTCTGTTTGCAGCGGATGAGCTTACGGGACTGATTGGGGCGGCAGCACTCATGAGACCGTCTAAGAGCACGAAGGACATGGAACTGAAGTCCCTGAAGAAGAAGTATAAGAGCAAGGGCTTTGCGGCAGGATGCTCCCGTGAGGTGATTGAGCGCGGTGCACAGCAGCTTGGCTGGGAACTGGATAAATTATTAGAGATGACGCTTCAGGCCATGGCAGCAACGGAGGATGTCATTGCAGAGGAGATTGCCGCCCTGTAACAGGGTGAGCCATAGGGACGGAGTTAATGGTCCAAAAAATGACCTACTAACCCCGTCCCCAAAAGGAATTGACGCAGATGAAAGAAATAACGTATGACGAGCTTAGGGCATTGCCTAAGGATTATTACAAGCTGATAGACATCAGGGACGAAGGGCTGGTGGCTTACGGGATGATTCCCGGAGCCATCAATATTTATGTGGAGGATTTGGAAGGAAGTCAGGAGCTTTCGACAATTCCCAAAGAGAAAAAGCTGATCTTTTATTGTGAAATCGGCCGAATGTCCCGGGAGATCGATGACACCCTTGATTATCTTGAGGGGCGTGATTGCTATAGCCTCGCGGAGGGTTACGTCGGTTATGTCAGGGCTGGCATGAAAAGCGAAGCAGACAGGGAAGAAAAAAGGGAGAAGGCGGAAGAGAGCATCCGAAAGAAATTCCATAAGCAACTCTTTTCTCCCTTCGCAAAAGCCTGCAAGCTTTACCGGCTGATCGAGGAGGGCGACCATATCGCCGTTTGCATTTCGGGCGGTAAGGATTCCATGCTCATGGCAAAGCTCTTTCAAGAAATACAGCGGCACAGACAGGTTCAGTTTGACCTGACGTTTCTTGTGATGGATCCTGGGTACAACAAGGAAAACAGGGCACTGATCGAAAGTAACGCGGCTGCGCTTGGGATTCCCATCACCATTTTCGAGAGCACGATCTTTGACGCGGTGGATACCATAGAAAAGAGTCCCTGTTACCTTTGCGCGAGAATGAGGCGAGGTTATCTTTACAGTAAGGCAAAGGAGCTAGGCTGTAATAAAATTGCGCTGGGCCATCATTATGATGACGTGATTGAGACGATCCTGATGGGCATGCTTCACGGCGCGCAGATCCAGACGATGATGCCAAAGCTCCACAGTACAAACTTTGAGGGAATGCAGCTCATTCGCCCTCTTTATCTGGTAAGGGAGAGCGACATTTGTGCCTGGAGGGATTACAATGATCTTCATTTCCTGCAGTGTGCCTGTCATTTCACGGATACCTGTACGACATGCCATGAGGATGGAACGACTTCGTCGAAGCGCCTGGAGACGAAGAAATTGATTGCGGAACTGAAAAAGACCAATCCATTTGTGGAGTCGAATATATTTAGAAGCGTTGAAAACGTAAATTTGGACACGGTGATCGAGTATAAGAAGGATGGCGTACGACATCACTTTTTGGATAAGTATTGAGGTTTTTATACACATTTTCAATTCTTGGTGGGTCGACCAAGGGTCTTCCAGGAGGTTCCCGATGCCGCAAAGCCCATTTCTATAAGCGTTTTCGGGCTTTTTCTGTGATAAAATATTGTTGGAACAAGGGGACGGGGTTAATGGTTCATTATCAAAGACGAGGAAAGGTGTATGGATCATGATGATTGGAGAAGTGTGCCTACTGACAAATCATGTACGGGAATTGGCAGATTTTTATAAGAGGCTGCTGGAGATAGATAATCATAGTAATGATGATACACATCAATTCATTATTTCCGAGGGAACAACTCTGACGGTTTATAATGATGGAACGGAAAAGATAATCAG
>Ga0310786_10005175_pt1 | contig 17842 bp, 12 predicted proteins | sample AusTroGonzalo_MG_FD_203881 | JGI IMG/M metagenome (GOLD analysis project Ga0310786, IMG submission 203881) | Bovine rumen microbial communities from tropical cattle in Woodstock, Queensland, Australia - Gonzalo_03 (v2) (version 2) | ecosystem: Host-associated > Mammals > Digestive system >... | reverse complement strand
GTACTATATCCACCCGGGCATGACGCTCAACAAGCTCACGCTCATGCTGAGTGCCGACTATGAGATCGCCTCGATGGATGCCTGGGAACGTGACTGCAAGCGACTCCGCATGGATAGCATCCGACCGGGTCACTACACCATCGCAGCCCGTACGGCCAACCGCCGACTGATACGTATGTTCTCGCGGGGCGAAGAGTCGCCGGTACGCTTGACGTTCAACAATTCGATCCGCACCCGTCAGCAGCTATGCAGTCGACTCGCGGAGTCGCTCATGCTGGATAGCGCCACGCTCAATCAGTATATGGACAGCGTGCCCTTCCTCAAACATTACGGTCTGACGCCCGAGACGGCGGTATGTCTGTTCATTCCGAATACGTACGAGGTCTACTGGTCGATGACGCCCGAACAGCTCTTTGAGCGGATGCAGAAGGAATACAACCGCTTCTGGAACGACGAGCGCAAGAAGAAAGCTGAAGCACTGGGACTGACGCCGCTGGAGGTGTCGACGCTGGCTTCGGTGGTCGAGGGCGAGACGCATCGGACGGAAGAACAGCCGAAAGTAGCCAGCCTCTACCTGAATCGACTGCATCGTGATATGCCGCTCCAGGCCGACCCGACGGTGGTCTTTGCCGTGGGAGACTTTACGTTGCGGCGCGTACTGAAGAAGCATCTGCAGATAGACTCTCCGTACAACACCTACAAGTATTCGGGACTGCCGCCCGGACCTATCCGTCTGCCGCAACCATCGGCCATCGATGCCGTGCTCAATGCACCGAAGACTAACTATATATTCATGTGTGCCAATCCGGATTTCTCCGGTACGCATGTCTTCACCGAGACGGCAGCCGAGCACGAGCGCGTAGCGCAGGCGTATCGTCAGGAACTGAATAAGCGCAATATCAAATGATCTGGGAAGGGAACGACGACATACGCCTCATGGAGTGCCGCAACGACCGGCGTTCTGTGCAGCACGTGCTCAACGAATGCCGCGAGGAGCGCCGTCCGTATGTGGTGATCACCAATACGATGAATGTCAAGCCGCTGCGCCGACTGCTGGTGCCGGTGACGATGCTGGAAGAAGAGGTGTACAAGGCTGAGATATGTACGTATCTGGCCCGCAAGACGGGTGCGCATATCATCCTGCTGAAGGCCCACGACTACGGAAGCCATGCCCAGCAGAACGTCAACCGCATCGTGACGCATATACGGAGCGTCAGCGAACGGTCGGGTGTAGATATCTCGTACGAAATAGTAGAAGCCCGCAAAGACAGTTTCTCGCTCATACGCGAAGCCAGCGAACGGCAACGCGATTTTCAGCACGACCTATTGGTTCTGACCGCCAGTCGCGACTACGGACTGGATGATATCCTCTTCGGTCCACCCGAGCAGCACGCCATACGCCGTGCGTTGGTGCCCGTGATGCTGGTCAATCCGCGAGAAGATCTGTTCTCGCTGTGCGATTAATGGCGAAAGGCTAATGGTTATTGGCGAATGGTTATTGGCTAATGGTTATTGGCTAACGACTGATTTATTTCCTCGATATAGTTGACGATTTCTTCGCCTCCTTGGTTTTTCTCGGCCGAGGTGATGAAGATAGGTGGCAGTTCTTCCCACGTTTCCAGGAGTACACGCTTGTAGGCTTCTACGTTTTCTTTCAATCGTTCTCGTCCAAGTTTATCGGCTTTGGTGAAGACGATAGAGAAGGGTATCTGTTGCTCGCCCAGCCAGTTCATGAATTCCAGGTCTATCTTTTGTGCCTCCAATCGGCTATCTACCAGCACGAAGAGGTTGCACAGCTGCTCGCGCAGCAGGCAGTAACGCTCAATCATCCGACGCAGGTTGTCGCGCTGGTTCTGGCTGGCACGTGCATAGCCATAACCCGGCAGGTCGACGATGTGCCATGCGCCGTCAATCAGAAAATGGTTGATGAGTAAGGTCTTGCCGGGTTTCTGACTGGTCTTAGCGAGTTTGGGATTGTGGGTCAGCATGTTGATGAGCGACGACTTGCCCACATTGCTGCGACCGATAAAGGCATACTCCGGCAGCGTCGTCTTCGGGCACTGCATCACGTCCGGACTGGAGATAACGAAATTAGCGTGTTGTATCATTGACAATTTACGATTTACGAGTTTTCTTTGCCCAGATGATGAATCCGCAGAGGCAGGTTATGGTCACAAGAGCGGCTACGAGATAACCGATCCGGCGGAGATCGGGCGATAGGTTCAGTCCCTCGGGTGCAATCAGGATATAACTGCTGCAGACCATGGTCATGAAAAGGGCGGGGACGGCTGCTATTAACCAGCCGTAGTGGCTGTTTGCTTTTGGCTCTTGGCTGTTGGCTCGTTTGTAGAGCCATACGGTGCCGGCCCAGAGGGTGAAACAAGCCAGGGTCTGGTTGGTCCAAGCGAAATAGCGCCATACGATATTGAAATCGACGAATACCATGCCGAAGACGCAGAGGAAGAGCGGCAGGGCGATGATGAGTCGACGCGGGATGGGACGTTGGTCCCATTTGAGGAAGTCGGCCACGATGAGTCGTGCCGAGCGGAGAGCCGTGTCGCCACTGGTGATCGGTGCGGCAATGACGCCGATGATAGCCAGTATACCGCCCATCGTACCAAGCCAAGAGCGGCTCACCCGGTCAATCACGAGTGCGGCTATATTGGCTCCGGGATGTTGCGCTGCATAGGCTTGGAGTCCGTCGATGCCATAGAGTCCGGTCTCGGGATCGGCAAAGAACGTACCGGCCGCAGCTGCCCAGATGAGTGCGAGAATACCCTCGGCCACCATAGCGCCGTAGAAGATCCAACGACCTTGACGTTCGCTGGTGACGCAACGTGCCATGATAGGACTTTGGGTGCCGTGGAAACCGGATATGGCACCGCAAGCAATCGAGACGAACATCATCGGGAATAGCGGCAGTCCGTTGGTCTGGCGGTTTTGCAAGCCGTCCATCACCTCTGGCATCTCCGAACTATGCCAACCCAGCATGATGACCATGATACCGATACCCATAAAGAGCAGTATAGCGCCAAAGATAGGATAGAACCGGCCAATCAGTTTATCGACAGGCAGCACCGTTGCCAAGGCATAGTAGCCAAAGATAATCAGTACCCAAGCGATTGGGATAGTCGAGAGCCGAAAGTCGAGAGTCGAGAGAGGACAGAGTCCTTGCAACAGCGTTGCCGGACCGGAGAGGAAAGTGGTCGTGAGCAGGATAAGCAGCACGAGCGAGAGGACGCGCATGAACACCTTAACCTTGTTGCCCAGTTCGTCACCCACGATATCGGGCAACGATACGCCGCCCTTGCGGATAGAGAGCATGCCGCTCAGGTAGTCGTGTACACCGCCGGCGAATATCGTACCGAAGACAATCCACAGGAAGGCCGCAGGACCATAGAAGATACCCATGATCGCACCGAAGATGGGACCCAGGCCGGCAATGTTCAGGAACTGCACCAGGAAGATACGCCAACCGGACATCGGCACGAAGTCCACACCATCGGTCTTGGTCAAAGCGGGCGTCTTGCGCTCGGGTTCTACACCGAAAATCTTCTCTACTAAAACACCGTAGGTAAAGAATCCTACGACCAGCAAAACGAGTGCTACAAGAAAAGTGATCATACGTATTTAGATTTTGCGCTGCAAAATTACAAAAAAAAACGCATCCGTGCAAATCTGGATGCGTTTTTTTAGGTTAGCCGTTGGCCTTTATTACTTCTTTGCTCCCAGGTCGTCGATGCAGAAGTAAGCCGGGGTGTTCAGTCCCCAATCGCCTGTGCGGCTACCGGTCAGGGTGAAGTTCAGTTCGTCTACCTTACCCAGCGCACTCAGGTCAACGTAGGTCCACTCGGTAACGATGTCCGTACCCTGTGCCAGGTAGAAGTCAACGGTAGCGTCTACGGCTGCGCCGTTGAGCGAACCACCGATAGTCAGTTTAAACCAGTCGTCCTTGCCGAACGGATCACCTGCATAAGCATCACCGTTCTTCATCGAGTTGAGCGCATACACGTTGTTGCAAACATACATACCCGGAACGGTACCGGCGGCGGTCAACTTGATCACGTTGGGCGTGAAGCCGTCGTTGTACCATACTACGTAGTTCTTACCGGCATGTGCACCACCGGCTGCCGACTTGTAAGCATCGGTGTAATCCTTGAAATCGGTGCTCGTGATGTTGGTCACTACGCCACCCGTTACGTACGTTCCGCCGTAGGCTACGGTCTGCTGTACCTGGTAGATACCGCTCTGCAGGAAGGCCAACGTGTCGGTCGTGAAAGTCATCGCACTCTCCGGTGCTGCGGGACTGATAGCTGCTTCCTCAAAGGTGGCTACGGTCTTGTCTTCTACGTCGTAGTTCGGCGTACATGCTGCAAATGTCAGCGCCAATGCAGCTACGAAAAATAAACTCTTTTTCATAAAATTTAAATTTTTTAAATTGGTTAATTATAACGTTATAACGTAATTACGTGATTACGATTTTTTAATTTATTAGGTGCAGGTCCACTGCACCGCATATCTCCGTGCTGAGCTCGCCGGTTTGCGGAAGCAGTTCGTCGACCGCGGTGTAGACGCGAACGAAATCAATAGTTGGCAGACTGACTGATTGTCCGTTCGCGTCTACGGCCCACGATATATCGAAACTGGTGCCGTCCAAGTCGGTATTCGGACGGTTGTCCACATAGCCGAAATCGAGTATGCGTTGTACGTTCTGGTTGTTGATCTTAGCCGACTGCGGCGGCAGCAGTGCTCCTCGGAGCGTGTATTCCTCTGCAGAGAGCCACTGCGGGTAGTAGGGGTGCTTATGGAATACGTTCTGCAGCGTGTCGCCCTCGCGGGTATAGGTGACGGAATGGTTGTGGACGGTCAGCGGATCGTCGTAGAGGCATCCTTTGAGTTCGTACCAGGTGTCGTCCGGCAGACCATTCTGGTTGAGGTCACGACTGACAAGCACGATGCCGGGTTCGGAGCTGCCGTACTCGGTGCTACCGGTCATGTAGAAGGCGTTTCCGAGTATCTGCAGGTCGCGTCCGTCGAGGTTTTGTACCGGATGGTCGAAACCGAAGGTCACGTAGCCTCCCCATCCGCCCAGCGATATCATGCCGCCGGCATTGTTGGCGATGGCTTTCTCGCACTTACGGCACATCGCATCGGCATCGTCGCCCTCTTCGTATTTAGGCAGTTCGTTAACAAACTGACCCATGCCGGGCACATACTCGTAAACTCGATTTATATAGGGCGAATGGTTATTGGTTATTGGCGAAAGCGTATCGCCGTGCAGTTCGTACGCACCTTCTACCAGGCACAGGTGGCCCGGTATGTCGCCTGTTCGTGCCGACCATAGTTCGGCGCCGGTAAGGCTGTAGCAATGCAGCACGCCGGACGAGACATAGTTCTTGGCGTCGGTGATATAGATGCGGTCTTCGTCCAGAAGCAGTCCGTAGGGATGTTCGTAGCTGCTGAGCGAGAGCGTGCTAAGCGGTGAATAGTCTGCGGTGCGGAACGTGCGTAACGCTTTGTTCTCGGCATCCAGTACGCCAGCTGTCGTGCCGCAGATGGATATATTCGCGCAGGGCATGTCAATACGATGGACGACCTGCTCGTTGCGAAGAACGACCACTTGCGGCTTGACGTCACCGTAATTGCCCTGGCAGCACACCCATAGTTGCTTGTGTTCGTCCACGCGCAGTCGGGTGGGGTTGAGACCCACAGGAATGCGGCGGAGCTCTTGGAACGAATGAAGGTCCACAACGGATATGGTCGAGTCGTATTGATTCATCAGGTAGCCGCCGGAGTTGACGACGTAGAGCAGGTCATCTATGATGCATAGCTCGTCCGGCTGGTGGCCTACCTTGACTTCGCGTGTTATCTCAAGTGTGGCGGTGTCGACTTCATAGACCGAACCCAACAGTTCGGGCGTAGCTACAGAGCCCACGTAGGCGCTGACATATAGTTTATCCCCGTGGAAGGCCAGGTAACGGCAGTTGGAGATCTCGACATGTCCAATATGGTGTGCGCGGGCATCCATCACTTCTACTTTATGCGAGCAGTTGATGACGGCATAGAGTCGGCTACCGTACTGCTGGATATCATTTCCCACGTCGCCCAGTTCCTTGAGTTGGTTGGGGTTCTGCGCGCCGTACCAGTTGGCGTAGTAGTCGCCGGCTGAAAGGTTCATATAGTCGAGTCGGGCTTTGTTGGAGCCCATATTGCCCTCGCATAGGACGTACAGTCCTCCCGTTCCCGCCATGTCGGTCACGTGGGTGGCGATAGTGGGGTAGATGACCTCATCGCCTCGACAAGATGTGAAGGAGACCGCTACGCTCAAAGTCAAAAGAACGCATACGCTCAAAGTCAAAAGAACGCATACGCTCAAAGTAGAAAGAAGTCTTTTGTCTTTCGACTTTCGACTTTCGACTATTTTTAATATCTTACTGCGAGTGTGCATCGTATGTTGGTTTTAGGCATCGGGTAGTTTTGGATTACTTCGTAATCTTGCCCGAGCAGGTTGTTGATTTCCAGGTTGGCTTTGAGCCAGCATTTCTGGCTGTCGGTTATTAGCGCTTGGCTGTTAGCCAGGCACCATTCTCCATAAATGGACATGTCGTGCGTGTACCAGGGTTGGACGTGGTTGTAGATGGTGTTCTCCTGCTGGCTGTATCGCTCGCCGACATAGATAAAGGAGTAGTTGAGTCCGTAGTGGTCGCCTCGGCGGCTGGTCCATTCCAGTCCCACCACGGCACTACCGCTATGCCACGGGATATAGGGTATCTGATGGCCGTAGTAGGTGTCGTTGGGGTTGGTGACGTCGATGGCAGTCTGGTAGGTATAGTTGAGGCGCGTACGCAGCACGAACTGCAACGGCAAGTAGAGCGAAAGGTCGGCCTTAGCATCCACACCGTTGATCTTGACCGCACCGAGGTTGAGCATCGTCCATCGGAACTGCTGTCCCTTGGGATAGGCGATGATCTTATCGGTGACTCTATTATAGTAGTAGGAGACCGCTGCGCTGAAAGAACAAAGACCGTCCTTTGGACTGAAAGAATAATCCAAGCCTACCGAGTGCTGGCGGGCCAGTTCCGGACGGAGGTTGGCATTGCCCATGTCGGTATAGTAGAGGTCGTTGAAAGTAGGGTAGCGATAACTCTGCTTGTAGAACGCGTTGATGCTCAGATTGGCAAATGGCGAATGGCTGAAGGCCAGCGGGCGCAGGGATAGAAAGATGCCCGGCGTTACTTTTGGCTGTTGGCTATTAGCTGTTGGCTCTTGGCTGACAGCTGTCATCAGTACGCTGGCTTGCACGCGCAGGTAGTCTTTGGCGCTGAGGGCCGTAGCGGCCGATAGCCAATGCGAATGGCGGCCGAAGTGCTCGTTGGTGTTGCCGATGATCCACTCATCCTTGCGAAGCGTGTTGTACTGGTAGTCATAGGCCAAGGAAACGTCCCACCACTTGGTCAGTTGCACTTGGTTTGCGAAGGACAGATAGACTTCTTGTTGGAGGTACTCGTTGTTGGACGGCAGGAGTCGTTCGTCGTAGTTCCAATAGTGGGTATAGTCGTTGGCATACTTCAGGAGCAGTCGTGTGGACCAGCGATTCCACCAGCGGTCCTGCCACTGTGCCTGGACGAAGGTGTTTCGGTCTTGCAGTCGTTCGCCGTTGCGCCATACGTTGTTGACGATAGCACCCGGTATGCCGCGTTCCGACCAGTAGTTGTAGGCATGGATGCGCCAGAAGCCGGTGGTGCGGTAGTAGTGGTGCAATCCCAGTTCGGCCCGTACGGCATTGATGTCGCCGTTCTGACGAATGGCGGTGGTGTCGTAGGCGGTCTCGCCGGTAGGTAGCACGCGGCGATAACGGAAGGGATACTTGCCGTCGGAATAGACGTATTCGGCATCGAGGGTAATCGATAGTTGATCGGTCAGCTTGATGTCCACGCCCACCGAGGGATTGGCCAGAGCGAACGAGCCGCAACGCATCCGGGCGCGGACATGCACCTGTTCGTCGGGTTTGAAATAGGGCTTTCGGGTAGTGAGATAGACATTGCCGGCAGCACCGAACTCACGGGCCGACTGGAAGATATCGGATTTCTGGCCGTTGTAGAGCTGGATCTCCTCCATGTTGTCGAGCGAGAAACGGCCCAGGTCCACTTGTCCGTTCTGGGCGTTACCGAGTTGCACACCGTTGTAGTAGACGGCCGTATGCTGGCTACCCATTGAGCGCACATTGATGGTCTTGATACCTCCCACGCCGCCGTAATCCTTGAGTTGGACACCGGAGAAGTAACGCAGGGCATCGGCAACGGAGAGCGCATTGAGTTGTTGCAACTCTACGCCCTTGAGCGTCTGCGGCAGGATGACGTCTTTCTCCAACACGCGGGCGGTGACGGTCACTTCGTCCATCTCACGATGACGCAGGTCGCTGGAGTCGGCAGACACGACGAGTTCTTGCGCGTGCATTTGAAAGAGCATGCACGTGCATAACAGAATGCATAATATGGACTTTGTGGTTCGCATCGTACTCTGTTCCGCGAGAGACGTAGCTTTTTAATGTAAAATACGGCAGGTCTTCTGACTTGTCTTCGTCTTCTGCCGCCTTCCCATCCCTCTTCGGAACAGTGGCTTTGTGGTAGGAGACGTGCGGAACGGAATATTCAGCCTTCCATCCGCATCCGACTTACAGCAGCGGGCCTGTACAGGATTCTCACCTGTTTCCCTCTTAGCTTATCTTTAAGATAAGACCGTATTTCTATTTCGACTGCAAAATTACAACAAAAAATGCACATATGCAAATATTTTTTGTATTTGGTATGATTTTTGTGCAGATGGATATAAACTAAAATTCGATACGAAGATGAAAAGACTCTTTACAGTACTGGTTATGGTCGTTGGGTTGCTTTGCGGAGCAAATGCCGGTGTGCGTGATAGCGTGGTATGTATTGTCATGGACTCGGCGAATGCCTTGATTCCTAAAGCAAAAGTGACGATGGTTTGCACGAAGAAGACCTACACAACGGGTGTGGATGGACGAGTGGTTGTGCCGCTGAGCGGAACGGCCAAAGTGAAGATATCGGCCAATGGTTACCAGCCCAAGGTGCTGAGTCTGACCAACAAAGAAGCGGAGGTGATTCTGCGTCTCAAACCAAGCAAGCGCAAGAGTTGTGATTCGGACGGTCCGATACGTGCGTATGGTGTGTCCGGCAGTAGCCGTGCTCGCACTTACCCGGAGAGCGTGCGCTACAGCAAGGATGCCGCAGTAGCGACATTCTATGAAGCAGAGTCAGACGGCATGGCGCTGAGTGCAGCGGAGAGCAAGGCTGTGACCGGTTATGGCGGCATGGCCAGCAATCATCAGCCGGGTGCTGGAAAACTTACGGCTGGTGAAGTAAATGACTTTGCTAAGTGGACATTGTGGGACGGGCTATTTACGGGTTCGCACAAGGAGTTTGTTCCGAAATGGAGACTCTACTTGAATCAACGCTATACCGTACAGGTCACCAACGCTCAGGGTTATCCGCTCGCCAACCGCTTTGTGTCGCTCACGGACGGGCAGGGTATGACGCTTTTCCAGGCTCGTACGGATAACACCGGCAAGGCGGAACTATGGAATGGGATAACGGCTAATGGCGGAAGGTCAGAGGCGAAAGGACTAAAGATTGCTGTAGAGGGCAAAACCGTAGATGCTAAGCCGTGGAGCGAGGGGATGAATCGAGTCGTGCTGGACGAGACGTGTGGTGCATCGATGGAGGCGGATGTGTTCTTTGTGGTGGATGCTACGGGTTCGATGAGTGATGAGTTGCGTTATCTGCAAGCCGAGTTGAAGGACGTGGTTGCTCGTTCGCAAGGTGCTGTGTCAGGACTGAAGATTAGAACCGGTGCATTGGTTTACAGAGATTACGGCGATGAGTACCTGACGCGTATCTCGCGTCTGACGGATGAGATCCAGACGACGCAGACCTTTATCGACCGTCAGCAGGCTAACGGCGGTGGCGACTTTGAAGAGGCTGTGCCGGAAGCGCTGAAAGCGGCGATGAACGTAGCCGACTGGAACGACAACGCACGCGCGCGTATATTATTTATTGTATTAGACGCACCGTGTCACGACGACTCTGCCACTATAGCGATGCTGCACGAACAGGTAAGAAATGCAGCGGCAATAGGTATTCGTATCGTGCCGGTGGTATGTAGCGGATTGGACAAGGCCGGTGAACTACTGATGCGTGAGATGGCATTGGCAACGAATGGTACGAGTTTCTTTCTGACCGACGATTCCGGTATAGGCGGAACTCACCTGAAGCCCACAACGGATACGCTCAAGGTGGAGCATCTGAATGATATGTTGGTGCGCACGATCGTGGAGTTTACGACGATGCCGGCGTGTGAGCAGCCGACCGTAGACGAGGATCAGGACGATGAGCAAGGACAATTCCTGCCCAATCCGTTTAGCGCAGAAGAGCTGAAGGAGAATCCGGCGTTACCGCAGGGTGAGACAACGCTCTATCTGATAGACGTTAGCGGCAAGCTGATAACGATACTAGAAGGACAGGTGGATACACTGACGCCGGAACAGATAGCGTCGGAATACGGATTGTCGACCGGTGTGTATTTCCTGAAGGCCTTTTATAACGGAGAGTGGCACACGAGGAAACTACTCCTGTATCGATTCTAAGGGAATACGCACAAAGTCGCGTACGGTCCAGAGTGGATGAGGCAGCGTGAGTTCGGGCGAGGAGATAAAGATCTCTTCGCCTTTTTCGTTGAATGCACGAATGAGGTCAATGTCGATGAGGCGGTCGGAATAGATGCCGTTGACCGATTTGTGGCTGCGCCCCATGCGTTGCTCGATAGACTGGGTGAGGTGGAGTAGGTCGAGAGGAGTGAGCGAGGTGAGGAGACGTACACAGTTGTTGCAGAACGGATGAACCGACTCAAAGCCCCAAGGCTCAGAGTAGAAAAACGGGGATTGCGCTGTGACGGTGCCGGCTTCGGCAAGGCGTTCAATCGCCTGCTGAATCGTCTGTTCCCGATTGCCCAAATTGGCTCCGAGAGAGAGATAGACAATCATTAGCCAAGTTGTAAGTAGGTTCGAAGAGTAGCGACTGTTCGCGGGTCTGGGGCGACAGGAAAGGCTTTGCCTCGTTGATACGTCCGAGAGCAAAGACGATAATCAGTGTGGCGAGTGCACCTTTGAGCAGTCCGACCACAGCACCTAATAGGCGATTGATACCACTAAGATGGGCGGCTTTGACCAGATTTCCCAGCAGTCGGGAGAGCAGCGAGACAGCAAAACTGATCACGGTGAAGATCAGCGCATAGGCGATAGCCTCTGCAATCAGCGGTTGCAGGTCCCACATATCGGATACCCATGCCGCGCCATCGTCACCAAACAGGCGTGCGAAATAGATGCCGGCTGCCACCGACACGACGCCCACAACGGAACGAATAAATCCTCGCAGGACACCTTCGATGAGGCCTCCTGCGAGGATTATCAATATAAGGATATCAATCCAGGACATTACTTATCGTTAGGATCGTATTCTTTCGGAACCCAAGGGCTGTCTTTGTCGCCCTGGTAGTACATCTGGATGTCGGCGATGCCGAATCCCGGAATACCACGCGGGGTAACCGACCACTCGGTGCCAGTCAGTTTCTCGTCGTACAGCGTCTGTGCCTTATCCAGGTACCAACCGAGGATACCGGCTACGGTTCCCTCGTAGTTGACGCAATTGGCGATACCGGTCTTATCTGCGCCCGGCAGATAGTAGTATGCAAACTTAGCGTACTCGGAGTTGGAGCACATGAGCGTTGCCGTACCTTGGTCTTGGAGCTGACGGCTCTGCGGATAACCGATGTTCTGGGTAGAAGGTGCAAATACGTTGGCACCACCGATGGTGTCGGGGTGACCCACTACGCAGTTGGTCATCGTGCCATTGTCGTCGTACTTACCATTGAAGTGAACGTCTTTGAGAACCACCAGACGACCATCCATCTTACGAACGGCAGCCATGTCGGTGGCATTAGCCGATGGTTGCTTCTTGATCTCGGTGTAGAGCGTAGCCAGCGTGAGGGTATCATACTTGATAGCCGAGCGGTCCGGCGCACCAATCATCTTGGTATTGCGGCGGAAGACGCTACCCTGGATACGTCCCGGGCACCAACCTACCTTCTGCGAAGCGTTCATCGCATAGATATTGTTGTTGTAGGACGGAACGCAGAGTTGCGGCTGGTTGGCATAACGGCCCACAGCCAGTCCGTTGCAACGGATAACGATCTCTTGTCCCATCTGGTAGAGACCATGGCTGGAACCCAGATCGACGGAGATACGCAGGTTCTGCTGCTTACCGTTAACGACTTGCTGGATAACCATGGATTTGTAGAAGTTACCGGCATAGTCGTCGGTTGTGACGCGACCACGGATATAGATACCACGACCGTAGGTAGGAATCGTATCTACGGAATAGAGGTAGAGACCATGTTTCGAGTCGTAGGAACGCTCACGATACGGGCAGGTATCGCTGGCGAAGTTACCGGCTTCGGTCATAAAGGTATCCAAGAACTCCTCAAGAGTGAAGATCTTGTATCCCTCTGGGCTTTCGGCGTAGAGGAGCGCATCCAGATCAGCTTCCTGAACGAACACATCATCCTCGGTCAGCGCTTTCGGCTCGCAAGAGCTCATCGCGAAAAGTACGAAAGTACTCAATAGAAAGTACAAAATATTTTTTGAAGTCTTCATAGCGCTTAGAATTTATAAGTTACTGTCAAGAAGAAGTTCACGCCCCAAGCGTAGTAGTACTTAGACGGGTACTTCCAAGCATTGGCTGTGATCGACGAGTTGTGGTAGTCCAGTTGTCCCTGACGTACGGCACGCGGCAGACGGGCTTGTTGGTAACCGCCGGTCTTGAAGTGGGTGTTGTTCGTTAGGTTGGTTACCGACAGGTTGATCGACAGCGACTGGCGGTTCTTCAGATAAATCAGCTTACCCACCGATGCGTCGATGATGAAGCGGTTGAGCGGGTTGGTTGCAGCCAGCGACTCTTGCATCGTCATCAGGTTGTACGGGTATTTGAGTACGGGTACGCCGTTTGCATCAAGAACAGCGTTCTCATATGTAGCGGTACCATTCTCATCAACAGCAACGCGGAGTTCCATACCATCGGTAGTCTCGATAGCGTTAGCATAGGTGTCGCCAAACCATCCGTTGACAGCCGTACCATCGGTGCGGTGACCGGTGTAGAGGCCCTGCATACGGCGGCTAGGAGCAACCGACAGGTAGTTCCAGTCGTGATAGCTAACCGTTACGTCAGCAAACCACATCTTCGGGTGGAAGAACGAGAGTTTCAAGCTGGCATTTGCTTGCGGACCGGTAGAGAGTTTCAGACCCTTGAGCAGCACTTTATCCTGGGTTTCGAAGACAAGTGCTTGTGTACCTTGGTCTTGGGTCATCGGCATACCGTTCTCAGCCGAAGTAACGGACATAGCGTCGCTGGTATAGCGGTAGTCGCCTACGCTGGCAGCACCGGTCAGGGTGAAGTAGTTGCCGAGCTTAACAGCAACAGCCACCTCGGCACCCATATAACGTTTGTCGATACCGGTCATAGCCTGGTTGACGAACGTACGCGCCTCGTCATCGTAATAGCCGTTGAGTTCGGTTCCATTCCATGTCTGGGTGAAGAAACCGGTGATACGACCGCGAACGATCGGGTAGTTGAACTCGTAGGTGAGGTCGGCAGCAGCCACTTTCTCGCTAGCAGCATAGAAGTCGGCCAGCGACTTTGCATTGTCGTGGGTGTAGATATTGTCTACTACGCGGTCGTGTACGCGTTGCGAAATATATGCATCGCGTGCGTATGGTGCGCGCGTTTCAGCCAGTGCATTCAGTTTCAGTCGGTTACGTCCGTTGATCTTGTAGGTCAAACCGAGTTTGAATGCCGGGTCGAGGAAGTAGTGGGCATCTCCTACGTAGGTGGTTCCTGCATGGAGTGTGCCGGCAGCCTCGGCGGCCTTGATTTGAGCGTAAGCGTTTGCACCGTAGTAACGGGTAGCGTCGGCAGCCGTCTTCTCGTCAGCAATCTTCGTAAGGTACCAAGCACGACCGTTGAGCATGTTGGTAGTACGTTGCATCGAGTTGAAGTTAAGTTGGAGCGCATAGAAGAGGTCCAGTTCGTGGAAGTTCCATTCGTTTTGGAACCAAGCCTTCATATTACCCATATTGATGCGGTAGTCATAACCGAAATGACGCTTGGTGTCGTTGATGACATTGTCGTAGTCAGCAGCTACCTCATTCTTACGAACGTTTTCGATATCAGCTTGGGTGAAACCACCGTTGGAAGCCAACTCCTTGATATCACGGTCAGCAAAAGCATCGATGTCGATCCACTGGTTACCACCGAGCAGGTCATCGATGGTCTTATAGTGAATACCCTGCGAGAAGCGACCTTCGAGTCCGAGGGTCATCTTGAGGTGGTCGAACTGGGTGTTCTGGTAGTTGACAGAAGCAGAAGCCTCTTGGATGTCGTTGTGGCGACGCTCGATGAAGTAACGAGCCGTTGCGTTCGGATCATTCGCATTGTTGGCGAAGTTGGCAGCATACAGACTCTCCCAATCGATTTGGGTGGTCTTGTTGTCACGATTCTTCCAGAGGTTAACCAGCGCATTGTATTGTTGCGGGTTGACGGACGGACCAACGAGGTTGCCATCGGCACCGGTAAAGCCGGAACCCAGGTAGTTGCCCATCATGTCCTCTCCGATAAAGAGTCCCCATCCGTACGGCGTACCGTCAGCACGATAGAGTTGGTCGGCAGAGGTGTCGTAGTAGATATTGCCAATCTGGCCGTCCCACATAGCGGAAGGCAGGTTGCGGTAGTAATCCGGACGCGGATCCGGAGCGTTGAAGTAGTTGAGCGCGGAGTTGGAATACATCGAGTAGTGGTATCCAACAGCAAACTTCATCTTCTGTTGTTCGTCGATCTTCAGATCATAGGCGGCAATCACCGTAGGATCATAGGACTTGACGATACGTGAGTTGCGTACCTTGCCGTTCTGGTAGCCCCAATAAGGGTTGTAGTAGATAGAACCGGTCAGGTCATAAACCTCCTGGGTAACAGCAGCATTCTGGCCACGCTCGGTAGGAGCACCGAAGGTCAGGAGGCGCAGGCGGTTACCGTTAGACCATACTTTCTCTGCCGAGAAGAAATAGCCCAGCGAGTAGTACTTGATACCCTCACCGATGATACCCTTGTTGTCTACATACGGCGAGAAGCGGTAGGCGAGTTGTCCGATAAAGGACCATCCATTGGAAAGCGGACCGGAAGCATAGGTGGCATTGACACGTGCCTTGTAGTTTCGGTTGGTGCCGGCAACGCCTACTTTCCATCCTTGTGCATAACGACTTGCGCCCATCAGGTAGTTGGTCGACTGTCCCAGGTCACCAAAGGTGAAGCTGGTAGCCTCTAATGGGTTGATCACGTCTTTGTAGCGGCTTGCGTCGTTCAGACCACCCATGGCGGAATAGTTGAACTGGCCACGCTCAGCCGAGTTGAAAGGCAGACCCTCGATGTAGTAGGTCTCGGCTGTGGAGTTGTAACCGCGGTTACGATAGCGAGCCGTTGACCATGCGAAGGAGGTGGTAGAGTTGAAAACGTCGGTCGTAGCAGAACTCGAGCTTGCCTGAGCTTGCGAACGTCCTTCGTCATCGTTCATCTCTTCCTCGGTCAGATTCAGCAGAATCTCATCTTGGGTTTGCTTGGCGATGTCTTGCTGCAGTTGGACTGCGGGCAATTCTACCGTCTTGTTGTCCTCGAGAAGCACGAGTTCGATGGTACCTACATACCCTTCGGCTTCCAGATAGAGCAGTTGAAACTCTCCGGCGGCGTTGGTCGTCGTTGCAATGTTCTGGTTGCCGAGTAGCACTTTAGCTCCCTCGATAGGAGTTCCTGTGCCGGCGTCAACCACTTGACCTCGCAACGTTGTCTGTGCCGAGACTGAAATTGTCAGTCCCAGGCCCAACAGCATTGTCAGTAGTTTTTTCATAAAAAACAGGTATTAATAAATAAAGTTAATAAATGATTAAAAATCAGCATTTTTAGGTGTGCGCGGGAACGGAATGACGTCGCGTATGTTCTGCATTCCCGTGACGAATAGCATCAATCGTTCGAAACCAAGTCCGAAACCGGCATGCGGTGCGCTGCCGAAACGACGGGTATCGAGGTACCACCACATATCCTTCATCGGAATATGGCGGCGTTCGATTTCTGCGTTGAGTTTATCTTCGTTCTCCTCACGAACCGAACCTCCGATTATCTCACCGATTTGCGGGAAGAGAACGTCGGTGCCTTGTACGGTCTTTTGGTCGTCGTTGATCTTCATATAGAAGGCCTTGATATCCTTCGGATAATCGGTCATGATGACAGGTTTGCGGAAGTGCTCCTCTACCAAGTAGCGCTCATGTTCCGAAGCTAGGTCATCGCCCCATTGGCACGGGAAATCGAACTTATGGCCATTCTTGATTGCTTCTTGCAGGATTTGGATACCCTCGGTATAGGGTAGGCGAACGAAGTCGGTGTCAATCACCGAACGGAGGCGCTCGATGAGTCCCTTGTCCACAAACTGGTTGAGGAATTCCAGATCGTCCATGCAGTGCTCCAGTGCCCAGCGAACGCAGTACTTGATGAAGTCTTCCTCCAGGTCCATGAGTTCGTCTTTCTGGATAAAGGCTACTTCGGGCTCAATCATCCAGAACTCTGCCAAGTGGCGCGGTGTGTTGGAGTTCTCGGCACGGAAGGTAGGACCGAAGGTATAGATTTTGCCGAGTGCCAAAGCTCCGAGTTCGCCTTCGAGTTGTCCGCTAACGGTGAGTGCTGCCATCTTGCCGAAGAAGTCGTCGGAGTAGTCGATCTGTCCGTCATCGGTCTTGCGCAGGTTGTAGAGGTTCTTGGTCGTTACCTGGAACATCTGGCCTGCTCCTTCGCAATCACTGGCCGTGATAAGCGGCGTATGGAAATAGAAGTAGCCATGCTCATGGAAGTAGGAGTGGATAGCCATAGCCATGTGGTGGCGGATACGGAAGACGGCTCCGAACGTGTTGGTACGCGGACGTAGGTGGGCTACGGTGCGCAGGAACTCCATGCTGAGTCCTTTCTTCTGGAGCGGATACTTCTCGGGATCGGCCGTGCCATATACCTCCAGGTCGGTCAGTTGTATCTCTACCGATTGGCCGGCTCCCTGGCTCTCAACCAGTGTGCCGGTAGCCGAGATACAGGCGCCTGTGGTGACAGGCTTGAGTTGCTCTTCGGAGAACTGCTGGAGGTCAACCACAATCTGGATATTGCGGATAGTAGAGCCGTCGTTGAGGGCAATGAACGAGACATTCTTGTTGCCACGACGGCTGCGAACCCATCCACGAACATTGATAGGTTGACCGAAGTCAGTGCAGCGAAGTGCGTCTTTAATTTCTGTTCTTTTCATTTTATGGTGTTTTATTCTATGTTATTTCACATCATGATAAACATATGACAAACATATGACATTCATATGATAAACATTCGATCACTACACGTCAAAATGGCACATCGTCAGTTGATTCCATTCGGGCGCCGTCGGGTGACATCTGGTTCATCGCTGATGTACCGCTCCATGCCACACGTTGTTCGGTAGCAGGTTCGGGCAGCGGCGTCAGGTCGCTTTCGTCATAAGCATCGCCTTCGTTCTGGAACTTCGCGTACTTGCCTTGGAAGCGAAGCCAGACGGAGTCGGTAGCACCGTTACGGTGTTTCGCTACAATAATCTGTCCGAGTCCACGCAGATCCTTTCCGGTCTTCTCGTCGTTGTAGAGGTGATAGTACTCGGG
>Ga0310786_10005174_pt1 | contig 17842 bp, 14 predicted proteins | sample AusTroGonzalo_MG_FD_203881 | JGI IMG/M metagenome (GOLD analysis project Ga0310786, IMG submission 203881) | Bovine rumen microbial communities from tropical cattle in Woodstock, Queensland, Australia - Gonzalo_03 (v2) (version 2) | ecosystem: Host-associated > Mammals > Digestive system >... | reverse complement strand
GTGTACTTCGCCATCCACCGTTCGAACTCGGCGTCCGGCGCGATGCGGCGGCCCGGCCGCAAGGCCGGCGCGCCAGACGGAAATGACATGGGCTTTTTCGGGTGCATGGGAGCATGATACCAAAGCGTGGGATGAGACGCAATGGGAAAATGAGATTATGTTGCGGACGAAATATTATTAACGCAGTTGGGACATGGCTCTTTTGACTGAGCTATACCTGAGCTAAACGGTGAATGCTTAATGTAGAACCTTAAAATGCCCGATTTTCAAATCATGGGCGGACTCTACGGGTGGCGATGGCAGTAGACGGATCCTCTGGCCAGTAATGCTTCGGATAACGGCCGCGGAGGTCTTTGCGCACAAGCTGGTATGATGTACTCCAAAAGCTCTCAAGATCTTTCGTTATCTGGACTGGACGCTGCGCCGGGGAGAGAAGGCGCATCACAACAGGCACTCGTCCATCGGCAAGCTTGGGCGTCGATTTCAGACCAAAACACTCCTGTAGGCGAACAGCCACATAAGGTTCCGCCTCATCGTAGTGTATTGTCATCGACGAACCAGACGGCACTTCCATCTTCACCGGCGCAAGACGATCAAGCTCACGACGGTCATGTCCAGACTCAGACAATGCGAAAGCAAGCACTGCGGCAAGATCAAGCTTCTCAAGATGCATCCAACGAGTCATGCCGGACACAAACCCGCCAAACCATTCCTCAAGATGTTCGGCAAGACCGTTGTCCGAGACATCAGGCCAATCTTCGCCCATGACACGGCGAATGAAAAGAATCCGTGACTGGAGCTGCCGCGAGGCAGGCGTCCAACATGGCAGATTCGCCACTCCCTTCTGGCGGATGCCGTCAAGCAAGGCGGCAAGCACTTGATTGGAATCAGGCGCGGATTGTCCGCCTGAGCGAATCACCATCTTCCATAGGCGGCGCTCCTTTGCCGCCACAACACATTCAGTACGCTTGTCCCAACGCGTAACGACAGCATCCGTTATCTCATCTGCGAAAATCTCTTCGATGGCATCTTCGGATATCGGGGCCGCAAGATGTATCTTCGCGTCGCCGCCACGATCATCAAGATCGCACAGAACAAGGTATTGAGCCGAAGCGAGCGCCTCTGTCCGATCCATGTACGCGCCGCGTCCGCACGTCATCTGAAAAGTGCCGTTGCCTCTGTTGCGCGCAATACGATCGGGGAATGCATGCACAAGCGCCTTGCCGGCTTCGCCGGAGAAGGTCGCCCCTCCCCAACGACGAGCCAGTTCCTTCATGCGTGGCGTAGGACGGACATCACGTATATCGGTGATTGAGTGGGGCGCGCCCTCCTCAAGCATTGCCGCGAGAAGCGTAGCTCCGGTGGCGATAATCATGTTCGCAAGGCGCGGATGGGCCGCGATCCGCGCCATGCGGCGACCACGATCCGTCAGGCGTCCATCGACATCCAGCGCGCCAAGCATTGCAAGGAGGGACTTTGCATTCTGCCAGTTGGCTGGCGGCGGCGAAGTGAGCCACGGCAGACCGTCAATGGACGTTGTGCCCCATTGCGCCGCAGCCAGGACGACCGGCGCAAGATCCGCATCCTCTATCTCCGGCTTCATGGCTGGGGCAAGCAGGCGATCCTGCGCCTCAGTCCATAAGCGGAGGCATATGCCAGGCGCCACGCGCCCAGCGCGGCCGCGCCGCTGGTCGGCGCGATCGCGCGTGAGACGCAATGTCTCAAGCCTACTCATCCCCGATGCGGGCGAGAAGCGGCTCACGCGCATCAGCCCCGAATCAACTACCGTCGTGACTCCATCGATCGTAAGCGACGTCTCCGCGATCGAAGTGGCGAGAACCACCTTTCGCAATCCATTCGAAAACGGAAGCAAAACTCGATCCTGGTCTTCCTTGGGCATCGCGCCGTAGAGAGGCATGACGACTGCGCCTTCCAATCCGTGCAACTCTTCGGCGCAACGCCGTATCTCTCCCTCTCCAGGAAGGAAGCAGAGAACATCGCCTGACGACTGCGGCAGCACCCGCCTCACTGCTCCGGCCATCTGCGAGGAGATGGGCGCCGTTGACTCCACCTGCAAATAGCGAGTCTCGACCGGGAACATGCGAGCCTCGGCGGAATGCACGTCGGCATCGCCGAGATGTGCCGCGATGGACTCTGTTTCAAGCGTCGCGGACATGACGAGCATTCTAAGGTCGGGTCTCAGCGCGCGGCGGACGTCCAGGGCCATGGCAAAGCCCAGATCACACTGAAGCGAACGTTCGTGAAACTCGTCGAATATGAGAAGCCCGACGTCGGAAAGTTCGGGATCCGACATCAGTCTCTGCGTCAGAAGACCCTCCGTCACTATCTCAAGGCGTGTACGAGAGGAAACCTTGCGCTCCAATCGGACAGCGTAACCCACAACGCCGCCGACTTGTTCGCCAAGCGAACGTGCGATGTATGCGGCGCAGCTGCGAGCGGCAAGCCGGCGAGGCTCAAGCATGAGTATCTTGCGCCCGCCGAGGAACGATGCGTCAAGAAGAGATGGCGGCACACGTGTCGTCTTGCCCGTACCAGGAGGCGCGCGCAGCACCACCGAACGATTGCGCTCAAGCGAATCCCGAATTGCGGGAATTACTGAATCTACCGGAAACATCAACGCTGGTCTAGAATATTGAAGACCGCCGCGGCGATACGGCCGGACACCCAAAGCGAGTTCACTGATATCTTGTCGAGAGTGTCGTCCGGCACATGCCACCAGTGATTTTGCGGGCCGAACGAAAAATCTATGAGATCGGTGGACGGCCAACCTTCGGAAAGGAAAGCGGAATAATCGTCCGTGACGGCGTATTGACCCACAGACACGAACGACGACAGTCCTTCGCGATCTGCGGCCCTCAGCACCATTTCATTGAGCGCGGATGTGGCATTGGCTGGAAGTTCGATATGCAGATCGCTGTCACCCAGCATGTCCAGGTTGACGGCAGCGCGTATATTTCTGCCTAGGCGCTTGAACTCGGAAACAGCGCGCTTAGCCCCTTGAAATCCGTCATCAGGCCCGTAGGAATACCTTGCCTCCTCTCCGTCGGTCCAGACAAACGACACGTTGCAGCGTGGTATTCCAGCACGATTGACGGCTTTGGCGAGAGCGAGCAGCAGCCCTGTCGTGGAGGCACCGTCGTTGGCGCCTTCGAATCCAGGGCCTGCGTTAGGATACGTGTCGAAATGCGAAATGAAGACTATCCAAGGCGCAGACGCCCCTTCTATTCCGCGTATTTCGCCGATCACGTTCGCGAAATCCAATTCACCGCCCGGAGCCTTCGCGCGAAACGAATCCAGCTTCGCATTGACGCCAAGGTTCTGCGCGCTGGCAAGTATCCACTCTGCGGCCTTGCGCGCACCAGCCGTCCCGGCATGGCGCGGCGTGTGAAGCTTCACAAGCGCCGTCGCGAGAAGGAGAGCGTTAGTCGCGTCGGACGGTGTGAACAAAACGGGTCTTGCGGCAATGGCAAATGCCGCGAAGAGCATCACTGAAAAGCTTATGCGCAGTCGCATGAAAGGACGCAATGATCTCGTTACAGCTCGAACGTGACGAGGAATGCCGCCGAGTTCTTGTCCGGCTTTACGAGCGTGAGTGTGCCGTTGCGCCATTCGACATCACACGGAAAGGCATCGCGTGTGTGGTCCAGAACGATGGCGGAGACGTGTTTTGCAGCATCCATGCCCTTGACGTCAACCGTAAGCACTTGCTCTGTGCCGCGATAATCGGAGAGCAACAACGCCGCCTTCTTTCCGTCGGAGGACTTGACCGCCAAAGTCGAGACCGTGTTCTGCGAAGCGGAAGAGGCGAACATTTCCGTAAAATCCCTGACGATTCCGCCGAAGAGGCGGCAAGCATACCAGTTCTTGTTCGGCTGCTTGTATTCATCCATGTAGCCCCAGTTGCCGCCGTGCGCGCATCCGTAGAAATACGCCTGGTCGAGTTTGGACGACTGGAACTTGATAAGAGATGAAAGCGTGAAGCAGGCGGAGTCGATGTTATTGTGGCCTGTTGGGCCGTCAAGCGCGCGCTTCACCATTGCAGGCGTTGAATTGCGGCCATGGATGCCATCCCAGGTGAGGATGTAGTGCCACTCGTTGAGGATCAGCTCGCATGTCGTAAAGCCGTATTCATCGCACATTTTCCGTGCGTCCGACGCTGCCTTGACCATTGCGTCGGGATCTGAACCATAGTAATGCCACGAAATGAAATCCGGAGCGACGCCAGCGTCCTTGCATGCCTTGAGAAGCGGACGGAAATACCATGGATTCATCCAGCATAGGGCGGGACCGCCTACCTTGACGTCAGGGAATTCCGTCTTGAGGCGCTTTAGACATGTGACGAAGAACTTGATGAAGAGATCGCGCATCTTTGTGGCGTTTTTCCCGCCCTCGGCTTCGGGCAGCCACCACATGTTGCCTATGCCGTCCGGCTCGTTCCATATCTCCCAGTATTTTATGTTCCATTCGTGGCCGTTCGCCCAACCCTTGTTGTAGTGGCGAATGATGCCGGCGAATATCTCGGCTGTTTTCCCGAAATCGTTCGGCACGCGGGCGTTGAAATGCACATCGCCCGTGTGCTCGATGGATGTGCCGAGACGATAGAATATATCCAGGCCTACATTGCGCGAAAGGCGGATGATATGGTCAGACGGCTCGAAGAAGTAATTCGCAGGATCCTTTGCGTCGAGGTGGAACAGGGGGAAGATGTACTGGTAGTCGATGATGCGCTGCCCGCTATTCACGAGAGCCCAGTCGTGGGTACGGGCGTACGTCATGTTAAGGGCGGCCACCTTCGCGTCGTCGTTCTGGATCGAACGAGGATATGAACGAGGCGTCCATCCCGAGGAATGCAACTCTTTGCGCAAATTTCCCGCCTTCTGCGTGAAATCCGCCGTTGCCGTTGCGGCCAAGGAAGATGTTGCGATCATTGCGGCTGCGAATGCAAGTGTCATACGAAATGTCATTGTTGTTTCCTTTTGTGGATTGATGAATTATGTTATCGTCCGAGTCTTGGTCTGTTAAGCCTTCTTGATGAGCTTTGGTTCTTCGCCGACCCATTTAGCGCCGATCGAGCGGAGAAACTCTATCTCCTTCGGCTCCGGGGAACGTCCGTATTCGCACAGCTCAAAGACCTCGGCGTAGCGGGGGGCCTTTCCGCCCCATGCCTCATCGAGCTCCTTGCGGTGGCGACGTCCATTGCCGGCTGGACGGCCAGGCATCATCTTGTCGCGGAGGAACGCAATGCGTCCGGCATGATCCGAGGCTGGAGGTATGTCCACGGCGGGGTCGAATCCGTGCTCTGGCGGAAGCCATTCGAACTCCTGCGACTCATGGCAGGCCCATGCCTCAAGGAGGACGTCAAGAACATCGTCGTCGCTCACCATCAAGTCGGCCCGGAACTTGCGCGGTTCGCTGAAGCCGTCGCCGCCGTACATAATGAACGGAAGCGTCTCCGGGACAGGAGTCTCCGGACAATATAGCGGCACTCCAATCAAGTATGCGGCATCGCGGACGGCAAGTCCCACAGCCCGATGATCCGCATGGTAGTCGCTGCAGCGATGCGTGATGAGAAGATTCGGAGCTTCCTTTCGGATCAAGCGCGTGATACGGTTGCGCATCTCCATCGTGGGCTGTATCTCGCAGTCTCCGTATCCAAGAACGAGATACTTGCTCACGCCTAGCACCTTCGCCGAGGCCTGGGTCTCCGCATAGCGCCGCGCGGCTAGCGCGGGTGAGTTCATCCACTGATGGCCTTTGTCGCCGTTGCAACAGGAGACCATGACAGCCTCGCCGCCGGCCTTGCATACCTTGTGCGCTATCGAACCCGCCTGAAAATCCGCGTCGTCGGGATGCGCGCCGATGAACATCACCTTGAACGGCTTCTTACCGAATATCTTGGTGGTGGTTCCCGGAACACGCGGATCGAGCCCTGCATAATGCGTCTTCTTGCCGAATATGGGCTTCGCCTCCAGCTCGACTACCGTCTCGCCCTCGGCCTTTTCAACGACTCCTCCGACAGTCGCGGCAAGCGTCGCTCCTGCCAGGAAGTCCCTACGGTTGATACTCATTCTAATTCCTTTCTTTCCTTTCGTTTCGGGCGTGGTAAACGCGGTCCCGAACTCCTCCAAGTTTCGATTCAAGTATAGCAGAATTCTCCGACCGTGTCATCTACAGGATGAAGACAATTCCGTCAAGAACCGTCAAGAAAAAAGGCGCGGTGTGCACCGCGCCTTCGTTGCATCAAACGATGCCGGGAAGTTTACTTTGCGAGGACAGCATCCTTGCAAGCCTTCGCGAGGCGGAACTTGACCACCTTCTTGGCCTTGATGGTGATGACTGCGCCCGTCGCAGGGTTGCGGCCCTTGCGAGCGGCCTGCTGCTTCTTCACGAGCTTGCCGAGGCCAGGGAGCATATAGCCCTTCTCCTCCTGCTTCGCACCCTTGACCGCGAGGTCGAGGAGCTTCTCGTAAACGGCGACAGCCTGCTTTTTGCTGATGCCAGCGGCTTCAGCAAGTGCCTGCATGATGCCGCTCTTGGTGGTCGGTATGAGTTCTTTCTTTGCCATTTTTTTGTTCCTTTTTCCTGCAAGGGGAAATCCCTCGCGACACAAATAGAATAGCGATTTTTGCGTTACGGCGCAAGGGGGAAAATGATTTTTTTTGATTTTTCTTGGACATGCCGCACAATGCGGCGAGCGACTGCATTCTTTGACATCAGCGGCAACTGCCTGATGCGGCCATCGGGGAAGACGAATGCGACTCGGTTCGTGCCTACGCCAAAACCAGAATCGGCGCGAGAGACGTCATTTGCGACGACGAAATCCAACCCCTTCTCACGGCATTTGCGCGCCGCCTCGGCAGACGGATCGCCGGTCTCGGCGGCAAAGCCAACGCGAACAATGCGCGACTTCTCGCGGCTCGTCAGAGTTCCGTCGAGCGTCTTCAGAATGTCGGGATTCGGCACCAGCTTGATGATGCCGTCCATCTTCGACTTCTTGAGTTTGGCTTTAGCGCATGAAGCCGGACGCCAATCCGCGACCGCCGCCGTCATCACAATGGCGATGGGGCCAGACCCCATTGCCTTGATGGCGGCGCGCACGGCGGACAGCATGTCGCGCGCGGAGACAACATCGACGCGGTTCACGCCCCTTGGAGTCCTAAGCGCAACGGGGCCTGCGACGAGCGTCACGTCGTGGCCAGCCGCGCGCGCCGCGCGCGCAACGGCGAAGCCCATCCTCCCGGTTGAAGGATTGGAGAGGAAACGGACGGGATCAAGATGTTCCCGCGTGGGCCCTGCTGTCACGATGAAATGCACGGCGACTTGTCAGTAGCCAAGGTCCTCGTTGACAAGCAACACGTACGTAGGCGTGTGTGTTGGCTGGCGATCATGCACCACCGTGACCTTGCAGATGCGGTCGGGAGAGTCGCAGTCGGCGCAGACTCCAGTGGCGGCACACGGAGTCTTTTTGCCGAGACGCCTGCAGTTCGGCGGGCAGGCGCAGCGTTTGATGCGGGCGATTGCGTCATCAAGGCCGCCCTCGACTATCTTGTTTCGTCCTACGATGAACATCACCTCTTTGGGGCCGAAGATGGACGCCGCCACGCGATTGCCGTTGCCGTCGATATTCACAAGGCGCCCATCGGCAGTGAGCGCATTGGCGCTGAGAAGGAAAAGATCGCAATCCGTTCTGTGGTCGCGGACTTCCTTGCCTGATTCCACGACACGATCTCTAAGGCCGATCTCCTTCACTGTCTCGGATCCGCCCCAGCCGACATTCCCGGCCGCCGCGACGCGAGTCATGGCGAAATCCGCAGCGTCCTTGCCTGTGGCGAAAACCTCCGCCTTGAAACCTCTCTTCAAAAGAGCGTTCTTCACTTCTTCAAGTTTCATCATTCCTTCTTTCTTTTTCAAGTTGAGGAACCAGGCCAGGCCTGTCCTCGCAACTGGGAAACATGTTTCCGTCCGTTCCATCCGCAACTGGATTGGAACGGTTGAATTATACTTGATTCTCCTGACTGGTTCAAGCGGGAATCGTCTATTGACTTCAAGACGCGGAAATGCTATACTTTCACGCAAATTTTCCCCTATACAATTAAGGAAAAAAGAATGAACAGAACCATCAAGAAAGTCACGGCGCGGGAAATCATCGACTCCCGCGGCAATCCCACGGTCGAAGTGGACGTCATCCTTGAGGACGGCACCCTCGGGCGCGCGGCGGTCCCCTCGGGCGCGTCCACCGGCGTCAATGAAGCACTCGAACTGCGCGACGGCGATCCGAAGCGCTACCTCGGCAAGGGCGTCACCAAGGCCGTAGCCAACGTGAACAAGGTCATCGCTCCCAAGCTCGTCGGCCTCTGCGCCTGCGACCAGCGCGGCATCGACAACCTGATGCTCAAGCTCGACGGTACGCCCACCAAGTCCAAGCTCGGCGCAAACGCCATCCTCGGCGTGTCGCTCGCCGTGGCCAAGGCCGCCGCCGCCTCGTTCGGTCTCCCGCTCTATCGCTACATCGGCGGCACGAACACCTATACCCTTCCCGTCCCGATGATGAACATCATCAACGGCGGTGCCCACTCCGACGCGCCAATCGCGTTCCAGGAGTTCATGATCCGCCCCGTCGGTGCCAAGTCCTTCAAGGAAGGCCTTCGCATGGGCGCAGAGACGTTCCACAACCTCAAGAAGGTCCTCAAGGCACGCGGCCTGTCCACGGCCGTCGGCGACGAAGGCGGCTTCGCCCCGGCGCTCGACTCCATCGAGGATGCCCTTGAGTGCATCATCAAGGCCATCAAGGCGGCGGGCTACAAGCCCGGCAAGGACGTGACGATCGCCCTTGACTGCGCCTCGTCCGAGTTCTTCAAGAACGGCAAGTACGACTACACCTGGAAGGAAGGCGCCAAGGGCGCCAAGCGCACGCCCGCCGAGCAGGTGGCCTACCTCGAGGGTCTCGTGAAGAAGTATCCGATCGACTCGATTGAGGACGGCATGGCCGAAGGCGACTGGGACGGCTGGGTTGCGCTCACGAAGGCCATCGGCGACAAGTGCCAGCTCGTCGGCGACGACCTCTTCGTCACGAACGTCAAGTATCTTGAAAAGGGAATCAAGCTCGGCGCCGCCAACTCGATCCTCATCAAGGTCAATCAGATCGGCTCGCTCTCCGAGACGCTCGACGCCATCGAGATGGCACACCGCGCCGGCTACACGTCCGTCACGTCCCACCGTTCCGGCGAGACCGAGGACGCGACGATCGCCGACATCGCCGTCGCCACGAACTCCGGGCAGATCAAGACCGGCTCCATGAGCCGCACCGACCGCATCGCCAAGTACAACCAGCTCCTCCGCATCGAGGAAGAGCTCGGAGCCAAGGCGGTGTACGGCTACAAGAAGGTTCGCTAAGAACCGGCTCTTGCAGCAGGCAAAGACGCGCGCCCGCTTTTGCGGACGCGCGTTCTTCTTTTGCGCTGATCCAAGAAATTTGCCAAAGGGGTCAGACCCTTGTGGCGCGACCTCGGCACGTTCCGTCAACGCCGAGAGGATTCACCGCAGCCGAAACGAGCGCGCCGAAATCGAAGTCGAAGTCGCGAATGTTCCCGCAGGGGACATCTATGAACCCGCAAGTCTGAAGGTCACCGGTATGCGACAAGAACGCAAAACCTCTCCCGCCCAAGCACCCGCATGGGCGCGCCCCCGGACGTCCGCATGCCGCCCAATATGCCGGCGCCGAAGGACAGCACGTATGCTTCACGGCCATGCCTTCGAGCCAGAAAGACCAATCGAGGACCCGTTTCGTCTCTTCGTCCGAAAGCGCATATGCGGCCAATCCGCCGCCGCGCCCCACCGGCACGAGAAAGAAAAGATCGAGCTTCGCCGCACCAAGCTCCTTCGCCCTTTCGGCTATTTCATCCAGCCGATCTACATTGAGCTTTGAAACCGTAGTGTTTACTTGAAACGGAATGCCGACGCGTTTCGCTGCCGCCATGGCATGCGTCACGTTGTCGTACGCGCCTTCCACTCCGCGGAAGGAATCATGCGATGCGGCGTCGGGGCCATCAAGGGAAAAGGAAAGAGCCGTCACTCCCGCCGCCTTGAGGTCTGCTAGCCGGTCATCGGTGACGAGCATTCCGCAAGGTGCCATGACGCTCCGAAGACCACGCGATGACGCATGCGACACGAGCTCTACGATGTCGGGGCGGCTCATCGGTTCGCCGCCGGTCCAGATTATCATCGTCTGCGACAGCGAATCTATCACGCGAAAGCATTCAGCGGTGGCTAGTTCGCCGCCATACTCGACGTTCGCCGCAGATGCGCGGCAGTGCCTGCATTTGAGCGGACACCGCCGCGTCACTTCCCACGCAAGTACACGCGGCGGCTGAAAGGAAGCTCGTTCGGACATCAGACTTTGCGCGGTGCGTATTCAATCGTCTTCGCGATGCGCTTGTTCACGACATCATGGATATTGACCACGAGTTTGCCGCCCTCCACCTTGCCCTCTATGACGCTGGTGAAACGGCCGTTGGAAGCGTCGCGGGTCTTACCGCGGCTGACGGCGGTGGCAAGCTCCGGCCCGCCGCCTATAATCTGGCCCCATGAACGATCCGCCGTGGGAGCATGGTAGCGATAACGGTGCTGGTGGGCGGCAATCACGAGCTGGACGCCATGCTTCTCGAAAAGAGGCGACCAGAGATCGTGGCACTGCTTCTGCCAGTGCGCGAAGTCTGTGGTGTATTTGCCGCCGCCGTTGTCGCACAAGTCGCCGGGATGAGATGTGGGATCGTCGTCGAAAATCGGAATGTGGAAAAACGCCACGACAAAAGGCGCGCTCTTGATGTCCGGCCGCTCAAGCGAATCCGCAAGCCATGCGGTCTGCGCCACGCGGTACTCTTCCGAGGCGACGAGGCCGTGGAACTGCGGGTGACGATCCGGCTTGTCTTCGCCGGTGTCGAGTCCTATCATGGCGATGTCGCCCATGCGGACGGCGAAGTTTCGCGTGAGCGCCCAATCGCGCGCAGAACGTTCGGTCGGCAGGCGCGTCATCATGAGACGATCCAGATAGCGATTCCAGATGCCTCGGAAATCGTGATTGCCGTCAACCCAAAGATACGGGATGTTGGTGGCGAAATCCTCGCTGCCCTTTGGCTTAAGGAAAATCTCGACGCCAGTCTGCGGGTTTTCGGTTTGGTTTGACGCATCGCCGTTCCACACAACGGCGGCTGGGGACAGTTCCTTGATCTTGTCCACGACCATCTTGAACGCCGCCCACTGGGCGTGGGTGTCGTTGATCACGCAGAAATGCGCGCGCTGCGATGCGCCGAGCGTCTCGAAAGAGTGGATGCTGCCGACGATCTTCTCGCCGTAGTCGCGTTTGTAGTTGTCCTTGTAGAACACCTGCTGGGAGATGGCACGATAATAGTACTTGGTGGCCGGCTTCAGGCCAACTAGGCGAACGCGAACGGAATACTCGTCGAATCCCGTGATTCCGGGCGCGCCTTCGCAAACGGAAACCTTGGCGTCGGAAAGGTCTTTTTCCAGACCGTATTCCACCCAGCCATTCGTAAGATGCGAAACGGCCCAGCAAACGCCCATCGAGTCTTCCGCGGGCACTTGCAGACACGGCTCGCCTACCTCGTACTTGCGCCCGTCAGGGCCGGCATGGGGATTCGCGGGCGTGGCCACAGTGGCGGCTTTGGCGTTCGCGTTGGCCTGTCCGGCGACTCCGGCTGCGGCAAACATTGCTCCGCCGGCAAGAAAACCTCTTCTGTTAAGATTCATTGCAACTCCTTGTTGGATATTTTATGTGATGAAGATGACTTGTAAATGATAGCATAAGCCTGCCGCCCAACGCAAGACGAGTTTTTGCATTCGCAACACTCAGGTGGCGCTCTTGAGCTCGGCTATTGTTGTTCGTCCGTCGTAGAGCGCCTTGCCGACGATCGCCGCGCGGAGATTGGGCCGTCCAAGCGCAATTAGATTGCTCACGTCGCGCGGAGACGACACGCCGCCAGAAGCCGTTATAAGGCATGACGGCGCGGCGTCGCACACTGCCGCCATCTGCTCAAGGTTTGGCCCTCCGAGCATGCCGTCGGTGGCAGTGTCGGTGTAGATGATCGTCTTGACGCCCGCGTTTGCAACGCTCTTTGCAAGCTCAACGGCCTTGACTGCCGTTGTCTCTACCCATCCGCGAGTCTGGACGAAACCATTCCGCGCATCGATGCCCACCGCGATCTTGTCGCCGTAGAGTTCGACGGCCTGCACAAGGAAGCTGGGATTCTCAAGCGCGGCCGAACCGATTATCGCCCTAGCCGCGCCCGCTTCGATCACTGCGGCGAGCGCGGATAGATCGCGCAGTCCGCCGCCAACCTCCACGGGACCGCCAAAGGCGTCTATTATGTCGCGTATGACGGCCGCATGGCGCGGCGTGCCGGCGAAAGCGCCGTCAAGATCCACGACATGCAGCTCTTCGCCGCCTTGGGCGCGCCAGTCGCGCGCCTGTGCCGCCGGGTCGTTGTTGTATTCGGTGACGTCGTCCGCGCGTCCTTGGCGAAGCCGCACGCACACACCGTTCTTGAGGTCTATTGCAGGAAGTATTATCATTGCATCTCCTTTTCAAATCATTGGTTGCGAGCGGCAAGAATGGCCGCGGCATGTTCCGCAAACGTTCCGCGCGGATCGCGCGCATACGCCTCAAGGACGGCACGCGCTCGCCCATTGTGGTCGCCGCATGCGTACAGCGCCCTGGCGAGCGCAAGTTCGCGAATGCAGAGTTCCGACTCCGGTCCTATTCCATATCCGCCCATGGGCGAAAGATCAGAAGGCTTTTCGCGGGCCCATCCGCCGACGCCGGGAATGTCGAGCACGGCCGCCAAAGCAGGGGCGAATTCAGGCGAACCATGCGCCTCGGAGGCAAGAGTCACGGCGCGAATCTCGGCAAGCGATGATTTGGCCCCAAGCCTCTTGATACGCTCCAGTATCGGCTCTACCGCCGCCTTCGAGCGTGTGCGTCCAAGCGCGAGAGGGGCGGCTATGTGGAACATGCCGCTGCCATAAGCATTCTTGGCACGAAGCCTTGCGAGCGGAACATCGCCTGAGACTATGGCGGCAAGAGTTTCTGCGCCGGTAGGATCGTGCAGCATTCCAAGAAGGATTGCTGCTGCCTGGCGAGTCGGCTCATCGGCGGCTTCGGCGTACACCTTCTTCAGGAACGGAATCGAACGACGCCCTGCTGCCATCAACGCCGCGCTGCCCGAGAACGAATCGCCAACGCGCGTAGCCGCGGCGGCAAGCATGTCATCGGGTGGCGCTCCGCCCTCGTCATCCCAGTTCAAGACCTCCGCCGGAAGGTTTCCTCGCTTGACCAGGCGGCTCTGAACTTCACGCACGTCTATCGCCCGGAACTCTCCGCCCTTCCTGGCCGCCGCCGCAGCGCAGCAGCCTGCCGCGCAGCCTTCGTTCATCAAGTCGGCCTTCATGCGGGTTATCGGAACCACATCGCGGGCGACGCCTTTGCCGAGACCGATTACGGCAATGCCTGACACTCCCTTGGGAAGAAGAGCGCTCAACGGCACGTTCGCATAGCGTCTGGACAGACCGTCCGCCTCGGCCACGCAGCAGAAGTCGTCGGCAAGATATCCGTGCGAGTCTTGTCTGCTCCATGCGCGGACTAGCGTATCTCGCAGCTTGCGGCCTGCCACCACGTCCCATCCCTCAAGAGTGCGGTCGGCCACGATGCGGCGGCGTTCACGGCTGTCCACCAGTCGCTGCAGATCCCATGCGTCTGGCGCGCCGGCGCGCGAGCGCATTCCAAAGAGCCAGAGATCCCATGCGTCAGGATCGTTCACAAGGCCGAAGTCCGAGTTGATGCCGCCGCGCGCAAGGCGATGCGGAGCCTGTCCGGCGCTCTGCAATGCGAATTCCCTAGATGTAATGAAAATCGTCTGAGCACCTGCCGCCGCCGCTACATCCGAGTTGCCCGTCGCGTCCACGACTGCCTTCGCGCGCACCACACCACGTCCCTGCGGCGTCACGACCACCACTCCAACGATCTTGCCGTTGTCGACGAGCGCGCCCTGCGCAAAGGCTCCGAACCAAGTCTCGACGCCTGCTTCGGCGCACCAGCGGCGCCATGTCTCCGATGCCTTGTATATGCCCTGAAGCGAATGAACGCCCTTCACGCGGTTCTTGAACTCGCTTGTGAATCCGCAATGGTTGCCGTCATAGTAGCCGAGTATCATGCCGTCCGTCGCGACGCCGCCGTGCATGTGGAGGTATTCGATGGCGAGCGTCTTGGCACCGCTTTCGGCGGCGGCGATGGCGGCAGGCGTTCCGGCGGTGCCAGATCCCGCAACCACCACGTCGAACTCTCCCAGAACGGGAAGCGTACGTGCGGGCGACTTGAGGAATCTGCGCTTCATGTTTAAATCATACGGCCTTAGGCCGCCAAGAGCCTCACGCACTTCAAGATTGCCGCCATTGGCCGGGCCTCCTGCCTCACATGATGCGGTCGCTATCGTCACGCCGGACATTTCCTGACGAGCCTTCGCCTCGTGCGCTGCGGCCCTGCCGGCGCTTGCACCGGCGGCAATGCGGGCTTCAAGGTCGGCATTGTCCGGAACAGCCCGCAAGTACTTGCGCTCTTGCGGAAGCGAGAAAGGCGACACGAGCCTGAGACGATCTGCGGCATCCAGGAGGAACGGCGTCCACGTCTTCTCGCGTGCGGCCATTTCGGCAGAGGCGAAACTCCTGTATGATCCATCCGCCATCGGAATCTCCAGCGAACAACGATAGACGCGACCGGTGGGGAAACGAGAATGCGAAAGATAGATTCCGGTTCCAAGTTCTTCCACGGACACGTCCTTGGGCGGATCTGTTGCGACTATGGTGCGGGTGAATCGCGCCTTCCCGCTCACGCCGGGAACGGGACTAGACAATCTTCCCAGAACCGCATACGGCGTAGCGTCCACAACGCTCTTTGCGATGATCGCCTGGCGTCCGCTGCGATTCGCTATCACGGCGCCTGCTACATAGCCCTTTGAATCGACAAGAAGATCGGTGACCGGCGAACCTGTCATGAACGCAATGTCCTTCTCCGCGAGAAGGCGATCGAAAGTCTTCTTTGCTTTGAGAGGGGACGGATCGCCGTCGGTGGTTATGGCGGAGGCGGCTCGGCGGAAGCGGATACGCGAAAGAAGATGGCATATGGCGCCTGGGGCCGGCTCGGCGGTGATGCGCGCCCGCGTGAAGGCGCCGCCGCCAAGAGGTGCGGAAAAGAGCGTCATGTGCTGACGAGAACCCACATGGCTACCATTGACTATCGGGCCCTTCTTCGCCGCCGGCTCGCCGTCGCGGATGGAATCCACGCCGAGAGATTCGCCCTTTGTGGTACGCCTGAGCTCAATGGTCTCGTCCTTGCGCGGACCATCCAGAAACGTCAATGAAATACGCCCGGTAAGAGGTCCGCGCGTGCCGCGCTGCACGGCTCCGCGGTGGTCCACGCTATGCGAGGCGTCTGCGGAAGGATCGTTGTTTTCAAGCGCAATCACCTCCACTTGGGCGATATCCTCGGGATTTTCAAGGACGCATACGATGTCTATTGAATTCGTGTAGAGAACGCTGTCGCCCGGATGCACGGGATCGGCGGTGGTGGAGAACTTCTCGTGCGAATCATTGTGATAGTTCCAGCCGCCGAGAAAGACGAAGCCTTTGGGATGATAATAGGCATAGGGGGCAAGGTCCGTCTCGGCCGTCCGCAGACGCGCAACGATGTCCGAACGCATCTTCCGCCCGCGCGTCTCGAAGCCAAGCTCAAGAGTTCCGGCGACGTCTTCGCCCACGTACGGCACGCCCGATGCGAGAAAAACGGTCGCGCCTTCGGTGCGCGCGGCGCGCGCGGCGGCCACTCCGGCGGCAGTTCCGCCAGCAACGAACACGTCGACCTCGGCGGCGACGGGAATGTCGCGAGCAGATTCGACCACGCTGTCAGACAATGCCGCAACGGCAACCAAGCCCGTCAAGACAACAAAAGCTCTTTTCATTCTCATCCCACCTTTCTCTATTCTCAGAGTTTGATTCCTGATTTTCAATTCTCAAAGCTCCAGCAGCATTTGAAACGGCCGCAGATGCCATTGACACCTGCCTGGTTCATGTTCTTCAGAGGATTGACTTTCGTTGGAAAACGCTTCTGCCAACTGGCGCAGCAGCATATGCGCCCACACGGTCCGATGGCACCCGTGCATGCCACTTCGTCGCGCGGCCCGACCTGCCAGGCGTTCACAGACACGTTAAACAGGCTTTTCATCTCCGATGTGGCGCGGGAGAGATCTGGACGGCGGCGTTCCGAGATGTAACGAAGAAAAAGACGCGAGCGGCCAAATGAAAGGCGGGCAGAAAGTATGCGGAAGTCAGGCACATCCGCGACTACCGTTTCCTCAAAGGAGGACTTCATCTTGTCGGCAAGGTCAGAGTTCTCCGCGATTCTTTCAGCGTCTCCATCCTGCAAGAAGCGATCAAGGCGATACCCTGGCACGCGATCGCCGTGGATGGCAGGGTCGTATTGCGCGGCGGAGACGATCTCCCCCGAATCCAAGCCATAGTCAAGCATCACTATGGCCTTGCGCCCCGGTTGGCATTCGTCAATGGATATGGAATCCGGGCAGCGCACGAGGAAAACGCCGCGCTCGGGCATCACAACGGACACAACATTGACGTCGGTCATGTTCCCTCCGCGCCGAAGGACACCCTGTCCGCAAAGAAGGAAAGCACCGACGCCTCGGTAACGTTGCGAGACAACGACGTGGCCATTTCCTCGACTGCCTCAATGTTGCGGAATGCGGCGGCGCGCGTGAGACGCGCCGCGCGCGCGCGCAGGACGGGGCGGAACTTTTCGTGGACGAGCGGAGCATCTGGGCCGGCGGTCACGATGGCCATCAGATCGCGGAACCAGCCCATGACCGTGTGAAGGAAGTCCGCGCGCATCTCCCTGTAGCGAGACGCTACGAGCGCGTCCATCTCGGCTTCAGTCACCTCAGCTCCAGGGCCATCCTCCTCGCCTGCAAGCTCTTCGCCCACGAACTGCTCCGCCTTCTCCTTCAGCGAGGCAAGAACGCCCGCAAGACGCTGCCCGGCCGCCGCACGCGCAGTTACGCCTGCCAGGTCGTTCGCGGCAAGCGCTGCGATTGTCTGGGAGAACCATGGATCTACAAGCCCGCGACGGCGCGCGTCATCGAGGTCTATGCGCTGACAGCGCGAGATGATCGTTGGAAGAAGCTGCTCGGGGCTTTCGGTGAGAAGAAGGAATATAGTCCTAGGCGGCGGCTCCTCTAGCGTTTTCAAGAAAGCGTTGGCCGATTCCTTCTTGAGGCAGTCCGCGCCCATGATCACTCCGGCCTTCCAGCCGCCGGAGAAGGAGGTCTTACCGATTGGCTCGATCATCTTCTCGCGCATTGCCTCGACGGAGATCACGCGAGATTTCTTTTCAGGCGTAAGCCAATGGATGTCGGGATTTGCGCGGTCTTCTACATGCGAGACGAAGAGATCCTTCAAGATTCGCTGCGCGAGCTCAAGCGCGGAGCCGCGCACTGCCCCAACGAGCAGATAGCCGTGCGCCGGGCGTCCCGCATCGAGCGCCGAGCGAATTTGGTTGTATGCCGATTCGATGTCCACACCTTGATTATACCAAATTTTCCGTGACGTGCGCATTACAAACGGGTGCGATTGCGGATTGTTGATCCGTTTGCGGCTTTGCCAAAATTCCCCATTGCGCACCCTGGGGAACTTATGGTATAATGAGTGCCTTCACCGTGAAGGCACTTATGAAAACGAAAAAAACATC
>Ga0310786_10005173_pt1 | contig 17844 bp, 11 predicted proteins | sample AusTroGonzalo_MG_FD_203881 | JGI IMG/M metagenome (GOLD analysis project Ga0310786, IMG submission 203881) | Bovine rumen microbial communities from tropical cattle in Woodstock, Queensland, Australia - Gonzalo_03 (v2) (version 2) | ecosystem: Host-associated > Mammals > Digestive system >... | reverse complement strand
CTATGACAAGGGCGACGGCATATACTCCTATTTGCGTGGCGATTTTATCGAGGCAGTGGTGGGCGCAGACAAGACACTCGTTTCCCTCACCACTGACGATGGCGAGACCCTTCCTTTGTCCCAACCCTATAGTGCCAAATGGATTACTCGCCCTGACACCGTCTATCGCTGTATGTTATATTATAATAAGGTACGCGAGGCGAATGGCCAGTACGTGGCTGAACCCATATCCGTTCTTGAAGTCCCATGTCCGAAGGTCGTGCCTTTGGCAGAGTTGGAGACGGAGATGAAGACGGATCCCGTGAAGTTTGAGAGTGCCTGGATGGGTAAGAATGGCAGGTATCTGAACCTGAACCTTATCGTGAAGACTGCCTCTCAGGAAGACGAGGAGGTGTTTCAGCGCCTGGGTATCGTACAGGATACGATCATCACCAACCCCGATGCCACCAGGACCTGCTGTCTTCGTCTGTATCATGACCAGGGTGGTGTGCCTGAATATTACTCGGCAAATTCCTATGCCAGTATCCTCATTTCGCAGATACCAGCCGACTCCGTCCGCATCAGCATCAATACCTATGGTGGTGTTGTTGAGAAGACCTTCCTGTTAAAGAATTAATGATGAAAGCCAGGATAGTCCTTTTCGCAGTCGTGACTGTAGCAGTATTCTGCTTTTTCCAGTTCTGGTATCCCTACCATTTCTTCTATCACGAGCAGAATCAGATATTCCTCCTGGAGTGGGAATACATATCCGGCTACTTCTATACACCAGGCGGAATGGCAGCCTTGATAGGCGATTTCCTGACACAGTTCTATTATTATCTTTATGCTGGAGCTACAATCCTGACCTTCTGTATCGCCTTGGCAGGGCTGTTGCTGTATAAGTTGCTAGCGAACCTGAATGTCAATCGCTGGCTAGCCGTTGTACTGGCACTTGGAATGATGGCATTCTTGACGGTCTGCCATTTCAGTAATATCTATAAGCTCTCGTCCACCATCAGTGTCATCGGATGGCTGTTCTGTTTGTGGGCTGTCTCTACGATCCGAATCAGAAGGCTGCGCTGGGCTTGTCTCCTGTTAGTGCTATTACCGTCGTTCCTGATCTTTGGCAGACCGAAGGATGTGCGGCTGAAGGCTCCCGACTTTGTATTAGAGAAGAACTTCGCCGTCGATAACGAGTATCACTTTGGCAATTACGACAAGATGCTAGATATCGTCAGGAACTCAGACGGCTGGTCTCAGCAGATGTTGTTCTTCTACAATCTGGTGTATGCCCAAAGGGGCGAGTTGCCTGACCACCTGTTCGACTTCATCCCAAACTATCTGGGTACGTTTGAGAAGATCGGTCCTGAGACGCCGCGTTTGACCATCATCAACATGAATGAGCTCTACTGGGCCTTGGGTGACATGACCTTCACGGAGCGGGCTGCTATGATGACAAATGTCTTCTCGCCTGACAACCGTAATGTGAGGATGATGAAGCGTTTGGCAGAGTGCAATATCGTCAGTGGCGACAGCGTTGCTGCTCAGAAATACCTCCGTATCCTCAGTAAGACACTCGTCTATAGCCGTTGGGCCAACGAGACACAGAAGCTCTTGTCGCAGGGACAGTTGCCACCTTATCTGGCGCAGAAGAAACCGTTTGTCAATCCCCACGACACCATCACCATCAGCGACAATGCCCATTTCCTGATGATGCAACTACTCGATGCCAATGCCGACAACACCGTCGCCCTCGACTATATCCTATGCTCTACGCTGCTGTTGAAGGATATCCATAACTTCAAGCGCGACTATGACCGCTATTGCATGGGAGAGTTGTCTGAAGGACAGAAGGGTGTGAGCAAGCCCCGCTTGAAGAAGCTCTACCAGGAGGCTCTCTGCATCTGGCTGGCTGGCTCGAATGCTCCACAGGAAGAATGGCAGCGATATATCCAGCGTCAGGACGTGATGCAACGGTTCATCGAGTACAACAACCAGCGTGGTAATCCCCGTTTCAAGGATACCTACTGGTACTATTATGACAAGATCAAAGCCCCAGAGATTTAGTGATTGGTTACTATTTACGGTTTTTAGTTGTTTATAGTTTATTGTTTATAGTTTATATATGATTACCAAGATAAACGGAAAGAGCGGCAGGAAGGGCGTGCGAGGTATTCTCTCACCTCTCACCTCTTACCTCTTACCTCTCTTTTCCCTCATCCTATTATCCTGCACCCCTACCCCTGAGAACGTGCAGAAAAGCAATGATCTGCCCCCTATCTATCCTGATTACTGCGATGTGACCATCCCTGAGAACATTGCCCCACTGAATTTCCTCATCCGCAACGACCATTGCGAAGCCATCGAGGTGAGATTATCACAGAGGGACGGTTCTTTTGTTACATCAGACGGAGGTGGTGTAACAAAAGAACCGTCCCTCTGTATCAATGCCAGAGGCAACGAGGCGGTCTTCGATATCGATGACTGGAAGGCGCTGATGCAGCAGTCTGCAGGTCAGACACTATGCGTCACCATTACTGCACTTATCGATGGGAAATGGACAGAATACAAGTCTTTCGAATGGCAGGTGGTCAAGGACAGGATCGATCCCTATCTCACCTATCGTCTGATTGAGCCTGACTACGAGATATGGAACCAGATTCAGATCCAACAGCGCTGTCTGGAGAACTTCGAGGTGAACGCCCTGGGCCACTATGAGCAGTTGGAGAACCGTTGCATGAACTGCCACACCTATGCCAATCAGTCGCCAGACCTCTCGATGATGTATGTCCGAGGTCCTGGTGGCGGTGCTATCCTGAATCAGAATGGCAAACTGAGCAAACTCAACCTGAAGACAGCAGATATGATCTCTGGCAGCGTCTATTTTGGCTTCAGTCCCTCAGGGCGATACATCACGTTCTCCACCAATCTGATCATCCCAGGCTTCCACAGTCTGGCCAGCAAAAGGCTCGAGGTGTTCGATTCGAAGTCGGATGTCTATGTGGCTGACCTTGAGACACATACGATGCTCCGCAGTCCGTTGCTGAGCGACAGCACCAGGTTCGAGACCTTCCCCACCTTCTCGCCTGATGGCAAATATATCTATTACTGTGTAGCAGACAGCGTCGCCCTGCCCAGCGATATCAAGAACCTGCAGTATCGCCTCGTCCGCATCCCCTTCGATGAGGCCACTGCCACCTTTGGCAATCAAGTGGATACCCTCGTTCAGCATGTTGCTGTGCCACAGCAACATACAAAACAGTCCGTCTGTCATCCACGCATCTCGCCTGACGGGCGCTATCTGCTCTATACGGTAGCCGATTACGGCACCTTCCCCATCTGGCATCCAGAGGCAGACCTCCAGATGATGAACCTCGAGACTGGCGCTGTTGACACCCTCGCCATCGTGAACAGCGAGAAGAGCGACACCTATCACTCGTGGTCATCGAACAGCCATTGGTTTGTCTTCGCCTCGAAGCGCGACGACGGACTCTACGGAAAACCCTACTTCTGCTATATCGACAAGGACGGCAAGGCTCATAAACCCTTCTGTCTGCCTCAGGCCCATCCGACGTTCTACGACAACAATCTGAAGTCGTTCAACGCCCCTGAATTAGGCAAGGGCAAGGTGCCTTTCGACGTGGATGACGTCGCCAAGGCAATGAAGCTTGAGGGTATCGTTTTTAAGTGATGCCTCCTTACTGACCAAAATCGCCGATTTTGGTCAGTAAATTCGGTGAATTTGGTCAGTAAATTCACTGAATTTATGAAGTAAACACAGTGCGTTTACTGAGTGACTCCTGCCACCTTGGTTTCGATGCGCTTATCAGAAGCAATCTCAAGGCCCGCTTCGTAGGCATCGAAGTCCACTTTCGACTTCGTGAAGTCAGGCACATTATAGGAGTAGATGCTCTTTTCGTAGTAGGTCTTCGGACAGCGCTGAGGCAGCATGAACGGCTTGGAACAACGGCCTTCGTCGTTGATAGAGGCCAGATAAAGACGGCTGTATAGACCGTCGTCGCGACGACTGGTGAAGACGATCCAGTGCGAATTCACGTTCCAGTTATGGTAGCTGTCAGCCTTCTCACTATTGATCTCCTTCAACTCTCGCGCTTCTCCTGTCTGCAGATCCAACAGCCACTGGTCGCTCTCATTATGCCAGATGGAGAAATAGCCGTAGTCCACGAGGGTGAAGAGGATGTACTTGCCGTCGTAAGAGGGACGAGGCCAGGTAAGACTCTTGCCCATCGCCACAGCGTTGAACAGCGTGTCCACCTGTTGGCCGAACTTGCCAGTCTCCGGATCGAAGGCGATCTTGCAGAGATTGTACTTCTCGTCTTTGTAGTGGGCAGGGTAGTCCTGTTGCTTGCAGGTCATGTAATAGAGCGTTCGTCCGTCAGGCGAGAACACAGGGGAGTTCTCACTCCAGTCCTTGGTCTGCAACAGCGAGTCTGTCAGGATCTCATGCGTCTCAGGATTGTAGACGAAGACATCGCTCGAGAGGTCGAACACTTCGATGCGCTCATCAGGCACGATATGGAATCCCTGACGTGTCTGATTGGTGGAGAAGGCGCAGTATTTCCCACTGGGGTGCCAGTAGGGATAGACCATCGAACCACCCAACTGCTCATTGCTGGCTTTCAGCCACTCGCGCTTTCCGTCGATCTGGAACATCGTAGCCCCATGATCACCACGGACGTGGAAGACGAACTTCTTGGGATCCGTCTGGTGGGCACTGTGACAGTTGACGCACATGCCTGGCACCTGGGTGTTCTCAATGATGGCAAACTCGTCGAAGGTCGAGAGGTCGCGCTGGTAGAGACCCAGCTTGCTGAACACCTCGTAGCCTGGGGCGATACGGCGATAGGTGAGTCCCCACTCATCGAGGGCATAGGGACTGACGTAGACCTTGAAGTCCTTATATTGGCGCCACTGGCCTTGCTGTTCGAGGCAGACGGTAAAAGTCAGCTCTCCACCTTTGTTCTGAGCTGTCAGCTCGTGCCAGTCGTCGATATCGAAGTCGGCAAAGTCGCCCTGCACATGCAGTTCTCCACCCTTGCTGCCTTTCACCACGACATCCACCATATCGATGTCGTCAGTCACGACATTGAAGTTCAGGGGCGCTATCTCTGCTGGTATCGTCACGCCGATATAGTCAGGATAGATCTTCGGCAGTTCGTTGACAACTGTCGGATTCTCCACCTGCCTGGTGCATCCCAGCACCATCAGCATCGTGATTACACCTATTATATAATATACTTGCTTCATCATTCCCCTACCGTTAAGTAATACCACACTGTGTTCCTGAAGCGGTTCAGCCCAGCAGCACTTTTGTTGTTGCCGTAAGCCTGCCCGAACTCATTCATCTGTTGCAACACATACTGGCTGACAACACCCTTGGGAGGCTGCTGTCGCTGTTGCATGAAGGCAAAGGCGATGCCCTCCTGCACAGCACGGGGATTGTATGGCTGGCGCGTCTGCACCACCTGGACATACTGCATGAAGAGGGGGATATCCCTGTCCATCAGGGGCATCATCAGCAGATACTGTGCTGCCATCTGGTTCTGCGTATTGTGAAGGAACAGTCGTCCACAGATCTTATCGAGCTCGCGGTCGCTGAAGAGGAAGTCCTCCTGCAGACGATACTGGCGCAAGGTACCGTAGAGCGGATGGGCGTCGATGGCCTTTTCGTTGCCAAGCATCGCGATGGTCCGTTGGGCCCAGGGACGATAGAAGATGGTCTTCTCCAGCATCCGCAGGTATTTCTCTGCCACCTTGTACTGGCCGTTGATGAGGTTTGTCTCTGCCAGACGCTTCACCACTCGGGCACTCTTATTGTAATTAGGTATGGCCTCCATCGCCTCGAAAGCGAAGCGCTGGGCTGTGTTCACCAGTCCGAGGTTGAAATAGACCTCGCCAGTCAGTTGTGTGGTGGCGAAGTTTCGCTCGAACTTAGGTAGCAGACCCTCTGAGCCATGCTGATAGAAATCGAAGGCGCGATCGCCCAGTTGGTTCGTCATCGCTAAGGCGAGATTGGTGGCGCAGACACTCATCGGCAGGTCTGGCATCTTCTTCTCCGCCTTGGCGATGATGCCGTTCCAGTTCTGGATACGCACCAGATAGTCGTATTCGATCAGTTCGTATTTCTTCGTATCGAAGCCCCTCGGCACGATCAGCATACCTGCCATCGCCACTACGAGCAACTCTCCCGCAAACACCCATGGCTTGTTTTTCTCAGAAACCTTAGGGAACTTCCTGCTGATCCATGTCAGCAACACGATTGCCAGCGGGATTGACATCAGTATGTAGGGCATTGTCACAGGGAAACGATAGTAGCCGATGCCCAGCATCACCCTCATCATGGGGAAGGGCAGGAAGTGTGCACTCAGCAGTATCAGGGCCAGCGTATAGACAACGGCTGCTACTGTCAGCGTCCAAGGCAGCATCAACAGCGCCACCAGCACCACCATCGGCCCTATCAGCCAGTAAAGCACGGGGATCAACACAATGGCGCCTCCCCACCTGATCACACTATTAATCCTACCATCTCTATTATCCCTCATCACCCTTCTCAGTCCTACCGTCATTGCTAAGGCCATCGCCAGAGCCACGACATACGTCAGCATCACACTCTCGTCGCCCATCGCAAACCACAGCATCACGACAGGGATGAATGACAATGGATAATGGACATAGGATAGCGGATGATTGGCAGTGGACATCAGTCGCCAGGTAAGGCGCTGGATGAGCATATAGAGCAGGGCGATGATAGCTGCTCCGATGGCAACACCATTATAGAACTGCACTAGGAACTCCGCCACATATCTGGCAAATCCGCCAGGTTCAGCCATCCTGTCACAGAAGTAGTCGCCGTCGAAGAGGAACAACTGCAACTGCTCCTGATAGGTCAGTGCGAAGGGATAGCGGAACTTCCAGAAGAGGAACACCGCCAAGCCAAACAGGACTGTCAGTAGCCAGGGATAATATTTATGCGGTAGCAGCTTTTTCACTTTTCACTCAATTCTCTAATTCCCTAATTCTTGATCACTCTTCACTTCTTCAATCTCTTCGTTCGTATCGGCATTCATCAGTACGGTACGACCGTCAGGATACTTTCGCTTATAGGTCAGAGGGAAGAGATCCTTCAGGAAATCATGGAGTATGCCCTCCTTCATGTTCTTAGCCAAACGACGAGTATAGTTCTTATATACAAGATGGAAGCTGTCTGCACGATGTAGTATATAGTTGGCCTGTACCGAGTCGCCCTTCTCCTTCAAATCATCAGCATACTTGTGCATCTTGCCCAACTCACGGTTATGAATCTCCGTCCGCACCTTCCACTGCTCCAACGAGTCGTTCTGTGGCGTACCCACGGCATGGCTGACGCTGTCTATGGTCACCTTCACGTCACCTGGCTCGCCAATAACCAATAATGGCTGGACGCCCATACGGAAACGAAGATCGATAAGGATCTTATACAACTTCATCGAGTCAGTCGTGAATTCGAACCTGCCATCTTTGATCTCAACACTGTCAACAGTCTCTGCCACCTTCGGGCCATAGAGCGGTACCAAAAATACACGCTTCCCCTCAAACTTCTCATCGGATACGAAACCGTGGATACGGCACTCATTGGGGTTCTTCTGCTGGCAGTTGTAAAACACCATTACTGCAGTCACTGCCATAAAGCATAATAATATCTTTCTCATTGCTATCTTATTTTTACTTGTATTCGTTTGTTGTCAAAAACATTTTCATGAATTTCACGGGCGTCAACCTCAACCTTACTTACTGTGAAGTCAATGCAGTTATAGGAATCCATTTCCTCCAGATAATATTTCCTTGGATTGCGCTGAGGCAGGAGGAAAGGCTTACAGGCACGGCCTTTTTCATCAATGAAGGCTATATACGGCAGACTATAAACGCCATTTTCACGACGGCTGGAGAAAACGAACCAACGGCTGTTCAGACTCCAGTTGTGGAAACTCTCCGTGTCGTCGCTGTTAGCATCCGTCAGCGGATGGGTCTCTCCTGTCTCCAGATTCATCAGCCAGAGATCTGCTTCAGGATGGTTCACGGGGAAATTGCCGCATGCGGTGACGTTATACATCAGCCATTTCCCATCATACGACGGACGAGGATAGGTAAAACTCTTGTCCAGCTCGCGGGCATTCAACAATGTATCAACATGATCACCGTACGTTCCCGTCTTGGCATCGAACGAGATCTTACAAAGACTGTACTTCACTTTGTCCCATTCTGCTGGCACGCGATGCGGCTTGGCCGTACAATAATATAAGGTCTTGCCATCGGCAGAGAAGGCGGGATAGGTCTCCCAATCGTCAGTCTGCAGCAACGGACAGAGCACAAGTTCGTTGGTTCGGGTATCTAAGACAAGTACATTGCTGAAGGTGTCATAGACCTCGATTCGCTGCCCCGTCCCGACGAAGAAACTTTGGTGAATGGAATTTGTCGAGAATGCGCAATAGTTGCCATCGGGATTCCAATAGGAATAACTGGTATTAGCGATGGTGCTGTCTGTCTTGGTGGTCAGGTATGACTGCTTTCCATCCTTATAGATCAGAGTGCCGCCACAGGAACCGCGCAACTGCATATTGAATGTGTTTGGATTGGCACGATTGGCCACATGACAGTTCATGCACTGCCCTGGGACGATGCACTCGGCCAAGATGGCAGTCTCCTTGAAACTATGAATATCACGCTGATAGATACCGATGTCGCCGCCCACCTCATAGCCTGGAGCGATACGCCTGTATGTAACGCCATACTCATCGAGCCTATATCGGCTCACATACATCTTGAAATCCTCATACTGCCGCCACTGACCGTCCTTTTTGACGCAAACGGTAAAAACCAGTTCACCACCAGTATTCTGTTCCGTCAGCTGATGCCACTCGTCAATGTCGAAGTCTGCCCAATCGCCATTCGAATGGAGTACCCCGCCCTTGCTACCTCTGACGACTACATCCATGCAGTCAATATCCTTATCGGCATAGTTGAAATCAAGCGGAGCAATGCCTATAGGAATGGTTACACCGATATAGTCGGGATAGATATTCGGGACTTCATTCACCTTTGTCGGATTCTCCGGTCCTTTTGAACATCCTGACAATCCTAATATCCCTATTATTCCTAAGATCTTAGTGAGCCTCATCATTGCTTTCATTTTTCCTCCTTTCTGCCATCATCCGTTTTACATAGCTTGCGTACGGCGAACCGGGTACATTGCCCTTCATCTGGATGCACCGCATGGCATCTTGATACCCTATAGGCATCTCACTATAGCCGCTATATCTCTCTGCGGCAGGTAAATATTGTTGGAACCCCTGCATCTGGCCCTCTAACAACATCTGTCCCATGAGATAGTCAAGTGCCATGGTGTTCTTAGTGTTGTTCATGAACAATAGCCCGAACATCTTGTAAAGTTCGAAATGGCTATACAGAAAATCATTTTTATAGCGTAACTGTCGTAACTTTCCATAGACAGAGTGAGCATTGACGGCAGTCTCGTTGCCCAACAAGGCTTCTGCCTCTATGGCCCAGCTGCGATAGAAGAGCGACTTCTTCAACAGGTTAAGATGTTTCTTTGCAGTCAGATAGTGCCCGTTCACGATCATACATTCCGCTATGCGCTTGGTGCAACGTCCACTCATCCGTCCATTCAGGATCGACTCCTGAGTATCGAAGAAATAGCGCAATGCCGAGTTTACCATCCCCAAGCGCCAGAAGGTCTCTGCCGATGGCAACATCGAGGTCAGGTCACGGATGCGGGGCATAATCAGCGCATCTTCACCACTCTGCCAGAAGTCGAACATACGGTCGGCCAACTCCCGCTTCTGCGACAACGCCAAATTCACACAGACGGAACTGAATGGCGTATGTACCTGATAGTCTTTTGCACGGTCAGTAATATCGTCCCATCGTTCGTTCCGCACCAAGTAGTCTTGACGGATCAGCTCGTACATCTCTTTACTATAGCCGATGGTGACGCCAACAAAGCCCAATGCCAAAGCGACAATGGCCATCGCAGGCTTCAGCCATTTCCAGGACAACTGAGATTGTATGGTCAGGACGATCACCGTCACAACTGGGATGATCCATATCAGTGGAGGCATCATCATGGGAGTACGGTAATTCAAGGCTGGTAGGAAAGTCATATCAAGTGTCCATTGTGTCATCAAGAACCTGAACACGAAGAGTTGTATGGTGACTGTCCAGACTGCAAGCCACCAGTTGCGCCAGCCACATCTGGTGATTCTCAATGTGACATAGATCCAGACCATCGGCCCTGTCATCCAATAGACAACAGGCACCATGAGTAGGTCTCCTATCAGCCCATATTTCCCTTCTCTCCTGTTCATGCGGTAGGCTGCCAATGCCAGGATGATTGACATGGCGTAACCTAATAGTACACTTGGGTCACCCATCAACCAAAGCAGCAACGCTGCAGGAATCAACCCCGCCAATCGACCGAAGACCACGAAGAACAAAGCCAAGAGCAGCGCTCCTAACCATTCTATATAATAGAACTGTACGATGAACTCGCCGAGCCAGTCAGCAAAGCCCCCCGGTACACTCACGCGTTCCACGAAATAGTCCCAGGTCCAGAGGAACAACTGGTACTGTTCCTGGTACGACAAGGCATGCGGATACCACACATACCAGAACAGAAACATGCCGATACCTACCAGCACCGACAGCCCCCAATTGCAGTATTTCACCATTGCCTTAGTCATAACGGCTGCAAAATTACAAAAAAATATGAACTATAAACAATGAATTATGAACTTTTTTTGTAACTTTGCCATGAAATTTAAACTTCTTACATGATGGTCCGTCACTTATCGCTTATCAGATTCCGTCTTTATCCGTGTATATCCGTGTTCCTCTTTTCGTTTCTGCTGCTGTCAGCCGCGAAGGCACAGACGTTCTGGCTGGGTGCCGACATCAGCGGCACAACGGCTCTGGAGAAATGGCACGTTCCCCTTTACAATGCCCAGGGAGAGCCCCGCGAGAACACGGCTCTCATGAAGGAGTACGGTCTCAATGCCGTCAGACTGCGTGTCTGGGTCAACCCCAAGGACAGCCTCTGCAGCAAGGAGGATGTGCTCAAAATGGCCCTCCGTGCCAAACAGCACGAGATGGCTCTGATGATCGACTTCCACTATAGCGACTGGTGGGCAGACCCTGGCAAACAGTATCCGCCAAAGGCCTGGGAACAGCTCGACTATGACGGTATGAAGGCTGCGCTGGCCCAGCATACCCGTGAGACGCTACAACTGTTGAAAGACAATGATATAGAGGTGAAATGGGTTCAGGTGGGCAACGAGACCACCAATGGCTTCCTTTGGCCGATGGGTAAGGCGCAGGATAACATGGAACAATACGCAGGACTCACTCAGGCAGGCTATGATGCTGTGAAGGAGGTCTTCCCTGAGGCCGTCTGCATCGTACACCTCGACGCCGCCTGCGATCCCCACCGCTATCACTTTATCTTCGACGGACTGCGACAGTACGGCACCAAGTGGGACATGATCGGTCTCAGCGTCTATCCCTACTGGGACATCGAGGCCAAGCTGACTTCAAGTGAGGACGAGACCCTGGAACGGGCCATCGCCAACATCAACGCCCTCTACGACAGGTACCACACACCGCTGATGATCGTTGAGACGGGCTACGACGCAGACCGTCCAGAGGCTGGCAAACAGTTCATGCAGCGTCTCATCCAGGCGGCACGTACCCAGACCGGCGGCCATTGTGAGGGTGTCTTCTACTGGGCTCCCGAGGCCGAGGGCCACTACCGTCTCGGTGCCTTCCGCAACCATCGTCCCACTGTCATCATGGATGCCTTCAGGGAGGCTCACCACTGATACTCCTCGACGAAGGCGTCGAACTGGGGTTCGGCGGTCCAGCCGTAGCGGAGGAGGGTCTTGCGGATGTATTGTTCCGTCTCGGGTGGGATCAGACGACTGCCGTTACGGTACTGATAGTAGCGCTTTCGACCGAAGGTGCTGATGAGATGCTGTTTGATGGCAACCTCCAGACGGCCTGGTATATCATAATAGAGGTCGATGAATCCCTGAGCCATGCGGACGGGCTGGTCGCTGCGGAACATGGGACAGTCGGCCTGCTGGGTCTTGGGATGACTGAGGCTGATGCTGGTGCAGACCATCTTGTCCTGTGGGACGTATGGGCTGAGCAGACTGCGCAGGCAGTGGTCGCGGTTGGGACAGGCGGTGCTGTAGCATACGGTATAGGTGGCGGCCTTCTGACGGAACACCTCTTCTCTCGTCGGTGTGGGGACTTTTGACTGTTTCATATCGTGGTTGATTTTATTTTCGGATGCAAAGGTACGAATTTTGTCGGACTTATGCAAATATTTCTATTCCAAATTATAATTTCACTATACATTCCTTCATTTCCTTTTTATCATATTGTATTTAAGCATTTTACATGATGTATGATGCCTACATAATATGTGTTCATCATACATAAACATGTCTAATTAAGGTCTAAAACAGATATGTCTATATCTTAAATACCTATAAACCAATATGTTCCATATTTGTTCCAATAATGGAAACACTTTGTTTCATTAGCGGAAACAATGTGTTTCTCTAATTGATACAATGTGTTTCCATTACTGGAACAATAATGAAACACTATCTCTAATACTATAGACTTACCTCCTTAAAAGTGAAGAATATGGTCATTTTATGTAGGACTGACGTAATCTATGTAGGTACCATACATAAGATAAACATCTGAGAAATAGAGGATTAATGCAGAAATGTAGGTATGTATGCTTGTTTTGTATTTTCTTATCAAATTATTTGCATAATCAAAATAATCTTTGTACCTTTGCCAGAAGAAATGACAAAACACTTAACAATGATGAAGATTACAATTCTAAGACAAGCCCGTAACACTCAGACACTCAGATTGATAGATGTGGAAGAGGCTGTGACGATGATCCAAGACCAGGCCTTTGGCGACATCTGTCGTCAGGTGCGCGAGGTCTATCCGTTGGCAGAAGTGCGCAAGAAATACGAAGGTGGCGACGGCTTCCTGTCCTATTATACACAGGGTCTGCCCAGCGTGTGCTTCGCAGCGGCCTGGGAGAACAGGAACAAACAACGGCTGATGCGCAGTTACAACGGCCTGGTGCTGCTCGAAGTGAACAACCTCGCTGCCTTCGAGGAGGCGGAGGCCGTCAGACAAGGGGCGAGTCAGATTCCCCAGACGATGCTCGCTTTCGTCGGCGCCAGTGGGAGGTCGGTGAAGATCATATGCCGAGGAGAGTGCTACGACGGTGGACTGCCCGAGGCCGACGAGGACATCAGACGGTTCCATACGAACCTCTACGAGAAGGCCCGCATGGCCTATAACATGCAGCTCGGCGTGACCATCGAGAAGCTGGAGCCGACACTCGACCGCGACTGTTTCATGAGCTGTGATACGGAGCTGTACTTCGACCCCAAGTCGCAACCCTTCTATGCCGATGCGACAGAGACACTCAAGGCTGTCCAGACCGTCGTTCCTATTATAGAAAAGGAGGGAACGCTGATGCCTGGCCACGACGACCGCCATGCGATGGAACTGATCTATGAGTACTGTCTGTCGAAGGCGAAGGACGATGTGACGGGCTTGACGGAAGACGATGACCGCAGTCATCTGCTGCTCACCCGTCTGGCGGGCTATTGTCAGGAGTCCGGACTGCCGATGGCGTTCGCCAGGCGACTGGCGCTCTACGACCTGCACTTCGGTCAGATTAGGGATGTAGTGACGATGGCCTTCGACAATGCCTACCGTGAGGAGCATGAGAAGCAGTACCGAAGGAGAAAGGGACTCGCCAAACCGCTGAAGCACGTGCCGTCGGAGACGTTGCTAATGATGAAGGTCGATATGTTCCTCAACGCCAACTACGAGTTGAGGAAGAACGTGATGCGTGGCGTGGCGGAATACAGGATGCGGACGGGACTCGGCTTCTCGTATCAGGACCTGACGGACGAAGCGAAGAACTCCATCACGATGAGGGCCCTGTCGCAGGGTGTGAAGTGCTGGGACAAGGACATCAGCCGCTATGTGAACTCGAATGATATCCCGCTCTACGAGCCGATGACCGACTTCCTCGACCATCTGCCGAAATGGGACGGACAGGACCGTGTGGAGCCGTTGGCCCGTCGTATCAAGACCGACTATGAGGACTGGCCCCGCCTGTTCCATATCTGGATGCGGTCGATGGTGGCCATGTGGCGAGGGAAAGGGCAGTTGACAGGCAATGCGCTCGTTCCTGTCCTGATTGGTCGTCAGGGCTGTGGCAAGACGTCGTTCTGCCGAATCCTCCTGCCCAGGGACCAGCGGGAGTACTACAACGACCGTATCAACTTTAAGAACGAGAGTGACCTGAACCTCGGACTGACATCGTTCGCGTTGATCAACCTCGATGAGTTCGATAAGATCACCCAGCGCCAGCAGGTTGTGCTGAAGTATCTTGTCTCTACCTCCGACCTGAAATACCGTCCGCCCTACGGCAAGGCCTATTCGAGCCATCGCCGCTATGCCTCGTTCATCGCCACTACCAACGAGAGCATGCCGCTGACGGATCCCAGTGGCAGTCGCAGGTTTATCTGTGTGACGGTGGAGGGCGACATCGACTTCGAGAGTCCCATCGACTATTCCCAGCTCTATGCCCAGTTAGAATATGAGGTGTCGACACAGCGTCTCCGCTATCATCTGACCCGTGAGGAGGAGCACCAGCTGATGGAACATAACCTGAAGTACCAGCGTCTGACGCAACTCGGCGAGCAGCTGATGTCGATATTCGAGAAACCCGAGGGGACGTCGAAGAGCCATCCCGACGGTGGCCAGTGGATGTCGCTGAAGGAGATCTCTGCCCATCTGAAGAAAGTCTTCAGGGGTGCCTATTCGGAGGATGAGGGATCCTACGTCAGGATTGGCAATTTCCTCAGCCGTCCTGAGTATAAGTTCGAGAGTTACCGCAAGACTTCCGGCATGGTCTACTGGGTGAAGTTGCGGTAATATGTTATAGGATAAAGCCGAGGTTGATGGTGTACATCGGGGCGCGGAGGCCGAAGGTGCCGAAGTTTCGCATCACGAAGTTGCCCGTCAGACTCACTTTATGACTACCGACCTTCATTTCTGCGCCGAGTCCGGCATAGTAACGGAAACTCCCAGACTTGTCCTGAACATGCTTGTTCATGTCGTAATAGCCTTCCATGCGTACCGTCTTCATCCCCATGAGCAAGTCGAGAGAAGCGCCTGCCCTGACGATGGGGGATATGGTTTTCTTTGGCAGGAAACTGTAGGCGGCACCTAATTGCAGGCAGATGTCGTGGTACTGGAGTTCACGACGGAAATAAGACTCAATCTTGTCTGGTTCCTTATGTCCTTTGGTATAGCTGTAGTAGGCGGTGGCCTGTAGGATCAGGCTCTTGCTGACGCGGGGTAGCACCACGTCAATTCCGACGCCGATGAAAGGCGAAAGCGCAGTGATTTTTAGTTGACTGAGCCAGTAGCGAAGGGGACATACAGTCATGTCGTTGATGCCGACGCCAGCCTCAAAGCGCACTCTGGCATTGACCTTTGAAGGACTCTTCTCCAGATTGTTGAATACGACACTCTCGCCAGCATCAGGATGACACTCCTTGTTATACTCCTTTATCAACTTTGTCAGGAAGGTTGGCGTAATCTCCGGTGTTGTCCACAATTGCTGAAGTGTCTTTTGACTGTTCTGGAACATCTGTGTGGCTTCCTGTACCTTCTTACGCTGGTTGGCTATCTGATCTTCGCGATAGAAAGGGATGTCACCCGTCTCACGGAGTGTGGCGATCTTCCCGTCCTGATCCACCAGATAGAAGTAGTCTGTATTGTTCTCCCGATGGCGGTAGAGGCTCACGTTGCCGCTGAGCAGGAACTCGGCGAAGAATGTCTTCTCGACACCCTCCACAGGGAATGTTTTGGTGACGTAGTAAGCCCCATTGTCCTTGATCCGATAGCCTTTGATATCCTGAGGTTTGTATTCTGTGATAATGGAGTCTCCGTCTGCCAGGAACATACATGAATGGGCATTCTTCGCGTCAGTACGGTAGTCGATGATACCGTTGATGGTGTCATTCTGATGGGTGATGACATAACCCGGCAGAGGGTTCGTCTGTGCTGAGGCCTTCATCAGCCCCGCCATTAGAATAAGGATAATTGCCGTATTTCTCATAAGCCTTTATTTTTCGACAAAGGTACAAATTATCAGTTAAACCTCCAAACTTTTTAACAGTTTATTATGCAAACCGCCCTGCAACGGAATGCTGCAGGGCGGTAATATAGAGGATTAATTCCTTATGCGGGATTACTTAGCCTTGAAGTTCCAATAAGTACCTTCTGACCAGCCACTGAATGCACCATTGTCAGGATAGGTCAGGATCATCTCAGAACCAGTGATTCTGAAAATCTGATAGTCGGTGACGTAGCGTCCACCAGCATTAATCTCGTACGGGAAGAGCGTTGCACCCTCGGTGGTTTTGAAGGTACCCTTCTTCCAAACATCTGCTGTGGAGAGGTCAATCTCGTATTCACCTGAACGGATCTCAGTACCATTAGCATCGTAACACTTCACAATACCATCTTCTGTCAGAACCATGGTAGCGTCATTGTTCTCTTCGCCAGTGGCAGAACCTGTAACAGAGTGACCCAACTGACCTGTCAGCTCTGCTGCATCAGCAACACCCCACCAGTAGAAGTCATTCAGCAGATCACCACGCCAATTACCGTCTGCACCGAAGTTACCCCAAACGGAACCGTTAGAAGAGGTATTACCAACGTTCCATGTCCAGGTCTTACTGCCATAGTTGGTCATCATACCAGACACGTCGCTGTCACTCTTGAAGTTCCAGTAGGTTCCCTCTGACCAGCCGCTGAATGCACCATTGTCAGGATATACAAGAACCATCTGATCACTTGTCAGACTGTAGATCCAGTAGTCTGTGACATAGCGTCCGCCAGCATTGATCTCGAAGGGGAAGAGTGTAGCACCCTCACTGGTATGGAGCGTACCATACTTGAAGCCGTCGAGTTCACCTGTCCAGCCCTGAATTTCATATTCACCAGAACGGATCTCGGAACCGCTGGCATCATAGCACTTCACGAGGCCGTCTTCAGTGAACACCATGGTGGCGTTATTATCCTCCTCACCGATGGCAGTGCCTGTTACAGAGTGGCCTAACTGACCAGTCAGTTCTGCAGCATCAGCAACACCCCACCAAATGAAGTCGTTAAGAGTCTCACCACGCCAACTACCATCAGCACCGAAGTTACCCCAGACGAGGCCGTTCGATGTCGTATTGCCGACGTTCCATGTCCAAGTCTTCTTGCCGTATTTATTTGAAGCAATCAGTCTGACCTCAGGCTTCAGCTCAGCAGCTACGGCTACAGTAAAGTCCTTGGTAGCCACCACCTCTTCGAGGTTAGCATTGATATACTTGAAATATACCGTCTGATTGGGATCAGAGCCACGGGCGGGAACGAAGTTGAACACGCCGCCGGAGGCACCGCTGGCGAGTTTGAACTCAGAGCCGTCGGGCTTCACATAGTAGACATAGATACCAGATGCCTTGGGGATGCTGTACTTGATCCAGTTACCGTCAGCCTGCGGCGTTGTGCATTCCTGATCGGCATACTGCGAGAATGTAGCACCTTCGAGCAGTGTAGCGGGTGTTAAGTTGTCCACCTCAAATGTGCCATCGTCCTTGATAGGATCACAGGCCGTGAACATGCCTAGCGCTACTGCGAACAATAATATTGATTTTTTCATATTACTTTTAATTCTTA